>JAABUS010003797.1_pt1 | contig 23418 bp, 18 predicted proteins | sample 5560161 | NCBI WGS metagenome assembly JAABUS01 (sample SAMN10711885, study PRJNA513376) | rock metagenome | isolation source: Antarctica rocks | place: Antarctica: Victoria Land, Trio Nunatak nord | collected 2016-01-04
CGAACACGAAATGGGCCGCATCGACGAAGAACACATGACCATCTCCCGCTTGGGCGGCGTCCAGGCACGGTTTCAGTTTCGTGTCGAGAAACTCGGCTTGGGTGGCGACGTGCTCGGCCAAGTTTTTTTGGGGGGCACGGGGATGGCGCGGACGAACCGCCACTTCAGGCCCAGGTCCTTGAGGAACTTACGCACTTGGCTGGGACCACGCCGCAGCCCGGTCAGTTGAAAGATCCGGTCGCCCGCTTCGGCGATCGTGCGGACGGGAGACTTCTCGAACGACTCGCGGATCAGGTCGCGATAGGCGACCAATTCACTGACTTGGCCTTTGACGTCCCAACGCCGGAGACCGTCCAAGCCCCCGTCTCGGAATGCGGCCACGTACCGTTGGACGGTGGCTCGTCCGACACCGGCGACTTCCGCGGCTTTCTGGCGAGTGACGCCACAGTGCAACATCCAAAGGATCAGCATTTTTTCCCGAACCCGTGGGTGGGATGCGGCGTCCGTTCCTCATTCACAATGGACTGCTGCTCCTCAGTCAGCTGCACGCGAAGCCAAGCCATAGTGTATCTCTTTGCGTTACGACACGAGTCGAACTCACCTCTCTTGCCGCCAGGGCCGCAAAACGATCAGAATCGTCCCAGTCGGAAATGTCTCGTTGGGTTCCGCGCGGAGTATAGATTCAATAGATTCACCACCTCGACAGAGAGACGTATTCTTCGGACGGCGCGGACGCCGCAAGGAGGGATTGCGATGCGACTCGTGTGGTTTCTCATGGCCGCCGGGCTGATCTTGACCTCGGATGCCGGGGCGGATGAGCCGATCAAGACGTACCAGGTCGTGAGCCCGAAAGGCGTCGGGATTGAAGTCACCGGCATGAATGGCCGTGGTGATGTCGTCGGTTTCGAGTGGGCCGACGACCAGGCTCATCCCGGCGTGGTTGAGCAGAGGCCATTCCTCGCCAGGGGCCGGGAGATGACGTATCTCCCTCTCCTGGAGGGCTACACGGCGACCTTCCCTGCCGCCGTCAGTGATGACGGGCTGGTCGTGGGTCGCGCGAGCAAACCCGCTCCCCCCGGGGTTCTCGTCCCCATTCGTAACCAGGCGTTCCTCTGGGACGCCAAGGCCGGCATCCGCGGCCTCGGCGTGGTGGAGGAGGACCGGGCCTCGTTCGCCTGCGGGGTCGCCCGCGACGGCCGACGAATCAGCGGCTACTCGGTCGGCGACGACCGAATACGCGCTTGCGTCTGGGACCGGGAAGGCGACGCCTGGAAGGCGACGACGCTGCCGCACGCCTCCCGGCTTGGGTCCAACACCGTGGCCCTCAGCGGCGACGGCCGGTATGTCGCGGCCGTCGATGGGGCCTCGCCCTGCCTCTGGACGCGGGGTGCCTCCGGCGAGTGGTCGCGCGAGGTGATCGGGGACGACGGTTCCCTGATCCCGCGTGCGGTCAATGATTCGGGCACCGTGGTCGGCCTGCAGTCCACCGGCGACGGCCTGACGCATGCAGTAATCTGGTCGCGTGACGCGGGCCGGCGCCGGTTGGAGACACCAGAGGGGTACGTGCGATCGGAGGCCTTCGCCGTCAACAACGCGGGGACGGTGGTCGGCCTGCTCGACGGCCCCGCCGGCACGGAAGTCGGGCCGAACGCGTTCGTGTTTGAAGGAGGCCGGCTTCGCCTGCTCGCCGAGGGAGGGCTTTCGTTCGCCTACGCCACCGCCATCAATGATCACTGGCAGGTGGCCGGAGTGATGGAGGAGAGGGAGCGATAATCCGCACTACGCCTCGAAGGATCGCACGGGTTCGGTCGTGTGATTGGGGTTCGGCAACGACCCGATCCACGAATCGTTCCGGCCGAGAGAGTCGATCATAATCTCATGGGAGCGACGAATACCTTCTCGAACCGATCAGGCTGTACCCTTCTCGGAGAGAGACCCGCATGGACTCGGACGCTTCCGTACCTCCATCTCGCGTCGAATGGCGTCGCCTTCACGCCCTCGGGTTGCCGTCGGGGAGCATCCGCGCCCTGCTCGCCCTCCTGATATTCGCGACCACCTGTGGCCTGCTGGTCCTCAGGCCGTCGCGGGAGGTGCCGGATTACCTCCGCGACCTCCTCCTCATCATCATGGGCCACTATTTCGCCGCCCGCCGACATGCCGGCCAAGGCGACGAGCCCGGGCCCCCTCCGCTCTACCTGCCTCGCGGGAGCGTCCGGCTCATCCTCGTCGTGGGGAGCGTCGCCGTGGCCCTCCTGCTCTACCAGAGGGGGCAACTCACGGCACCCCAGCAGAACCCGGGGGTTGTTACACTCCTCCTGGTCGGAGGCTTCTTGCTCGGTGTGATGGTGAACGCCGTATCCGACGCGTTGAGGGAACGGGGCCACCGCCCCCCTCGGCTCGCCGAAGATCTGCGGGCACTCGTCGCGGTGGCCGCTGCCTTGATCCTGATCGTCCTGGTCCTGAACCGTTCGATCCTCTTTTTCTCCCCGGAGCGGGTCGACGCGATCCTCGCCCGATGGGTCCTCATCGGCCGATACGGCCCGGAACATATCCTGGCGGCCGTCGTCGGGTTCTACTTCGGCTCGAGGTCATAGCCGTATGGCACAGGCATCGGTCTCTCGTCGGGGCGCGTTTCCCCCATCGCCTCGGCGTGTTGGCGGCCATCGGCCGGCTGTTCACTTCGGCCGGCCCTCTCCTCTGGTCGTCGCTTCCGATGGCACCTTCGCCAGGCCGTCCAGGTCCGACAGCTTCAGGCGCACGCTGACGACATACGGCGATCTGCCCGCGGACCAGTGTCCATACGTCGTGGTGACGAAGGTGCCGTCGGGCAAGACCTCCACGCCGGGGTAGGCGCAGTCGGATGCCTTTGTGTTGTCCATCAGCCGGACCCGGTACTGCCCCTCGCGTCCGCGGGCGATGTCGGCGTAGGTGCCGACCCAGCCGACCCAGTCGCCTCTCGTCGGGCTCTCGCGCGTGGTGTCTCGGAAGGAGAGGAACAACCGGCCATCGGGAGCATACTTGCCGACGTGCCGGTCGCCCGTCAGCGCCCCGGGCAACTCCCTGGGCCCCGTCCAGGTCTTTCCTTCATCGTCGGAGAAGATGACGAACGAGTTGTGCTTGCGGCCGTTCTCGCGGAGCAAGACGGCGATCTGGTCGCCGGCCGGGGAACGTATCAGACCCGGTTCGCACAGGTGCGCGGTCGCGTGCGCGGCGATGACTTCCGGCCGGCCCCAGTTCAGTCCGCCATCCCGTGAAATCGTCTTGTAGACCCGGAATTTCGCGGGGGTCGTGCCCTCGCCTCGCAAGAATCGGCCGTCGTCGTGGAAGAGCGCCAGGTAATCGCCGTTCCCCAGCCGTTCGACGCTGGACATGGCCACGATGCCTCCGAAGTCACCGATCGGCTCCAAGGGGGACCAGGTCTGGCCGTCGTCCTCGCTGATGGACCTGCGGATCGGGTACAGGCCGGAGAATACGATCAGCCGCTTCTTGCCGCGGGCATCGACCACCCGGTGGATCGTGGGCGTCTCCTTCGAGGTGGCCCAGTTCTCGGGCGTGGGGAGGCGATCGGACCAGGTGAGCCCGCCGTCGGTGCTCCGCTTCAAAATGATGGCCCCTCGCCCGTGCCCCTTTGGGTAGACGGCGACGATGGTCTTGCCGTCCTCGAGCAGGACTGTCGTCGGGTGCCCGAGGTACTGGCCCTCCTCCCGGTCCACGACGACCTGCCGATGCCCCTCTCGTGCCAGGTCGATCAGCGGGATGGAGTAGCCCCTCTGGGCAGTCGTCGGACCGGAGGGGTCTCCGAAAACAACCGGCTCGGCGGCCTGAAGAATCGACGGTCGGGCCGCGAGCACGGAGAGTGCGACAAGCGCAAGGACTCGAATCCGGTGGCTCATGAGGCTCCTCATTTGTGTCGCGTCGACGAGGCCCGCGAGCACCTCGGTCGGCCGGCGAACCCGCGCGTTCAGACGTCGTAATACAGGACGAACTCGTAGGGGTGGGGGCGGACGCGGATGGCCTCGACCTCGTGGGTCTGCTTGTACCAGATCCACGTATCGATGACGTCGGGAGTGAAGACGTCGCCGCGGAGGAGGAAGTCGTGGTCGGCGCGGAGGGCATCCAAGGCAGCCTCGAGAGAGCGAGGGGTGGCCGGGACGTCGGCGAGCTCTTCGGGCTGGAGGTCGTAGATGTCCTTGTCGAGCGGATCGCCGGGGCGGGTCTTGTTCTGGATGCCGTCGAGGGCGGCCATCAGCATGGCCGAGAACAGGAGGTAGGGATTGGCCGCGCTGTCGGGACAGCGGTACTCGATCCGACGTCCCCTGGGACTCGGGCCCGAGATCGGGATGCGGATGACGGCCGAGCGATTGCGACGGCTATATGAGAGCTTGGTCGGGGCTTCGAACCCGGCAATGAGTCGCTTGTAGCTGTTGGTCGTCGGATTGGCGAACGCGCAGAGCGACGGGGCGTGCTTGAGGAGGCCGCCGATGGCATACAGGCCCAGGTCGCTCAGGGCAGCATAGCCGGTGCCCGCCAGGAGCGGGGTCTCCCCCTTCCAGAGCGAGAAGTGGGTGTGCATGCCCGAGCCGTTGTCGCCGAAGAGGGGCTTGGGCATGAAGGTCGCGGTCTTGCCGTGGCGACGGGCGACGTTTCGGATGATGTACTTCGCGAGCATGACCCCGTCGGCGCTCTCGATCAGGGGACGGTGCACGAGGTCGACCTCGCACTGGCCGCCGGTAGCGACCTCGTGGTAGTGCGCCGAGACGGCGACCCCGCATTCGGCCATCCGCTCGGCCATCTCGGTGCGGAGGTCGGCTAGGCTGTCGGTCGGCGGGCACGGGAAGTAGCCCAGGCCCGAGCCCGGCTTGTAGCCGAGGTTCGGATTTTCGGACCTCCCACGGTTCCAGGTCCCCTCGACCGAATCGACGTGGTAGAACGCCTCGTGGCCGCGCTGATCGTACCGGACATCGTCGAAGACGAAGAACTCGAGCTCGGGGGCGATCCGGCAGGTGTCGGCCAGGCCGGTGCTGCGCATGTGACTGACCGCCTTGCGGGCGATGTTGCGAGGGTCGCGCGTGTAATCCTGCTGGGTGATCGGGTCCTGGATGTTGCAGACCATCGTCAAGGTCGGCCGGGCCGTGAACGGGTCGATCAGCGCCGTCTCGGGCTGCGGGACCACGAGCAGATCCGCCTCGTTGATCGCCCTCCAGCCGACGACGCTCGACCCATCGAAACCGATCCCATCCTCGAACGTTTCCTCAGTCAGTGCGTCGGCAGGGATCGAAAAGTGCTGCCAGACGCCGGGGAAATCCATGAAGCGGAGGTCGACCGTCGTGACCTCGCTTTGTCTGATCCGCGCCAAAACCTCTTTGGGAGTCACCGCGCCCTGTTCCTTTCCGTCATCACCCACCGACGATGCAAGGCGCCTGGCTGCGCCCTCGGCCGTTCGTGGGCCGCCCGAGTTCAAGCTACCGCAAGCGCCGGGCCCCGGCCAGCCCCGGCCATCGTCACCCCTGCCGTGTTATTGCAAAAAATGCACGACTCCATTGACGACAGGTGGAAACCTGGTATTCTCAATTCGGTTGACACTGAATCTCAATGGCGTGCAATATCAACGGATTGGATGTTTTCGGAGGCCTGAATGGCCCACCGGACGGTTTTGGCCACGTTCGCAGGCTCTGAGCCGCACCAAAGGCTCCAGGTTGCACTCACGCAGGGCAGCGATGGCCGACTGGCGATCGACCTGCGCGATCAGCATTACGCCGAGGGGATCGGTTGGTTTGACCAGCGGACCTTGACGCTCGACCCTCGGCAATTCCGGCAATTGAAAGCCGTCCTGGGCCTGAACTCTTCTACGCTCGCGGTTTTCGAGGACGAGGCCCCTACCACCCTCCCCTTCCCAGGACCCTCAATGCCTCAGCCCGCGCGGCAGGCCGCGGGAGACCTGGGCTGAGTGATTGCTCGGCTGAAGGAACGGCCGATAGAGGGGATGGAACGAGGGCGCGGAAGTAACCTGGCCCTCCAAAAATGGGCCGAGGCCGATGGCATGCCTAATACGCAATCCAGGAAGTTCCTGCCCGTCGGTGGGACGGGCCTCCAGAGCCGGGTGCATGTTGAGAGCGAAGTCATTCCATTGACCGAGATAGTACCCCGGGCCCGAGCGGGTACAGAGATTTCCTGGAATGCGTATAAGGATAAGGGCGGGTATTCCGCCCGCCCTCCAAGCAACGCCGCTCGCCGATCCACGCTCAGCCGGCCTTCTGCCCCTGCGAGGTCCGACTGCCGGTAATTGCAAGTTCTCGCTTCTTGAGAAGCTTCTCCAGGTGGTCAACTCCTTCTTGCTCCTGTCGGCAGATGTCCTCGAGTAAGACGCGCAGGGCCACGTCGCGAGGGCCGCAGAGTTCCAGGGCTTCGGTGTAAAGCTCGACCTGCTTGCTCTCGACCTCGAGCGAGTACTCGAGCATCTCTTGCAGCTCGGTCGACTGCTTGACCTCGCCTCGTTCGACGGTAGTCACGCCCCCCAGGGCCACGATCTTGTCGCCGACCAGGTGCGCATGTTCGAGGGCTTCCTCGCCGTTATCGCGGAAGAACTTGGAGAAAACCTCGCGCCATGTATCCTGGACCAAGAAGCTGAATTGGGTGTACTGGACCAGGCCGGCGTACTCCCACTTGAGGACTTCGTTCAGCTTATCGATCATCTGGGCCTTGTCCATTATCAACTCCTTGCAGCATGTCATTCGAAACGCGTATCGAGTCGGCTCGCGAGCACTTCTGCCGAGTGGGACCATTCGTATTGTAGACCGGAGGGCGATACCGGGTCTAGCCTGGAAGGTGCCGCCGACCTGGCGACCTGGCGAGAGTGGGGGGTAGGATGGACCGTTTCGTGGTCCTGGAGCATGACTGGGACGGGTTGCACTGGGACTTGATGCTCGAGCGGGGTGAGGTCTTACGCACCTGGGCCATCGACGCGCCAATCGTGGCGGGTATTGCATTGCCGGCCCGTGCCCTTGCCGATCATCGTCGGCTCTATCTCGAGTATGAAGGTCTGATCTCGGGAGCTCGAGGGACGGTCAGGCGCGTGGAAGAAGGGCGTTATCTCGTACTCCACTGGGCTCCAGACCGGGTTGTGGTCCGACTTTCTGGCGTTCAGCTCGTGGGCGAGGTGGAGTTGCGAATGTTGTCCTCAAGAGGGGAAGCATCCCCCTTATCATGGTCCTGCTCATGGACGTTCCGCCTGGGGAACTTCGACTGAAGTACCTTGCGAGTGGGGAGTCTCGGGACGCCGACGATCCCATTGCCCCGGACGGAGCGGCCCGCCAGGCGGAGCTGCCCGCGACGGATCTGGAGCTGCTCCAGGACCACGTCGTCGCGTCCCTCGTGCGGCGAGTAGCGGATAATCGCGACCGGGAGGCCCTCCTCACGCTCCCAGCGGAGGTCGAGGCCTTGCTTCCAAGCGTGCTGGGTAATCCGGTCGATGATCTTCTCCGCGGGGATCGGCAGGACCCCCGCCCGGATCTTCTCCAAGGTGAGGGCGACCACGTTTTCCTCGGGGACACGAGCGCGGGCCACGACCCAGATGACCGAATCGACCGGCCCTTGATCGAGCTGGAATGCGAGCGTGACCCGGTCGACCTCGAAGACGAACCGAGGCTCGCGGACCTCGGGAGGGAGCAGGTCGGCGAAGTGCGTGACGAGGTCTTCGGCCAACCACGCGTTCACCTCTTGATCGGTAAAGACGGCCTCCCAGGTCGGCTCATTGACGATATCGTTGCGCAGCTGGAGGCTATGGGCCACGAACGACTTGGCCTCCGCCTGGACCTGCGCGCGAGGGATGCGGACCATCGCGCGATAGAAACGTGGCTGATGGGTCAGCGAGACCCAGATCGCACCGGGGATGGTCGCCAGCAGGGCGAGCGCCAACCCGATGATGAGTACGCGTCTGCTCCGTTTGGCCATATCGCGACCTTCTTCCTATGAAAAGGAGGGGAAGGGGTCGAATGCGAACGCCGCGGGAATGGGAAGGCCGGACCGGGTTGTGCTGATACGCGCGGGAGAGGGGTCGATCCGGCGCGGAGCATACGCCGACGCCAGTTGGCCGTCAACCCGAAGGGCGATCGGCCACGACCCTCCGGCCGTCGCTCGGTCCCGCCCTGTGAAGGCCCAATGGGCCGGCTGAGACGGGGACAGATGCGGGGTTCACCACGCGGCGCTCCTCCCTTCGACTTGGGCCCGTCCCAAATTGTAGACCACGACTCATCCGCCAGAGGGCCGGGAATATTGAAACGACGCAACCATCCGAGCAGTCCATCGAATCCTCTCTACCGCCGTGCCAACTTACTCCATTCTACGTCGTGATGTCCTGTCTTGTGTCTCGGGTGTGCCGACGCGCCTCTCCAATTGGGGCTCATTCCGCTCCCCCCAGGATCGTTCCTATAGCCTGCCCGGATGTTGGATTGACCGCGGGTTCCGCCTGAGAATCTCAGGGGCCGCGACATCCCCGCCTCCACGAGGCGTCCCAATGATCTTCCCGCGTGAGCCCCTACTGTTCGCCGAGCCTTTGCGCTATATTGTTTGGAAGCAAGACAGACGCACGGAGCATAATCGGCATGCCTGCTCGACTCTTCAGCGTGGCGATCCTGGCCTTCTGGTTGGTCGCCGCGGTGGGTTTGGTGACCCGCGATCTCTTGCCCGAACTACTCATCGGCGATCCTCCCGACCTACGCACGATCGCCGGCGCAGGGGACTCCGCGGAGCCGGCACGCTGGACGATGCACGTTGCCGACGGCGCGTCGTCCGAGGCTCTACGCACCGTCGGCGGGGCCGTCACCACGTCGCTCCGCAAGCCGGATGGCTCGGTCCGCCTGGTGAGCGATGTCTGGTTCGACGCGGGGGGGTTGTTGAAGGGGACGCCTTTCGACGCGAAGGCCAAGATCAAGCTCAAGGTGCTCAGCCGTTACGAGATCGATCCCTCGGGCAACCTCGTCACCTTCCGCATGGACGTCTCCCCGATGGAGGGCCCCAAGGCCGAGGCGGGGGGGGGCCCCGAGATGTTGGGCAGCCTCTCGGGGGTGGTCAAGGACCATGCCGTCGAAGTCACCGCTCGGGGGCCGCTGCCGATGATGAACTGGACACGGTCCTTCCCCTATCAACCTCGGTCGCTCATGCAGAGCACGCTCGGGCCGCTCGATCGCCTCCCCGGCCTCCACGTCGGCCAGCGCTGGGAGACCCGGCTCGTCAGCCCACTGACGGGTCGCGTCGAGAGGGTCGGCGCCGAGGTGACGCGGCACCGGACGATCCAGTGGGGCAAGGACAAGAACCCGGTCAAGACGCTGGAGATCGTCCACCAGATGGCCCCGATGTCGGCGCGGACGTGGGTCCGGCCCGACGGACTGGTCCTCCGCCAGGAGGTGCCGTTCCCGTTCGTGAAGCTCGTCCTGGAGCGCCTCCCCGGCGGCTCGACCAACGCGGACGCACGGGGGCCCGGGCGATGATCGAGTTGCGCGGGGTGACCAAGCTGTTCGGCCCGAAGCGGGCGGTCGACGGCATGGACTTGCACGTCCGCTCGGGCGAGCTCTTCGCCTTCCTCGGCCCCAACGGCGCGGGGAAGACGACGACCATCAAGATGGTCTGCGGGCTCCTGACGCCGACTTCGGGCGAGGTCCGCATCGGCGGCTGGCCCGCCGCCAGCCCGGAGGCTCGGCAGTTGATCGCCTATGTCCCCGACCAGCCGTATCTCTACGAGAAGCTGACCGGGCGCGAGTTCCTCCGCTTCGTCGTCGAGATGTACGGCCTCGATGGCAACTCGGCAACGCGCCGGATCGACGAGCTGATCGAGACCTTCGAGATGGGCGATTACATCGACAACCTTTGCGAGAGCTACTCGCAGGGGATGAAGCAGCGGGTCGTGTTCGCCTCGGCATTGGTGCACGACCCCAAGGTCCTGATCGTCGACGAGCCGCTGGTTGGCCTCGACCCCCGCAGCGCCCGGATCGTCAAGGACCTGTTCGTCGCGCAGGCGCGTTCCGGCGTCGCCATCCTGATGTCGACTCACCTGCTCTCGATCGCCGAGGAACTCGCCGACACGATCGGTATCGTCGACGGCGGCCGGATGCTGGCGCGGGGGACCCTCGCGGAGCTCCGCGAGCGGCTTCATTCGCACGGCCCGCTGGAGGACCTCTTCCTGAAGCTGACCGGCGGCGATCGCCCCTACAGCAACGGGCGAGCCCCGACGCCTCGGCAGGTCATCCCCCCCGCGTGAGCCGTCACCCCATGAGCCCGCCGTGTGCGGGGGTGAACCCGGAGGCACCCGCGGAGCCTCGCACACCCGGCCGGGGGTCCGGGCCCACGAGGAGGATTACGATGAGCGTCCCCCGGGAAGAGTCGATCCGCCTGCCCTACCCCGGCGAGGTCGCGCGGGCCTTCCGGAGGCTCCGCTGGCGGCTGGTCGCGAACTCGGCGAGGGGAACCCTCTCCGGGTCGAGGCTCCGCCTGGCGATGATCGTCTTCTGTAGCGCCATCTTCTGGGCGGGGCTGTTCGGGCTCTTCTTCGAGGGCTTCCGCTTCATCGACCCTATTATCCCGCTCACCAACGAGCTCATCGAGTACCTCTTCAGCATGTTCTTCCTGTCGCTGTGGATCATGCTGGTCCTCTCGACGGGCATCCTCAGCTACACCAGCCTCTTCCGGTCGCGCGAGGTGGCCTTCCTGCTCGCGACCCCGGCCTCGACCGACCGCATTTTCGCCTACAAGTTCTCCGAGGCGATCGCCTTCTCGAGCTGGGGATTCCTGCTCCTGGGGAGCCCGATGATGGTGGCCTACGGCATCATGGTCGAAGCGTCGGGGTCCTTCTATGCGATCTTCCTTGCCTACCAGCTCGGTTTCGTGCTGCTGGCGGGGTCCCTGGGGGCCGTCTCCGCGATCCTGATCGCCAACTTCCTGCCGAGGCGGCCCAAGACGATCCTGACGATTGGCCTGACCGCCCTCGTGGGGCTGGCCGTCGCCGTGGTCCTGCGGATGCTGCGGACCCCCGGCGGTGCGCTCACCAGCGACTGGCTGAACTCGTTTTTGGAACGGCTCGAATTCAGCCAGCACCCCCTCTGGCCGAGCCGGTGGATGTCGAGGGGATTGGCGGCCGCGGCGAGAGGCGACTGGTCGGACGGGCTCTTCTACCTGATGGTCCTCTCGGCCCACGCCGGCCTGGCCTACCTGGTCGCGGCGGTCGTCGCCCGCGACCTTTACCGCCAGGGATACGGCCGGGTCCAGGCCGGCGGGTCGTCGCGACGCCGGCTGGACTGGTCCGGCTTCGACGCCCTCTTCCACCGCCTCTTCGGCTTCCTCCCCCGGCCGATCCGGCTCCTGATCCTGAAGGACCTCCGCACGTTCGTGCGAGACCCCGCGCAGTGGTCGCAGTTCCTGATCTTCTTCGGGCTCCTCGCCTTCTACTTCGCCAACATCCGCCGGCTCAGCTACGACGGGCAGGCACCCTACTGGCGCAACCTGGTCAGCTTCCTCAACCTGGCGGTGACCGCGCTGCTGCTCTCGACGTTCACCAGCCGGTTCATCTTCCCCTTGCTGTCCCTCGAAGGGAGGAACTTTTGGGTGCTGGGTCTCCTCCCCCTGAGGCGCGAGTCGATCCTGTGGGGGAAGTTCGCGTTCGCCTCGGGAATCTCGCTGGTGGCGACCGAGATCCTGGTCGTCCTGAGCGACCTGATGCTGCGCATGGACGCCGGAATCATCGCGCTCCACGTGGGGATGGTGGCCGTGCTCTGCCTTGGGCTCTCGGGGATCAGCGTCGGCCTGGGGGCCCGCCTGCCGAACCTGAAGGAGAGCGATCCATCGAAGATCGCCGCCGGGTTCGGCGGGACGCTGAACCTGCTCGTTAGCCTGGTCTTCATCTTCTCGATCGTGACGGCCCTGGCCCTGCCGTGCCACCTCTACTTCGCCGGCCGTGACGCCGTCGACCTCGGCACGGCCGCTCTCTCGGAGGGCCGGTTCCACCTCTGGCTGGGCTTGGCTATCGTCGCCAGCCTGATCGTGGGGGCCGTCGGCACGATCGTCCCGCTCCGCATCGGGATCAAGGCCTTTCAGAAGATGGAACTCTGAGGCCGACCGCGCCCGCCGCCGGCTCGGTGCGAGCCTCGGGCCAGACGTCTCCTCGCCCGGGAGCCCCGGGCCCGATTGGTATCCCGACACGGGAAACACACCGTTGGAGAATTTTCGATACACCCGTCCATGACGCGCGACAGTCATACGAGGAAGTTTTCGGCTTGATAGTTCCTTGTCGAAGAGGACGAGGACCCTCACTCGAATCGTTTCCAGTGGCGATCGACAACTCTGTTGCTTAAGATATTCTCAAGACCTCATTTCCACAGTCGCCACGATCAATGTAATCTCCAGGAGACTCATCCTCTGGAAGGATGAGGAAGTGGCCAACATGCTCGACTTCAAGGCTGGAGGGGCGACAAGGAGGTTGTCCGAAGCATGGCAGTTCGTGCTCGCCGCGTGGATGACCGGACTGATCCTCCCCGCGGTGATGGGCAAGGAGCCTGCCCGTCCGAAAGAGCCGCCGACATTCACCAAGGACGTGGCCCCGATCCTCCAGAAGAAATGCCTCTACTGCCATCGACGTCATCACGTCGGGCCCTTCGCCCTGGAGACCTACGAGCAGGTCAGGAAGCGCGCCTCAGATATCGCCTCGGTGGTCGGGGATCGGCTGATGCCGCCCTGGAAACCCGAGGTCGGGGTCGGCCCGAAATTACAGCATGATCAGTCGCTCTCTTCGGAGGAGATCGCGACCCTCGAAGCTTGGGCCGAGGGGGGTGCCCCGAAGGGCGATCTCAAAGACATGCCGCCGCCGGCCCAGTACGCCGAGGGATGGAAACTGGGTACGCCGGACCTCGTGCTCGTCTCAGCGGAAGACTTCGCGATCCCCGCCTCGGGCGCGGACACCTATCGCTGCTTCGTGATCCCCACGAATCTCGCCCGCGACACTTTCATCTCGGCGATCGACTTCCGGCCGGGCAATCCCCGGGTCGTGCATCACATCAACGCGTTCCTCGACACGAGCGCCGCGGCGCGCAAGCGGGATAAGGACGAGCCGGGTCCGGGATACACCTCTTTCTCGGGGCCCGGCATCGAGGATTACGAGGAGCTGAGCTTCTGGACCGCCGGGCACGTCCCGAGCCATCTCCCCAAAGGAGTGGGACAGCGCTTGCCCCGCCAATCCGATGTCATCCTCCAGATTCATTACCACCCCACCGGCAAGCCCGAGGTCGACCGCACGAGCATCGGCGTCTACTTCTCGCGAGAGCCGGTAAAGCAGGCGCTCCACTGGAACACCGCGTCAAACTCGGAATTCCAACTCCCGGCTGGCGACTCTCATGTCGAGGTCAAAGCAAGCTGGTTCGTCCCGGTCGACGTCGAGGCCCTGGCCATCTCGCCGCACATGCACCTGCTCGGTACCGACATGCGCATCTGGGTGACCTACGCGAACGGTCGCAAGCAAGACATGATCCACATTCCCGCCTGGGACCCGTCCTGGCAAGGCACCTATTCCTTCCAGAAACCAATCCCCCTCCCCAGGGGCTCAGTCGTCCACGTGCTCGCCCACTTCGACAACTCCGACCATCCGCGTAACCCGAACCATCCCCCCATTCGCGTGAAATATGGCTATGGGGCGTTCGACGAGATGTGTGAGGGTTTCATCGCCGTGGTGAAGAAAGGTCAGGACCTGACTGTGCCCCGAGCGAGCGACGACCTCGCCGATACCTTCAAGAAACAGCGCGTACGCAATAAGACGAAGCAGATGACGAAAAAGTCCCGTTGACAACCCCCCTCCGATCTCCCCGGAATCCGGTCGCAAACGGAGCGGACCTTTCGTCGGGGTGGCGAGGGATGTAGTCGCTTCCCTTTCCGAGGTCACGTACCGACGCCTTTTTCGGTGAGCGGGACTGCGCTTCGAGTGCACCCCTCTCCTCCCCACCTCCAATGCACCAGCAGTTTCACGAAGCGTTCGGACCATCGAGCAGGTCCAATCCAGCATCCACATGCCTTCCGGGATCAGCCTGCGCGTCGACCACGATGGCTTCTCAAAAGGCACATAGAGGGTGAGCCGATGGCAATTTTACCGAATGCGGGACCTTACGCGCGCGGAAATGCCGCCTTCAGGCTCAACTAGGTTGCGGGGTGATCGCAGCGCTTTGCCCCTCCGAGGCACACCCCACAGATCACCCCGCAAGGTAACAGAAACCTACTTTGATATCTCTGATCTCGAACAAAAGGCCGTTGCCATTTCGCGATTCCTTCCTATACTTTCAATAGAGACTGAAACGACAAAAACCAACTCGTGCGGACCTTGTAGCTCGTCCTCAGAGTTGGCGAGCGTTTTGGGGAGAGGATGGGAAGGACATGGCCACTCGCCTGCGAGTGGGGGCTGTGAGCTATCTCAATGCGAAGCCCCTCTATTATGGCTTGGCGGACGCGGCACCCGAAGTGAGCTTGTCGATGGACGTCCCCAGCCGACTGGCCGACCGGCTTGGGGCGGGGGAATTGGACGTCGCCTTGATCCCGTCGGTGGAATACTTGCGTGGGGCGTCGCGCGGATACCAGATCGTCCCTGGCATTGCGATCGCTGCCCGGGGGGCGGTGAGGAGCGTGAAGCTGTTCAGCCGCGTGGCATTCGGGCAGATTCGCCGGCTGGCGTTGGACGCGGGGTCGCGGACGAGCCAGGTGTTGGCGAGGGTCTGGCTCGATGCCGAGCACGGGGTCCGGCCCGATCGGATCGAGACCTTGCCGATGGGAGTCCCGGCGATGGAGAGCACCGCTGACGCCGTGCTCGTCATCGGCGACCGGGCGATGTGCGTCCCCGATGCGTCGTTTCACGCGGTGGTCGACCTGGCCGAAGCCTGGGGCGAGATGACCGGCTTACCGTTCGTCTTCGCGACCTGGGTGGCCCGGCCCGGGGTCGATCTGGGCGCCCTGCCCGACATGCTGGAGCGTTGTCGGGCCGAGGGCCTGGCGCACGCATACGACTTGGCGGCCGAGCACGGTCCGAGGCTCGGCCTGGACGTCGCGACCTGTTACGATTACCTGACCCATGCCCTGTCCTACGACCTCGGCGCGGCCGAGGTCTCCGGACTCCGGCAATTCGCGCGGATGGCCGCGGCCTTGGGCCTGGCCCCGAAAGGAGCGGACCTTGTCTTCTACCGTCGCCGCGATCTTGCAGCGCGTCCTTGACGGCGAGCGGCTGGGCTTCGCCGACGGGGTCACCTTGCTCCGTTCGGCCGACCTCCCCTCGCTCGGCTTCGCCGCCGACGCGGTCTGCCGGAGGCTCCATCCGGAGCCGTTCCGGACCTTCAACATCGACCGCAACATCAACTATACCAATGTCTGCTCCGCGGTCTGCGACTTCTGCGCCTTCTACCGCAAGCTCGGCGACGAAGACGCCTACGTCCTCCCGCGCACGGTCCTCCTGGAGAAGGTCCGCGAGACCGTCGCGCTGGGGGGGGACCAGATTCTCATGCAAGGGGGGCTCCACCCTCGTTTGGGGCTGGAGTGGTACGAGGATCTGCTGCGGGACATCAAGTCGCACTTCCCCGAGGTCAACATCCACGGGTTCAGCCCCCCCGAGATTCACCACTTCACGAAAGTGGCGAAACTCCCGCTGAGAACCGTCCTCGAGCGGCTGAAAGCGGCGGGCCTGGGCAGCCTGCCCGGTGGCGGAGGCGAGATACTCGTCGACCGTGTCCGCGCGGCGATGACCCGGGGCAAGGTCATGACCGACGACTGGCTGGATGTGCATAGAGTCTGGCACCATCTGGGGGGGCGGTCGACCGCGACGATGATGTTCGGTCACATCGAGACTTTGGAGGAGCGGGTGGAGCACCTCGAGCGCGTCCGACAGTTGCAGGACGAGACCGGCGGCCTCACGGCGTTCATCTCGTGGACCTTCCAGCCCGACCACACCGAGATGGCCGACGTCCCCCCCGCCGGCGCCTTCGAATATCTCAAGACACAGGCGTTGTCGCGGCTCTACCTCGATAACGTCTCCAACATCCAGTCGTCCTGGGTGACGCAAGGGCCCAAGATCGGCCAGCTGGCCCTCCTCTTCGGCGCCAACGACATGGGGAGCCTGATGATCGAGGAGAACGTCGTCGCCTCGGCAGGCACTGTCTACGCCCTGTCGCTGGAAGACATCAAGCGTGCGATCCGGACTTCCGGCTACATCCCCCGCCAGCGGAACGTGTTCTATGAGTACCTGGACGCCGAGGCGGTCGCGGTTCCGGTCGCCGTCGCGGTCGCTTGAGGGCTGCGTTCCGAAGCCTCCAGGTGGTGAACTCATTCGCCGTCGGGTGGACCCGCCTGGTGGATGGTGATCCGACCCTGAAAGTCCGCGCTCGCGAGCTGCCGCCCGGTCGGGGAGAAGCTCAGCGCATGGACCCTGCTGGCGGGGCGGGCGACCCGGCAGAGATCGCGGAGGCCCGAGGGGTCCCAGAGACGGACCGACCCGTCGTCACTCCCAGTGGCGAGGGTCCGGCCGTCGGGGCTGAAGTCCAGGTCCCAGACCCCTCCAATTCCCGAGGCCTGTCTGCTCATCGCCGGGGAAAAAAGCGATTCCCCTCGGACCCAGGAGTGGAGCCCTCCGGCGGAATCGCCGGCCACCAGCATCTTGCCGTCGTTTGAGAAGGCCAGGCATGTGAGCGGATTCCGGGAGTCGAGCATCTGGACCAAGGTATGGTCGGGCCGGCGCCACAGGCTGATCCTGCGCTGATGGCTCGCCGCGGCCAGGACCGAGCCGTCGGGAGACCAGGCCAGGCCGTACGTGTCCACGTGGGGAGGAGTGATGCGCAGGATGCGATCGGTCTCCCGTTCCCAGACGTAGATCACCGGCGCGTTGCCGCCGATGGCAACGTGACGGCCGTCGGGAGACCAGGCGAGCGTGCGGACCTTCCCCGGGAGGTCGGCGAGCGATCGAACGGGCGCATCAATCCTGACAAGGTCCCGGAGGCGGACATGGCCTTCGTAATCGGCCGACACGAGCGTCTTGCCGTCGGGCGACAGGGCCAGTGCCGTGACGAGCGTCTCGTGTGCGCCGATCTCACGGACCGGGGCCCCGCGCCCGACGTCCCAGAGCCGGATGTGGTCGTCGTCTCCCGCCGAGATGAGTTGCGTCCCCCCGGGGAGGAACGCCAGGTCCCACACCTCAGCGCCGTGGTTCATCGCGGCGGGAGGCTCGGGCTTCGGGGCGATCGGCCAGAAGCGGATGGAGTTCTCAGGGCCGTGGGCGACCGCGGCGACCGTCCCCGCATCCGGATAGAACCCCACGGCGGCGATCGGTCCGGGCGTGAAGGGGGCCGTCGCACAAGGATGGCCGGACTCCGCGTCCCAGAGGCGGACAAAGCCCTTCACGTCCCCCGAGACGACGTGCCGGCCATCCGGCGAGAAGGAGAGCGCCGTGACGAGCGACTCCGGCCCGAAGAGCTCGGGGCCCGCTTTCCAGAGGGTCCGGCCGTCTCGGGTATCGACGACTTCGATGTGAGTCGTCCGATCATTCACGGCGACCCGCCGGCCGTCGGGAGAGATGGCCAGTGTCGTCGAGTAGTGATGCCTTCCGAACCCCTCGCGTTCATCGACGAACCACTGCTCCCTGCTCACCCTCGGGAAGGCGGTCCCTCGCCCCGACGAGAGGTCGTAGACGACGAGTGAACAGGTCGCTCGGCCCGGATCATGGAACGCCAGGCAGGCGAGGGTCTGGCCATCGGCGGAGATGACCCTCTCGAGGGCGTCGGGCACCTGGACGACCTTCAGGGTGGAACCCGAAACCAGGCGGGTCTGCCGCGTCTCCGCGACCGGTGGTGTTGCGCCTCCGACGTCCGCAAAGCGGTCCGGGACCGAGAGGACGAGCACTCGTCGGTCGGGCGAGAGGAGCGGACGACCGCGCATGTCTTCGAGGAACTGGCCGCCCGCGTCGTCCTGATACCAGACCCTCCTCTCTTCGAGATCGAGCCGGGCGAAGGTCTTGCCTTGCGTCAGGAGATACGATCCCGCCCAATCGTGGACGCTCATCCCCGATGGATCGATGTGGATCCATTTGGCGGATTCGCTCAGCCGGGGGGCCTGCGGCTGGCCCCGGCGCATCCGCTCGACCCAACGCGCCGGATCGGGCACGATCGAGGACGGTTCGGCGAGGTCATGGACGGTGTAATCCCGCGTCGCCTCGGCCCAGAGGTGATACCAGGCGAACTCGCGGGGGTCGTCCTCCCCGGGTTGGGGGATGTGCCGGCGGAGGTCGGACTGGGCGGCTTCTCGGCCGCCGCCCTCTAAGTGCGACGCGGCGGACCTCATCCCGTCGGCGTATCGCTGACGCTTTCCCTCCAGGTCGCGCTGGTGGATGTTGTCGAGCGCGGCGGTGAGTAGGCGATTGGAGGCGTCGAGCTGCTTCACGTATTCCTGGAGCCGCGCATTGGTCCGGGAGAGGCAGGCGTTCGACCCGGCCAGTTCGATCTGGTGTCGGGTCGAGAGCCCCAGCCACGCGACCAGACTGAGCATCGACAGGCCCGCCAGCGCCGCCAGGCTGGGGTTGCGACGCGCCCAGCGGGCGCCCCGCCCCCAGGGCGAGATCGGCCGGGCAAGGATGGGGCATCCCGCGAGGTAGCGTTGCAAGTCGTCCTGGAGCGCCTCGGCAGAGGCGTATCGCGCGGCCGGGTCCCGCTCCAGGCACTTCAGGCAGACGGTCTCCAGGTCGCGCGGGATTGCTCTCTGGAGTTGACGCGGCGAGATCGGTGGGTCGCCCCGATGGAGCCGGACGCCCAGCTCCGCGAGCGAGCGGCACGGATAGATCGGCCGGCCCGTCAACATCTCATACAGGATCGCACCCAAGGCGTAGAGGTCGGCCCGGGCATCGATGGGCCCCGCGGCGGTGAGCACCTGCTCCGGAGCCATGTACGGCGGCGAACCTTGCCAGACGCCGGTCAAGGTACCCGGCTCGAGCGGCTCGCGGTAGGCACCCAGGCCGTAGTCCGTGATCCTCGGCCCCGGCATCGCGGAGACAGGCACCGGGCATAAGACCCCGGGGGTTACTGATTCCGGGGGGACCATGAGGACATTGTCGGGCTTCAGGTCGCGGTGCAGGACCCCGCGGCCATGGGCATGAGCAAGGCCCGAAGCCAGACGCTCGGCCAGGGTCGCCGCCAGTCGCGGGGCCAGCCCCCCCGGCGAGCGGGCGAGCCAACGAGACAGGGACTCGCCCTCCTGATACGAGGTCGCGATGAAGAACACCCCCTCGATCACGCCGGCGTCGAGGACCGGGACGATCGCCTCGTGGTCCAGCGTCGCGGCCAGCCGTGCCTCGCGCGCGAACCGTCCCCAGAGCGCCGCGTTCTGCATCCGATCGGGCCGGGGGACCTTCAGCGCGACCCGACGTCCCAACCGGACATCGAAGGCGAGGTAGACGATCCCGAAGCCTCCCCGGCCCAGCTCTCGCTCGATGCGGAAGCGTCCCAGCCGTCGACCGGAGGTCAACTCAGGTCCGGTCACCTCGCCCGGGAACGCCGCCTCGGCATTATCGAGGAAGGGGGTGAGGTCCGTCCAAGGTCGGGTCCTCCCCGGTTGGGGTGAGGCCCATTCCGTCTGCCCGACCTTGAAGACCGCGTCGAGCAATTGGTGCAACGCCTGGTCGGGCTCGGACCAGATTTCCGTCGGGGTCGAGGACACAACGTCCTCGGGACCCGGCGTGTCGCGGGGGGTCTGCGCCTGTTTGCCCGTCATGGCAGATGAACCTCGAATAACCGACGCAGGTGGCCGATCGCCCGATGATGGAGGCCTCGGACGGCCGACTCCGTACGGCCGAGCCGGGCGGCGATCTCGGCCGTGGCCTGCTTCTCCAGGTAAATCCACCGGAGGATCTGCCGGTCCGGCTCGTCGAGGAGTTCCATCGTCGCCAGCAGGGCCGCTCGCATCTCCTCCCGGACGAGCCGACTGAGGACCGGGGTCGCGCCTTCCGACGGCTCGAAGGCCCGTGTCGCCGGGTCGTCCAGGGTCGTCAGTTCGGTCCGGTGGTCGCGGACGAACCGCATCAGGCGGAATCGCATCGTCCGCAGCAACCAGGCGAGGACCTGACGCGACGGCCTTCCGGAGACCTCGGCGAGACGCCGGACGGCGATCAGCAGCGTCTCCTGCATCAGGTCCGAGGGCGCCAGGATCGGACGCAGGCGCGGACCGATCAGCCTCCGCGCCCGGTCGCGCAGGACCGGTTCGTACCCGGCAAGGTCCGGGAGCGGCTCCCTCTCTTCGATCTCGTCGACGTCGGCGTTAACGATCCGGGATGCCTCCGTGGGGCCATTCAAGTCCATCCACCCGGCCGTCTCCGGGCGAAGGGGACGAAATGCGGCTTTTCGGTCTGCGGCCATCGGCCGGGGACACTACCAGCGGCCTTGGTCCGCCAGCAGACAAGAATAAACGACCCCGGCTGTCACAGCCAGGATGATCCCAAGATCGACGCCCATCCACGACGAGACGCGGCGACCGCTTGGCTTCGGGACGCCGCCCGGGGCCATCGTGCGCGGCACTCGCACATGCAGACACGTGTCTGAGGACGGGTGGGTCGGAGGTGGGTCGGAGGTGGGTGAAAATGGGGTCCGCGCGCACGTTCCTGGGGGAATCAATCAACCTATCCTGCTCCCTCATGTCATCTCTCCTAACTCCCGACATTCTATGCAGTTACCCTTGCATGCCCACGAGATATGGTCCGCGTCCTCCGCCGAATGTCATTCCCGCGACCCATATACCCCGACCATCACCATCACTCGCGGATCGCCGTAATCCGTGGGCGTACCGGCAGACGATGGCCAACGAAGTGAGAAAAATTTCGGAGCGAGCGGCGAACGCTTCGGCCCATTTTGAAACTATTCCAATGAAGTCCGTCCGTTTTTCTGGCCAGAAACGACTCACGGAATTCCGACGGGACCCGACCATCGCCTGGCGACCCGAGACGCCGCTCGTGCTCTCGATGATGAGCGTATGCAGAGGCACCGCGTCGGCTGTTGGACCCTCTCGGGGGAACAATGGCCGACGCGGTTATTCGTCCATTGGGCTCCGTCAATCCTCCATGAGATTCGCGTCGCCGACGTGGATTCGTGGGCCAGATCGGTCCTCTCGACCGCTGGGCGGATCGCCCCCGCCTGGTCGTCGTCCGACGTACCGACACACCCGTCCTGGGCCATGCATGAGTCGGACGTTCTCTGCCTTCACCCCGCAGGGCCCGCAGGGGTGTCGACTCCGCCCGGCTGCCCCTCGAAGGGCGACGGCCCCGGGTTACGATCGCGGACGGGGTCATGGCGATTTCATCGGGGCTTGCGTGCGCGCCGCGACGACCCGATGATGAGAAGACCCAAGGCGCATCGATCGCGTCGGATTCCGTCCGAGGGAGCGTCCCCTCACCACCTCGCGTCGAGTCTTCGCGTGATCCATGTCGAGCACCTCTCGAAGTCCTTCCTCGACTACCAGCGCGGCTGGGTCTCGGCGGTCGCCGACGTCAGCTTTGATTGTCGGCCCGGCGCGATCTTCGGGCTCCTCGGGCCGAACGGGGCGGGCAAGACGACCACCTTGCGGATCCTGAGCACGGTCCTGCGCCCGACCGGAGGGCTCGCCAGGGTGGCCGGGTATGACGTGACGACCGACCCCGAGGCGGTCCGCTCGCACATCGGTTACATGTCGGCCAGCACCGGAATCTATGATCGGATGACGGCCTGGGAGCTGGTCGAATATTTCGGGAGGCTCTACGGCCTGAAGGGGGATCGGCTCGGCGAGCGGATGGAGACGATCTTCGGCTGGTTGCAGATGGACGACTTCCGCGACGTCCTGGGCTCGAAGATGTCGACCGGGATGAGGCAGAAGGTCTCGATCGCGAGGACGGTGGTGCACGACCCGCCGGTCCTCATCTTCGACGAGCCGACCACGGGGCTCGACGTCCTGGTGGCACGCGCCGTGTTGCAGAAGATCGCCGAGCTGCGCGACCAGGGCAAGACGATCCTGCTCTCGACCCACTCCATGCACGAGGTCGAGAAGCTCTGCGCGCGGGTGGCGATCATCCACAAGGGGCGCGTGCAGGCCGAGGGGACGCTGCACGAACTGCTCGAGACGTACGACCGGCCGAACATCGAGGAGGTGTTCTTCCACCTGGTCGAGCAAGCCGAGCTACGCGAACGGCCCGGGGAGGTCCCCTCGCTGTTCTCGCTCTAGTGGCAAAACGAATGGCGAGTGACGTAGGCTGGGTCTCGACCTTAAGTTTTACCACAAGTCGCAAGTCTCTACTAAGGAAGGCTTTGCATGCCGGTTTCCGGAGGCTTCGAGCACAAACATCCCTCGGATCAACAACCGTGCTTCACGAGGAAACGCTGAAAATCTGGCAGTTTCTCTTCGCATTCTCATTTGATCACTCAAGCATACGTTCTGGCCCGGAGGGCGTTATTGCCAAGAATCCTCCGCTAACCTTCAGCACATCAAGGCTTTACGACTTGTGGTAAAACCTAAGGTCTCGACCCAGCCCTTTTGCGCCTGGAACGACGCGCCTCCCTCATCCTTCGTCGGGGGGGCCCGCAAGCAACGAGGGCCGATGCAAGGGAGGACGATGAGGCCAATGACGCACGATCAAGCTGGTCCCGACCCAGCCTACGCTGCTTACGTCGAGTCGAATGTGGATCGGGTCGAGTAGGGACGAAGTTATCCAGTCGAGCCCAATAGAGCATCGGCCCTGCGAGTCCCACGCATGCAGTTCACAGTGCGACGGATGATGGTCGCGGTGACCCTGGTCGCCCTGATCTCATCGGTCGTGGCTTACCTCGACCGGTCGAGGCGGCAGGCGAGGCAACAAAGCCTCAGTGCGATTTATCTCAAGAAGTCGACACTGCATAAGTATTCGGCGGAGGATCACCAGTGGACGCTTCGTAATCGCATCAAGGGGGTGTCGGCCAGTTTGAGTGCTGCAAGACGAGCCAGGCAATGGCGACCAGTCGCCATTGATCCCGAAGCGGAGCGTCAGGCACTCCGATCTGAAGGGTGGGCGGAATGGTCCTTGGCTTCGGCGAGGACCCATTGGGCGATGGCTGCGTACCACTGGCAGATGGCCAAGAAGTATGAAACCGCTGCGTCTCGTCCCTTGGAGCCCATTTCGCCTGATCCTCCACCACCGCCACTCCCCGCGGATGGCATCTTTATCGTTGGCGATGGTCCTCCCCCGGAGGTTGAACGCCGAAGACATCGCTCCGGACCGTCATAATCCCTGTGATGGGTGAACTATAGAGGAATGGCACTGACGGAGCTGTAACTCTCTTTGTCGAAAGAGGATGTACAGGAGGGCCCTCCTCGCCTCCAATCGAGGGTATCTCACCACCTTCGACTGACAAGGAGGACCCCCATGCCCGATCCTAC
>JAABUS010003798.1_pt1 | contig 23415 bp, 15 predicted proteins | sample 5560161 | NCBI WGS metagenome assembly JAABUS01 (sample SAMN10711885, study PRJNA513376) | rock metagenome | isolation source: Antarctica rocks | place: Antarctica: Victoria Land, Trio Nunatak nord | collected 2016-01-04
ATCATGTGGATTAATGGTAAGTAGACTGATTGGTAGCCTCGTTCTGGCATCAAGCTTTCGGCTTGCTGCTGAGCTTCGGTGCAAACGTGTGGTAGCACAAAGTTAGCTTCTTCCGTTTCTGACACCGGGAAGCGGGTCGTAGGTGAAGGAGAACGACACGTCGTATCCGATGCTGCAGCTTTGCCAGAAGCGTAAGCATCCATGCTGCTAAGGGCCAATGGCTTTGCGAAGGTCACTTTTTCCTTGGCCAAAGAATATGAAACAAAACTCATTACACCATTGTACCAGCGCCGTTAGGATTCGAACCTCATACAAGAAATATAACACATCGAGGATCAGGCTAGGTCGGCTGGCATCGTGGAAGATTCTCGCAGAAATGGCATCTCGGGATGGTAAAGTATATGTAGGGCGGCTAGATCGTAAGCTAGTACCTCGGTGTTCAGAACGTGCTTGATCTTAGTCATCATATCCAATGCCAGTAACTTCCTAGCGAATTAAAGTTCCATCACCACCTCGTACCTCCTGACCTGGGGGGGGTCATAATTGGTCAGAAAATTACTGGGCTGTTTTTATATCTGGCTTGGTGCTCACGAGCAGGGACTAGTTCTTGATGGAGGACCCAAGTTTGATCCTAGAATAATTGATTATAAAAACACATAACAAGTTCTATTATCTTAGATAATTGTTATTACGCGAGAATTTTAATAAAAGAAGATTTCTTCTTGAGTTCAATATTGAAAAATATATTTAATTGTTGTATTTAATTCTTTTTAAGAAAGTTTATAAATCTTGTCGATCTATTTAATACAAAAAGTATTATAAAATATATTTTTAAGTTTAAGCAATTAAAAGAGTATACAATCTTTATTAAGACATTTTCTTTTAGAATTTTGTATCTATACAAGTATTACGTGTAAAGTAGCTACTATCTCTTTGGATAGAGCTACGTAGTTAAGCGAGTCAAGTTAAGTAGTACGTGTAATAGTAATAATAGCATTTGTAGTAAAACTGATTGCTAAGAAACGCAAATACAAGAAAAATCTTGCTTTCTATAAGACGCTTTCTCGCTTGCTATTGAAAGAGAACAATGCGCAAATAATATTTGTTAACTTAATATTAGTCTTGCTTAAATCTAGTTTATGCAACTCTTTGTCAAATACGTATTAATATATGTTAAATATATTATTGCGAAGCAAATCTAGTATTGCGAGACACGCTTTATAGTTACATTTCTTTTTAGAATTTTAGTTTCTAAGATTTATATTATAAGTTCTAATTGCGATATAATTTTTAAATTGTTATTATAACAATGTTTATAAAGTTGCGTGTATTGCAATATAAATGCGCGAAATTCTATTTTGCAATTATTTGTTTTTTAACAACAATAAATAAAAGCAAATATTTAAAATAATTTCTTGCATTTTGTAAATAATAAGAAAGCAATAAATATTTGCAACAATATATTTATAAAATTAATATATAGTTTTGTAAATATATAAAGTTTTACTTTGCAATTACTTTTAATAACAATAAGACAAAAACAAATATTTAAAATAGTTTTTTATATCTTATAGATAATAAGAAAGTAATAAATATTTGCGATAATATATTTACAATTACTATTTTTGTCTATTTTAATAATTGTAGATTAATTTTTTTTTAATAGAATTGCTTTTAACAAATATTAAATAGATAGCAATAATTTATTTCTTCTTGTAATACGTAGATGCATTGCTATTGTTCTTAGACGCAATATAATAATATAAATATTATTATTACTATTTTGCTTTTTTGCTTTTTATATTATTTCGCAAAACAATTTTGTAAATATAATTATTTTTATTTTTGCATTTATTTATAAATTATAAAGATACTTAATTATTACAATACTTAATTTAAATTAATGCAATCAATATTGCAATCTTTAAGCTTATCTTGCAATAATAATAATAATTTTTATTTTTTTTTGCAAACAAATATCGCGACTTTGCAAACACAATTGCAAATATTTATCTTTTAGTATTTTATATATTTATTGCAATTAATATATAAACATTAAGATTGTCTACGTACTACGCAAGAAATAACTTTATTTTAATTCTAATTGCAACAAAGATAATTGCGAAATTAATTTAAAAATTTGATTAACTTTTGATTATATAGAGTATTACTAATATTTTTGCAAATTATTGAACAATAATAAGCAACTTAATAGTATTAATGTTGTTTTAAAGATAAAGTTAATATATATGCAAACAAATTGTTTACGCAATTTTAACAAACATTTTTTGTCTATTGTTATTGTTGCTATTGTTGTTGTTGCTTTTGCATTTGCTTTCGCGTTTGCTTTTATATTTGTTTCTATTGTTTTTGCTTTAATTTTTATTTTTCTTGCTTTAATTTTAGCTTTTTTTGCTTTCTTTGTTTCTCTTTTGTTTGTTGTAATTTTATTTGCGCTTTTTGCTTTTTTCGATTTGCTTTTTAGTCGCAATATAGAACACATTTACAAATTAAAAAAGATAGAAACAAAATTAATAATATACAATAATTGTTTAATACTATTGTTGCGTATTTGTTTTTAAACAAAATTTCTTTGTTGTATATCTCTTAATAGCAAGTCGCATTATTAAATATTTTTGTTGCTTTATAATAAAGTATTTTTGCAAACTAAATTTTATTGTTGCTATTGCGTCTTTTTTTGTTTTGTGCGTTTGCTTTGTTGTTGTTATTATAATAGTTTTCTTTATTGTTGTTAATATTTTTTAATTAAAAATAAATTATTGTGCGTAATATAATAAGTATAACGCACAAATTTCAAAAAAAATATTAAATTAATTTGCACAATTGCAATTGTTGTTATTAATAATTTTTTTTGCTTCTCTTAAATTATTTGTTATTATATTGTAATTTTCGATTCTAATTGTCTACTTTTTAATAAAAAAAATTGTGCTAGAATTTGCAAATTGTTTTGCTATAGTAAATTATATTGCAAAGTTTATAGTATATAAAATTAATATATATTAGTTTTGCTTATAATAATAATTGTTTTGTTTATAATAATTGCAATTAAAATATATCTTATTTGTTATTTTTAAAATAGCAAAAACTAGCTTATATAAATATAAATATATAATTGTATTTTTATATAATTAAATCTATTTTTAAATCTTTATATTACTATAAGAGTTTTTGTAGTTTTTAAAAATATAATCTTCGAACTTTAATTTAATTTTTTATTTTATTTGTTTTTGCGTAATTGTTCTTGCTTTTTTTATTTGCTAACTATTTGTTTTTTTTGTTTCTTTTTCTTTAATATTTTCGCAATTACGTTGTGTTTCTTTTTTTTTTTTTTTAAATTTCTAAATTTTATCTATTGCGTTTTCGAAATACTTTAAAGACTCTTATGTATTTTTTTATAAAATTGCGTTAAGTTATTTAATTAAATACTTAAATATATTATTTTTAATTTGTTTATTTAGCACTTTATTTATATTTTATTTTTCTTTATTTTTAATAAAAATTAGTTTTAACTTTAAATTTTTATCTCGCAAATATTAAAATTTAAGTAGCAAAATATAAAAGATAATATAAATTGCTTTGTATTTTGCAAATAAATTTAATTAATATATTTGTTTGTTTTTCTTAATTAAAATAGTAAAGAATCTTAATTAATAATAATTAATCTTTTTCTTAAATTGCAATATATATATATTAATATTTTGCAATAGTACTTTGTTGTCTATTTAAAAGCTTATTAATTTGTAATTCTTATTGTAGCTTTTTATTTGTTGTTTCGAAATTATTATCTACAACTTTTTTAAATACTCTTTAGTACTTTGCAATTATTTTATTTGTTTTATAGTTAAAAGTGTTTCTTTTGTTAAAAGTTTATCTATAAATATATTTGCAAAGTTTGCAATATAATTTATTAATAATTTGTAAAAAACTTTTTTAGTATCTAAGTAAATACTATTATTATATGTAAACACAATTATAGATAGTAGTTTTAATTAATAATTTTATCTATAATTACAATAAATATATAAATAATATTTTAAAATCTAGTTTTGTCTTTTTGTTTAACTATTAATTTGCGAATAAAATATAATGTTAAATTAATATTTTATATTTAAATGCTAGCATAACGTTGATCAAAAATAGTTTATAAAAAGCAAATCTTTATCGAAAATAATATTACGTATTATTTTATAATAGTATACAAACTCTTTTTATAAAAGCTTTGCAAAAAAAATTGTATTAAGTTTTTTAATAGTTGCAATATAAATTGCGTATTTAATTAACTTATTAATTAATATTAAAATTGCATTACTAATTTTTTTAATATATAAATCTCTTGCAAATAATATATTTGTAATAAAGTTTATTGTTATTGTTTCGAAAAATTGCAAATCTTTAAAAAATATTAAGCTAAGTTCTTTATATAATTTATAATAATAAATACGTATATACTAATAATCAAAATAGATACAAATATATTTATTAATTTTTTTAATTATATTAAATTAATAATATTTTTATTGCATTATATTTTTGATTTATTAATATATAAAATATTTAAATATAAAGTTATTGTAATATATACAAAGAATTTTATTCTTTGTTGTTGCGTTTTTCGAAATATAGATTGCGAAACTTTAATATAACAATTTATTTTTTCGACATTTTATTTCGAAAATTTATTTTGTTTATTTGTAAATTTTTGACGTTATTATTTCTTTATAACAAAAGTGTTTTTCTATTATAGTTTTCGCAATTACGTTGCTATCAATTCTTTTAAATTAACAAAAAATCTCTTTAATTTTGCAATTTGTTGTATTAAAAATTAAGACAATACAAAGTCTATAATACTACGTAATTTTTTAAAAACTTTTTTATTTAAATTTATAACTTAGATATTTACAATAATAGTACTATTTAGTTGCGTTATTAAAGCTACAAGTTTAACTATAGTAAAAATATCTTAATTTTTTTGCAATTTTAATTAATATTTCGAATTGCAAAACTTATTTTGCAAAATAGACAAAAAATTGTTATTATTATTTTTGCTATTATCGAGTTTTATAATATTAGATTTTTTTAACAATATATTTGCGAAATTAAGTTTTTTTTTGCAACATTTTATATTAAAGTTAAATATAGTTAATTTTTTAATTTAGCAAACTTATTTAATTAAAAGCTTCTTTATAATTATAAAATAGCAAAAATTGTTATAATTTATAATTACACAAATAATATATTTACTATTTTGTAAATAATATCTTCAAAATTTAAAAACTAGCATAATAGTATAAAGTTTTTTATTGTACGTATTTTAGCAAATTTTAGATTCTTTAAACTTATAACTAATAAACGCAATAAAATATTATTGCATATTTTTGTTAAATTAATTAAGTATATCTTTTGTTTTACAATTTGATATATTAATTTTTATACAAAAAGAAATATTTTAATTGTAGTATTTTAAAATAGAAACAATAATAAAGACAATTTTAAGTATCTTAAAAACTTTTTTCGCTTTTTTAATATATATAAATTGCAAATATATTTTGCTCTTTTTTGTATTTATTGTTAAATTAATTAAAGATACTATAATTTAAAAGAATTTACAAATAAAACATTAATAAAATTTCGCAAATTTAAAAAATACAAAAATATCTTTTATTAATTTTAGTTTAAATTATTTTTAAAGCTTTAATACAAATTTGTTTTATTTAAATATCTTGCTTTTTAATTATAAATTTTAGAAAAATTATTTTGTCGCAATTAAATATATATTTTGATAGTTTTATATATAATTAATGTTCGAACAATATACAAAGTATTTTGCAAATATTCTTTTAATACTACTTTTTTAAGTTTAAGTATATAAATACGTTATTTAAATATATTATACAACAAATGTTAATATACAATTTTAATATACAATTTATATAAGATTAAAAGATAGCAAAAGTATTAACAAAATCAAAAAAATATAACTTAGTACTTAAACTATTTGTATTAAATACAAAAAACTATTTTTTATTTATTGTTTTAACAAATTTGAATGCGATAATATATATTATATATATTAATTTTAATAAAACGCTTTGTATTTACAAAGCATTTAAGCATCTTTAAAAGAAAAGAACAAAAAAATTTATTTTTAATAGTAATTTTATTAAGTTTATAATAATTTACGCAAAAACGCAAATTATTATTTGACTTTTTTACAAACAATATTAAAGATTTAATAAAATTATTTAAAAAATATATTTAGTTTTTCTCTAATATGTTTGCGAAATATTTTTGTATTACAATTAATTTATTTTGCGATATATTATATACGTATTCTATGCGCAATATTTTGCTTTTTACAAAATTAATTAAATGCTTTATTTAATTATATATATTAAGCGCATTTAAAAGCTTTTTTAAAAATATTTTTATAATTTTCTTAATTTAATTTAAAACAATTAACTTTTTAATCTAAAACATATTGTATTTTGTAGTCTTTTTTCTTATATATTTTAAAAACTTTTTTGAAAATAGTATTTAATACAAAAATGCAATATAAATTTCGCTATAATTTTTAAAAGCAAATATAGCGAATTGTGCAAAATTCTTAAAATTAATTATTTAAATATTTTTCTTTAATTGTTTAACACAACTATCTTAATAAATTTAAATATAATTTAATTATTATATATTCGAGTTAATTTTCTTAAGTTAAAATAGCTTAAAAATTATTTTATAATTTTGTATATTAATAATATAAAACTTAGAGTAATTGTTTTTGCATATTTTTTTGTTATTAATAATAGCAATAAAGAGTTTTTGTATTTTATACAAAATAACAATACAATTATTAACAACTTGTATTTGCAATAATAAAGAAATATCTTTAAGTAATTGCGTATCTTTAATAAAGAATTGCAAAATAAAGTTTTTTTTAACTTTTAAATTAATAAAACATTTGATTTCGTATATATTATATAATATTTTAACAAATATTATTTAAATTAATACTTTAATTTGTTGTTTTTAACTTTTTACGTTTAATATTGTAGCAACAAATATTAAATTTTAACTTTTCTTAAAGATATATTATTTTTGTTTTGCTTTTTTATTTACTTTTAATATTGCAAATATATAGAATTACTTAATTTGTAATCTATTTAATTGTATATATAATATTTATAATCGATAAATACAATATATTTTTTTTGACAAATATTTAGCAATTATTTTTGTTTTGCTAATTATTGTTAATACTATTTTTAATTTGTGTAATTATAGTAATTTTAATAATTAGTGTAATAAAGTTGTTTGCATTGCTAATTGCGCTAAACAAGTTATTTTATTTGCATAAAAATTAATTTTTTTTACTATATTTCTTAAAGTTTTTTGCAATATAAGAGATATTGTTTAATTTTAACAACTTCTTAATTAATTACAAATATTGTTTAATTTCAATAAATTTATTACGTATTTATATAATACTAATATAGCTAGATTGTTAACAAAGTATTTTTTAACAAATTTTGTTAATATATTTGTTCTTTAAATTTTGTATTTTTTTGTTGTTAATAATTAATTTCTTTAGTTACAAATATAAATTATTTAAATAAAAAACAAATTTCTTAATTTTTTAATAAAATTGTTGCTTTGCATTTTTAAATTTAAGCTTAATTTTTATATCGCAAATCTTAAATATATTAAGAAATTTTTTAATATATCGAAGAAAATAATTTTAAATAATTTTTTTATTTTTATTATATATTTTTTGTACGTATTTGCGCTATTAATTATGTTGCTTTTTTATAAGATATAACGTAATTCAAAGTATTTTTAATTTTTTATCGAAATAATTTGCGAGATTATTTTAAATATAATTTTTGCAATTCTTGAATTAAATTTTTAAACTTATATAATTAATATATTTTTGTATTAATAACTTTTTAACACAATTAATTTTTTTGCGTCGATTAAATTAATAATAATTATTGCTATATTTGCAACAATAATTATTAATATATTGTGCAAGTTAAAGCTTTGCAATTGCAAGCTCAATTTCGAGTCTTAGAAATTGCAACATATTTATATTATTAATATATTACGTAATAATATTTGCTAAGATAAATAATATAGATTTGTTTTTAAAATTAAATGTTTTGATATTTTCTTTGCTCTAATTAATAGCTATGCTAATATTAAAATAATTATCTTTATCTAATTTTTAAGATATGTTATTTGCGTAAATTTCTTTATGCAATTGATTATTAATAATATTTTGAGAGTTAATTGATCTTTAAATACGTTTGCGAAAGCAAGTTATTAATAGTTTGTTAATTATCGCTTCTAACTAAATAGCTTTGTTCAAACAAAGCAATTAAAACTATAAAGTAGTTACTATCTCTTTAAATAGAGTTGCGTAGTTAAGCGAGTCAAATTAGATAACACGTATAATAGTAATAATAGCATTTGTAGTAAAACTAATTGTTAAGAAACGCAAGTACGAGAAAAATCTTGCTTTCTATAAGACGCTTTTTTGCTTGCTATTAAGAGAGAGCAATACGCAAATAGTATTTGTTGACTCGATACTAGTTTTGCTTAAATCTAGTTCGCGCGACTCTTTGCCAAACACGCACTAGCGTACGCTAGATACGCTCTTGCGAAGTAGGTCTAACATTGCGAGACATACTTTATATTACGCTAATATTTTTTAAAAAGATATTAGAGAGAATTATACTACTAAAGAGATTTGTAGATATCTTTAGACAATATAAGTAGACTAATTGTTTGGATCGATTTTTTCCTAACATTTAAAATCTAATCCGAAAGTTATATCTAATTAGATTAAGTTTTAATCTAATATAGTTAGTAATTTTATAAATTAATAAATTTGATTCCAAATTTATAAAAATTCGGTTCTAAACAATTAGTTTAATCTAGAATTATAACAAATATTGTAACTATAACTTGTTGATTTGCTATATTATATATTGTATTGCAATAATAAGTAGTATAGTTGTTTTGCAAGTAGTAAGTACAGTATAACTTTCCTGCACAATATCTGTATTTATTACTATTTAAGGAATAAGTTCAATAAATACAGAAGTACTGTTTGCAATATTAACTATATGTAGTAAATTTATTTGCAATACTTTGCTTTCTTAGATCTAATTTTGCTAAAGCACGCCTGATACAACTGGAGCGTATCTCACAGCGAGGCCAGGTGATGGAGACAATCGCGTCTACACGATTGGATCATCAACTCACTACATCCTTCAGAACTACTTTCGAGTCCTACTTCACGGCACAGTGAACATAACGGACAGCAGTACTCTGTCCGTAGCTAATCACGCGACCCAAGCTCTATTCCAGCCTTTCAACATATTTGGAGAGAAGTTGGACGGGGTAGATCCAGTTCCTGGAAGAGGCGTTGGTCAAGCAGGCCTGCAAAGAATTCTTGACAATGTCGCGACAGGCATGACAAACATGTAAGATATGGATTCACTCACTCGTCTTGACTACATGATTGACCAGACTTTGTACGTAGGATTAGGAGCAAGTATAATAGTACCTCTAGTACCTCGGCCGATGGCTCCTCCAATCCGACACTCCAGGGACTCGTATACCAGCAGGAGACTTTCATAGAGGTCCAATGGGGCTGGATCGCCGCACCCATGATTCTCTTGATCGGCAGCGTAACTTTTGTCCTCGCAGCAATCATCTTGTCATCAGGCTTCGGCTTGCGCCAGAAGCCAGAAGTCTGGAAGTCATCGACCTTCCCTATTCTGAAGGCTTTGATGACAGTGGCTGGAAGCTGGTACGGCGCTGGAGCGATAACAAGAAGACTGAAAGCCAGGACACATGAATGTTGAATAGGAGACAACAAGAGCTTGGTCCGCAAAGCTATAGAGCGCCCTGAGAAAAGCACTACTCCTGACGGTTTCGCATTCGCTACTGCATCAATTCAATACCATGGGAGTCTTAACGCGGAGTCAAATACTACGGGAGTCGCGACGCGCGCAAAACAATATGGAGACGATGAGAAGAAAACCACCTCCAGCAAGGTCTGAGAACTGCGGAACAACGACACGCAGGCTTCACAGCGATACACAATAACTTCTCGACAGGAACGCAATTAGATCTTATCGCTTGCCTGCTATCATTCCTCGCCCTGACTTCATACCTAATTCGGTCTCGCTCCTCTCCAAAAAGGGCGGGGTGGCAGCATGGTGGTTGAAATTGACCCAATTAACCGCATCTATAGTAGGGTAGACGACCTTGGTCTTTCTCGCGAGGCTGATTTGGCTCCCTGCTATATTGTGCGGTGCAGATTTCCGTGTCGAAACCGAGAAAAACATTTGCCAAGGGTATTGTAGATGGCACGCACTTTGGTCATGGTTGTTGAGATCCGAGACGAATATCTCCGTGATCGCTCTGCTCTCTTACGGTTTCACTTTTGCCAATGGTCTTTTCGTTGGCGTGTCTGCGACTTGTTTAAAGCATGGCTTCTCTTCAGAAGCCTCAGATAGTCTTGCCATCATTTAGCATCGAAAGAACTTCATTATCATTCCCTCTTATAGCAGAACTACCTGCATATCTCTGAGTCAACATGCAATCTGCTGCCATGAAGCGGCTTGACGACCTCCGCAACCAAATCTCTCTGGAAACGCTCTCCACGTTGTTACTTTTGCGTGGGCTGAAGTGTAAGTTCGCAGCTCTCTTAGACGTCTTAGCAAGACTGAGAGATGATATTATAGGATCTTATTTGGACTCGATGGGATTTCGATGGCAGGCTTCGACTCTTGAGCTGCAATAAGTATCTGCACCTTATAGCTGGATTTGTTGCTACCAACACTTCGATCTGTCGTTCAATTGGCGAATGGCATAGCAATAACGACTCGTTCACTCTAAGTCGATAATCTACGAGCCTAGCTTTATGCATTGCGCCATCTCCTGCCGTACTCGAAGCTGAGCTAGCTCTTCCATTTGAATAGTAAATCAAGTACATATAGTATAAGAGACAGATTACCAACACCTGCTAAGAGAGTCGAGTCACCATAAAAGCAGGAACATTCACGGTGCTGAAGCCAGACCACCAGCCGAAGCCAAATACAACAAGCCACTTCTCGCTCGGGCTGCAAGTTCATGTACTTTGATTCTTTCCGTACCCAACCGACGGGTCCTGACCATTTGGTGTGACAGCGGACGCAACGACGACATATGAATGCGATTCGAAGCTCGGCAATCCGAAGCCCATGGACTGACTGTAGCAAGTTGCAGTTCTCCGCGTTTCCGACCAGCGGTGGAACTGTGGAATCGCAGCCTGGCGTTGGCACATTCCTGCATTCGGAGAGCTGCAGCATCGGGATCGCGGCTTCGATACCGATGACACTCAGCTGGGCGTGGGTCCAAGCCACCGTCAACGACCTCGTGGAAGTCTGCTTCAACAGTCCCCTTACCGCTGCGATTGGCGGACGGGCGTATCACGGCCGTCAAAACCCCGTCGACATTGGCGGTGGGATGGGTGGGGGTGGGAGAAAGGTGAAGAAGTCCAGAAGAGACGTCACTGCGTTGAATGCTCTTCCTCTGAACCATTCCATGCCTGAACTCTGTCATACCTTAGCAATATATAAGGGATCTTCTCAATCGAGCCCACTGGTTGCTGGACGTATTACGTTCAATCGGTGTCGGCTTGATCACAAAGCTGTCTCTGAAAATAGAGATGGGAAAGCTATGTATAGTATAACGTGAGAGCGGAAGTACGGAAACCGAACGCAGCTGGAATAGTGATGTAGGCCACAGCTAGGCAGGGTCGTTGGCAAGTAGCAATCTCGCCTTCCCTACATAGCCCGGTCTCCACCGACCAACCCCCTGGTGCGGCACTATGCAACAGAGATCCTGCATCTTGAGCGTAGCTTTCGCAGTAAAATCGCCCCTATCAGGAACTGCCCTTGAGGCTGCTCTGCCCCGGGGGGCTCATTGGAGATGGGAGATATCCTGTGGCTAGGCCCTCTGCTATCATCTGCGACCTGGTGTGCTGGCTGGTTGGAAGGGAAGTTGAGAGGTTCTGGATATGGGAGGCTGGCTGTGGAGGAGCCTGAGAAGGGGGGGGGGGGGGTTTGGGGGATCTTGTAGTTCGTATGAGTAGGGATCAATGGTTTCATAATTAGAGTGGGGTATGATGAGGCGTGAGAGCTGCGAGGAAATTTCAAGTCCTGAAGTCTGGGCTGCAGAGTGCTTGTCCATGGGGCTTCCCAGGGATGAGGACGTTGCTCCGCAACATGAAAATGAAATCGGTATCAAACACTCAATCAGTGAATAAAACGCAACAGGAGACAGAAACCAACAGACACCACACGTCAAAGTAGTTTGTCAAAAGGAAAGACAGGGGAGCAGAAAAGCGGAGAACAAGCGATGACACCAGTCGCGCTTGCCTATTCACAACAAAAGATATTCATCTTGCCTGCACACAAGATCACGAGAAACTTCTGGCTGGAATCGGCTCCTTCCTATCTTAGAGGTCCAGGACCAACTCTTGCTACGCTTTATGGCGTGTCCTTGCTTCCCCTTCTCTCTATCCTCTTCGGATAACCACAACAAGAGTCGCTCACACAGCCCACCACAATCGCACTTTGCCATGACCAAGCCATGGCACAAACGGTGCTGAGAAATGTCACAGCTTTGTTACAAGAAAAACCTGCTCGTACTGAGCCAACGACTTCAAGCCTCAAGCCATCCTCCTCTTGACTTGGGTGGCTGCGAAGTCCAGAAGGATCACACGTAAAAATCGGTGCGTTCACTGCTGAATTATTACATCGACAACCCGGCGTGTGAACAAGGAAGATGACCATCGCATTCAATCGATTCCCCAAATACTAAGTCAGGGTCTAGTGATTGGCGATTGGCGGGTGTTAGATCTGTATCGCAGCAGGTGGTATATTATCGACCATGGCCGACACTGAATTTGCATTAGGGCATTACTATTGCGACATCGGAGCCGTAAAGAGATGAAGCCTGATCTCGGATATAAACACAGACTCGTCCACGAGGGCGAGTGAAGAGAGAATTATGAACATTGAAGTCGGAACAGCAATCAGGGCTCAAGTCTAGACGTTCTCCGCAAACCTCGAGCCTCTGGACCCGTCGAAACTAGGATGACTTCGGCCCACTCCGTCCTGTTGACGGGGCTGAGGCGTCAGATTGCGTGGTGGGGGAGTTCCCCGCCCAGTTCCGGGTGGTGTTGTGCCTCGCCCTATTGGAGGTGGAGTACCTCTTCCGGTCCCTGGAGGGGGTCGAAGGGCTGCAAAACCGGGCTGATTGATCACTGGAGTTCTGGCTGGTCCCGGTCGTGTGACCGCAAACCCTTCCGCTGGCGGCGAACCTGCACCAGAAGTAGGCGACGTCGGTGTAGGTGAACTCGGTCCGGCACCAGCGTCGTTCCCACCATAGAACCCTTGTGAATCACGGTAGAAGGATGAACCGGACAGCGTGTCATTGTCCGATGGTCCTGGGCTTAGACCAGGCTGGCGCGAAGCCGGAGAGGCGCCGCCGGCGGCAAGACCAAGGCCAGTCGCAGTCCCAGCATATCCACGAGGAGCGACACCACTAGGCGGTATGGGGTCACTGTAGCCATCGCCACGAGAAGATAAGACAGATTCAAGCCTCCTGCCTCCAAAGTTCTGGAAGCCGCGTTCGCTCGCAGTTGTCTCTGTGGTTTCAGCGGTCTGGCCAGAGCCCGGCCTCATACGTCTGAAGAATCCACCGGATGCGAATGGAACAACACTCGATCGCTGAGTCGTAGGCGCAGTGCTGACGACTCCGGGTGGATGTGATTGGGGTACTGGGGGTGATATGGTACGACGCTGTAATTTGCCTCGCCGCCAGCGTAGGAGAAAGAGCAGGAGTATTAGGATAAGAGCTAATCCGGCAAGTCCACCAACGACACCGCCTACGACGGCTGGCGTATTGATCGAAGTACCACCGCCGCCGGAGCCTGCGCCTGAAGTAGCAGAGGATGATGGAGCAGAAGCCGTGCTACCGGGACTTCCGACGCCGCTTACCGCCCCACCAGTGCTCGATCCAGAACTTGTCGGATTGAATGTGGAAGTCTGGGAGCTAGAGGCCGCCGACGATAAAGAGGTGGTTTGAGCAGCCATTGAAGTACCAGAGTTTGAAGAAAGAAGCCTGCTGGAAGAGCGACTGGATACTTCAGACGAGGTCGAAGACACACTGCTCGCAAAGGTCGAACGCGATCTAGTCGTAGTTACGAGCGTACTATTCGCAATGAAACTCGAGAATATCGGGTTTATGAAGGAGGAGTCTGTCGAGGTGGTGCTCGCTCCGGACCGAGTGGAAGCTATACCATGCGATCAGCACATATTACAACTTACAAAGCAGAAAGACTCACAAGTGATAGTCGAGTTTGAGTTCATTTGGGAGGGAGCAGGAGAGTTGTGGGTATTAGAAGATTTAGCTGGGGTTACCGTCGCAGTCGATGAGCCTGTGCTAGATGAAGATGTGCTCGCAGCACCTGGATTGGAAGCAGATGAGGCCGGAGCAGATGAGGAGAAGTACGACCCCGTCGGACTGCTGAATGTTGTCGAACCCGGACTGGAAGGTAGAGGCGTAGATGGAGGAGATGAAAGGACTGCCTGGGAGTTCGAGCCTGACACGCTGATGGACCAAGGGTTGCCATAGGCACCACCAGTGGGCTGGCTTCCATGTGAGATTTCGGTATGGGAGGCTGCATTCGCAGTAGTCTCAGTGGCGTACGATGTTGGGGCTGCGACAGATGTTGGCGATGAGTGTTGTTCGTAGGGGTTTCTTGGACTGGCTGCTACGGAGGGGGCAGCAGAGGCCGCCGCTGGGGCCCTTCCCAGGGTAATAGGAGCGTATCCCTGGACAGAAACGACTTTCGAGGACACAGGAACGAGGAGTTGGGTGACCCTGCTGCCAGAACCATCGTTGACGATCACTTGAACGACCGAAGCAACGACCGTAGGTGATGGCGCTCTGACGGCTTCTTTGATCTTGGCCGGAATGAGATTTCGTGGGTGCAGATGTGAGAGCTTGCTTTCCTCTACAGCCGATTCCTTGGGCGATCGACCAACAGTCTCGGAGAACCAATTTGGCGAGAGTGGAGCGCCGGACGGCTGTGACTTGAATCCTGGGCTAGACGTCTGCTTGTCGCTCGTCACTGGGCCATCGCGCATAAAGCGATGAATGCCAGCGGACCCTCCTGCCCTCCAAGAGACCCTACGTCTCTTGAAGGAATGCTCCATCGAAATATCAATCCCGGTTCATCTGCATCCACGGCCTGATGGCTTTGGGCTGATGTGACGGTATTCCGCGGATAGCGAGCGAGTAGTCCACCAAATGAGAGTACCCAAAGGTGTTGATGTTGACGCAAAGTCGTTGAGAAACAAGGATCTCTCCGGAAGTGGCTTCTGTCGTGTAAATGCTAAGCCAGGAAAAGAGCGGATCCAAAGGATGGACGAGTCGATTATGGGATGTTTAAAGATGGGACGATGTCTTTGAGCGGACAGTCTCGCGATTTGCAGACGAAGATCAGCTCCGACCGCGTGCAGTGTTCAATGAGTGGAAGTCAGTCAGCGACCGACGGAATTAGGAAGGTGAATTCTGTTGGCGGGAGATCAGTACCAGGTCAGCGACATCGATCCGATCCTCCAATAACTGACCGTAGTATTAGATGCGCATAGCGTTGAAAGTCTATATCATGGGACCGGCCAACTTGGTCGAGGGTCGAGGGGGAGTTCTGTGTGCTGTGTGCTTGGTATGGATGGGGTTGTGTTGGAGCGAAAGCGCTCGCTGTTGATAGCGACGGTGCGAAAGCGCAAACTGTCCTTGCCCACTCCTGGTCTCTCCTTCTGGCCCGGAGCTCTGGAGGCTCACAGTGGCCTGCTATCTCCAACACCACCTCCACTGAGTAGCGATCGTCTTGTGGTGGCTCCTTGCGATAGGAAGAAGGGAGAAGTTGGTGGAGGGACTCAGATGGAAGGATTTCATGCTCGGCGGGCCAGACTAATGCGATCGGCGTTAGACTGGACGGTTCAAACCACGGAATGAAATTGCTGCCAAGACCGCTCCAAATACTTCTACTCCAAAATAGCCATCGTATCTCTTCCGCCGGCGTCATATTTCATGCATGCAATCTATCACTTTCAGACTCCTTACGCCATCATTCCTGTACTTCCTTGCGACTATCTACTGCCCATCATTAGAGACAGATCATCTCCCACACCAGATGAGATCAGAGTTGCCTCTGGCCTTCAGCTCTCATCGCCACCTACGAGTTACTTACATCACTCAAGATACCAGTGAGGAACGCTGGGCCCTGGCTGGAACCACCGCTTAACCTTAGCCGCACATCCGCAGGCCCAGTAGAAGCAACTTTAATTTCCCAGCACCCTTCTGCACAGGAGACGCCTCCGATCCCGCCATGCCCAGATCGTCAATATGACCAGTACCTTTGTCCTGCGTTCCCTCTTTGAATCTGTAAGAGTTGATCTATGATATACGGTGGAGTTTCACATACTGTATGTCACGAGGCAGGCTGTTGGGAGTAGATGCATGGAAGGCCGCGTGACGCGCTTTTGCAGAGTTGACCCCTGAGGTGCTTTACGCGTAGAATCGTCAATGCAGTGTTCAGCTGGCCACAGTTATCCGTGGTTCAAGGGATACTGCGTCCATGTCCAGACCAATGTCTAGCTATAGACTCTACTCCGTACATCAATGGTTTATTGGGTGGTCGGCGTTCGGCGTCCAGTCGAAGATCGGACATTACCAACAGCTGACAGACCTCGGACCAATAGAAATGCCAGATCCATCTTTAAGGTCGTTCAGCAGGTCGAGACGACGTCCACAACTATGACCCTTTCCCGTATGTAGAGAGCCACTCAGCTGCCCCAGACGCGCATTCCCCACCAGTTCACAGCAAGTCTGACGTGAATTCATGCACCCACTGCATCACTTTTTGCCAAATTTAGGCCGGCAGTCGAAACAGTACCACTTCACCCTTCGCCCAGGTGGTTCCGTAAGGTTCACACACTCGAAATGAAACCACTCCTTTTCGCACTGTGGCCCCTGAATTAGTAGGGTGCTCTCAAATGCTAGCGTACTGGCTCTGATCAAATACATGGATTGAATGTTGATAAACTCACCTCCGTGTTCTCGCAGCAAATCATGTCCCCCCAGCTGACGTCGCCGCACAAACAGTAGCGCGGCTCGTCTGGGTCGATGTCGTCGCTGGCGGCCTCTTCTTCCAGCTTCGTCTCTTCTTCCTTGGCTTTCGCATTCCCTTCGGCGGCTTTCTTGGCAGCTTGGGAAGCCGCTGCGGTGCCCTTCTTCTGAGGGGCTGCCTTGCGCTTGCCAACACTGACTGCCGGGCCCCCTTCTTGCGCTTCGGTGACAGGGCCTGGCGCGGGACGCTTGCTGCGCCTGCTGGCTGCAGTCCTGACTGGAGTAGGAGGAACTGGAGTAGTACTCGCTCGAGAAAGCTTCTCACGCGTGGCCCGGATGGGCGTCGATGGCGGACCTGCCGATTCTCGACGTGATGAAGCGCGAGATGCTGGACGTGAACCAATCTTAGCAGGCTCCGTTGCAGGTGGCTGAGGTGGCGCAGGACCCTTCAGCGTCAAGGAGACGCGCCGTGAGCGTGTCGATGTTGCAGTTGTTGGTGCAGGCTCCTTGACGGGCGTAACTGGTCGACCCAAGTTTGCCTTACGCGGGGAGGGAGCCGGAGGTGCCAAAGGAACCGTTGTGATTGTCGTCGTTGTCGTGGTCTTAGGTGAGCTGGATTGGATGTCGCCGGTCTTAGCTTTTTTGATAATCGGCTTCGTTGGAGTTGGCGTCTTCTCCACGACTACCAACGGCTCTAGATGCCGCTCAGTGCTCTGCGATATCGAGCTCGTTCGTCTCTTCCGTTTCTTCGTGAGGCCCTTTGCTGCTTCCTTCTCCTTCTCTCTATGCTTCTCGGCTTCTCTCTCCTTCTCCGCTTGTTGCTCTTTTTCCTCCTCCTTCTGTCTCTCGATCTCCTTCTCTTGCTCTATCTGTCGTACTTTCTCCCTCTCTTCCTCTTCAGCCCGGGCGCGTTCAATACTGGCTTCCGCCTCCCGTTCTTGCTCCCTTTGCGTCTGCTCTTGCCTCTCCCTCTCCCTTTCCTTCTGCTGCTCCAGCTCCAGCTTTTTCTTTCGTTCCCGCTCCCTCTCTTCCTCCGCCTCTCTCTCCTTTGCCCTTTCCTTCTCTTCCTTCCTTTCCTTTGCTCGCTCTCTTTCCTTTGTTCTGTCTCGCACTCTCTCTTTCCCATGGGAGGTACCCTTACCGTTGGGCTGATGCACTGGGGTCAGAGGACTATTTGGAGCCGACTTCAGAGGCTTCGGGAAGAGACTTTTGATACTGCTTCCAACGTCGGCCAATTGCTTTGCCGCGAGTTCCGTATTAGCCGCCGCCAGTGCAGCCTGCTCACGAGCCATCATTTCTCGCTTCTGCTTTTTGGCTTCATTCAGCTTCATACCCCTATTGCTGAGTTGGGAGTCCCCCACGTGAAGTGACTCTGTACTGATTTCTCCAGGCCCAAGTGGCTTGCCGGGTGCTGAAGTGGCAATATTGTCCTCGTCCAGGAACGGTTCTCCAGATTCGTCTGCCTGAGCCTTCGTGGCGCGATAATTCTCCGGGCCTCTCCCTGCATCTGCAAGTTCGCGGCGAATCATCGTCTCGCTTGGGGACCATATTGCGTTCTTCTTCATTCTCTTCCTTAGCTTCGCCATCTCCCATTCTGTAAGACGCATCCAGGGGGCATGTGCAGAACCGGGCTTGGCATCAACTGGTGGAGGCTGAAGGAGTGAGAGCGCATTACTTGTCGAGATTCCAGCTACAGCGCTATGCACATTCGTGCCCATCACGCCGGGCGGCCTTGGCGGTCGTATGACTTTTATAGATCTGAACTTTGGTGGTTTGGGGGACTTCTGGACCCGATCTCTGGCAGCTTGACCAGGCCTGCTGCGAGATGGGACGCCGACACGGGAGGTTGCCATAGGGACCGGCGATGGAGGCGCAAACTCCCATTCTGAATCTGTGATAGGTGGTGGAGAGTCCGGATTTGACGGTGGTAGCACCTCACCGGGTACCGTGACTTTCTGGCTTCGGTATCTCGGCTTAGGTACCGAGTTTGTAGCTCTTCCAGAGCCTGTCACCTTTTGATCCCCCAGCCGAAGTGTAATTCTTGGGGCTGGCGTGCCATCCTGTGTGCCATCTATGCCAGTCCTCCTTGCGCGACTCAGCTGCGGGCTTCTGGCCTGGGGTACTGGAGTTGGATCGCGTGATGGCGGCTTTGGCAAAGCGTGCAGCTTTGAGATGATACTCGTCAGTCGATTATAATGACGATCGACTTGATCGTAAAGGCGCGAAGCTTCTGCAAAGGAGGACTCCCGGGCGTCGATTGCATGGTCAAGATTATGTGAGATCTCTTGTCGAAGGTATTGAGGATTCGGTCGTGTACCAGGGGACAAACTTGGTAGGGATCCGTAAACCTTGGTCAGGTTATGCACCTTGTCAGCTGAGGCGAGGTAAGATTCATCGAGGTTCCCAATCAGCCGGAGGGATCGTACGAGGTCTGAAGGCAGATACTCTGTGTAGTCCAGAAAATCCGTGACCGTGGCTTGTGCGTCTGGATCAGTAGGGAGGTTCCCCGCGAGAGTCTCCAGAGTAGCCATCACAACGAACGCTGCACAAAAGCTCAGCTTTGTTTTGACGGTTTGAGAGGTTTGTTAGAAGGCGCTCATGATTGACTAGCGCGACGGGTCAGCCCTGAATCCAGGGTCTTGCTCATCATTGGCTGAATCAGAGTATACTTCTCGGAGAAGTCCTGACTTCTACTTTTTTACTAAAGGATGCCTGAAGATGTGAGCTCAGTGCATCATATCGGGTCAATATCTGGGGCAAACACCGCATACATAACTCTACGGCTCAAAGAGAACCCTTACTTGATAGCTAAGACATGCACTTGACAGCTTCGTTCGTCTACCCAGCCCACCTCTGATAGATCGAGTTGACCTTCAGATCTCAACTTCCAAGTCTGCTCAAGAAGGGCCAGCTACTTGCGAGTGTAACAATCACGGGAATGGTCAGCAACAAATCTCTACATTATATAGCTGTTCCACTACGCCAGTGAAGTTTAGCAGGCCTTCACTCCTTTTACTAGAGAAGTTGCTACTACTACTTCAAACCAGTAGCTTACTCACTCCGTAGTCTGCAAATGATGGCGAACGATGCGCAGGGTGTAGTATGGCCGTGATCCATGAACCCGTGAATGTTTCTCAAGCACTGAAAAGATAACCGTGCTCCGAGGGGAATAGTAGCGAATAAGCTGGCCTCTGCCAACCTACTACTGATAACAGTTGGTGATACATCCCGAAAGCATAAAGTATCGATTTCACAGGTACCTTCTGGTAGAAGAAAAATTCTCTTGTGCAAACGTCATCCATGTTGACGGACTGGAGGCGAGAGCCGAAAAAGGAGAAAACCAAGAGCAAACTTACCCTTGTAAACCAAACACTTCCATCCTTACTCCGCCAGCATCGGGTGACGAACAACAAGATGAAGGACAACCTCGCCCAAACAGGTGCCCTAGCACATCACGGGCATGACTTCTGTCCCTATGCAGCCGTTGCCAAGTTCCCTTACAAGTACATCAGCAGAAATCTCATGCAGCCGGTCTCGGACAATTTCTTCGCTAATGGGCTTCTTCGAGAACGAGGATGGACTTTGTAAGTCATCTGTTCTGTATCACGTTGAACGACCCCAGTCACGTTCCTACCTCTTACCCTGGTATACTCTCCCCATCATTGCCTATGTCTTGTAGCCCTTCCATTGTGCTCTCCCGGAGTACGGCTACCAAGAGTGGAAACGAATGATTTTTGCACGTGATTTTAGTTACGAGTATACAGTCGTGTATTCCTCGCACCTTGTCACTCCACGTGTACAACACAAACGAGCTGATTGACTTCACAGGTATTACATCCATACATACGGTGCTTCACCAAAGCCTTTACTTCTGGTGCCGGCTGTTGAGTTCGAAGCGCTTCTCCACGATATCAACAGCGAGCTTGGCACCTTCCTCAACTTCCCACATCCGACCCATGAGCCTGGCTTTCACCTCCACTTTGACGAGCCGGGAAGCCCACGCCCTCGTTACCTAGGCCGTGTGAACGCAGAGATCACCGTTGACGACATGGAGTCGAAGATTCCAGGGCCAGATTATAAGGCGCCAGGTGAAATCGGAGAGCCAGACGACCGCTCATTCAAGGCCTTCGAGGCGAAGATGAAAGCAGCTGTCCAAGCTGGCAAGAACCGGACCAAGAGCCAGAAAGAGACCAAGAAGAAACAGCGTGTTGTTCAGAAGCAGAGCTGGTGTGAACAGCTAAAGCGTGCACAGTGTTACCTTGGTGTGCGGCCCCGGCGTGGTGCTCTTGCAGACGACCAACCCGTCGATCCCGGTAGTCTTAGCTGGGATGAATACATCAAAGCAAAAACTGAATCTGAGCTTGCACGCTGCATCAATTTACCGGAGCTAGATGTCACAGAGCCAGCGCCTTACTCCTTCAGCCAGTCAATTGTGTTCATCTGTGTGGATATTGAGGCTTGGGAAAAGGATCATAATGTCATCACCGAGATCGGGATATCCACCTTGGACACTAATGACTTGATATCTTTACCACCTAGCAAGGATGGTAAGGCCTGGATGACAGCTATCCGGCCTAGACATTTCCGGATCAAGGAATATCAACATCTTGCCAACAGCGACTTCGTGGAGGGATGTGCTGATAAGTTCGAGAAAGAATTCGGTACCAGCGAAATCATCTCAAGCAGAGAAGCGTCTCCGGTCATCGCATCATGCTTCAGACCTCCCTTCTCAGCTGCCTTTCAGATGCAATCTCACACAGGTCCCGCTACGCAAGCATCGGCAACCCACAAGTACGATAAATCTGCCAAGCGCAACATTGTCCTAGTTGGACATGATATCAAGTCAGATATCAATTTCATGCGCAACCTTGGGTACGACGTCAGCAACCTCTCCAATGTCCTCGAAGCCATTGATACCGCCGATATGTGGAAAGCTCTGAAGCACGAAGGGCAGTCCTGCAGTCTAGGGCGTGTGCTACTGGATCTTGAGATGGTAGGCTGGAATCTCCACAATGCGGTAAGTACAGTCTTCGCACAATACAGTGACTTAAACTTCGACCAACTATACATACCACATACCCAACTTAAGACCGCCGTTGGCCATCACCCCAACTTAGCGACACCTATCTTCACGCGTACACACTAACATCCTGCCCAGGGCAACGACGCAGCCTACACCCTCCAAGCCATGATCGGCATCACCTTCGACGCCCTCCACGACAAACCCACCCGCACAGCCGCCTTTTCCGCGGAACGCACCCGGAAGATGGAAGACGCCACCCAAGACGCGCAGGACCGCATCAAGGAAGAAGGCGAAGAATGGGAGCACGCCGACATCGACGAAGGCGACGGCGGCGTTCCCACTTCGATCCCGAAACCCGACCTTCCGGTGCCTGTCTATCATGGGAGTTACAGGGCGGCTGTCAATACTAACCGTGGGACTCACAAATCCGCGAGCAACGGGCAAGCACCGAAGATGAATGCGGCGGCGAGGAAGGCGATGGCGGAGAGGGAGGCCAAGAAGGCGCAGTTCAGAGCGGAGGTGAGCGCGGCGGCGACGGGTGAGATGGGGTGGAATCACTTCGACGGGCCGCCTCCCACGAAGGAGACTCCCAAGCAGGCACCGCAGGACGGAGGCGTGAGATTGGGCGGGGGAAGCGAGAAGAAGGCGTTTTCGGTTGATGATCTGGCGCCGCGGTTCAAGGATCGTCTCGCTATGATCGATACCGATGATGCGAGCGAAGGGGGAGTCAAGCTTTGAGATGGCGGTCCCAAGGGGGAGATGGAGCACGTCTGGACTTCCCGAGCATTGGCACGAACATGTGCATGGAGGAGCACAAAGCACAGCACGAAAAATAGCAGTAGAAAGACCGGGCACGTTTGGCGGCCGCCGGAGCTGCACTTGGCGCTGGCAACTAGAATAAGCACAGAGTCGAAGATACAAACTCCATGAACATGGCATCAAAAAGCAGAGCACATAGCACAACACAACCTAATCACAGCACCCACCGGCATTGGCTATGACTGCCCTGGCAACCAATAAGCATGATGTAGCCATGAAGCCACAATCAAGGTTACAGAGTTCATACATCCCTTAAAGCATCACCACCCCACTTATGCCCCCACCCCAACCCCGCCCCATTCCCTCACATGTTCCTCATCTGCCCTGGGGGGGCAGGGAGTGTGTGTGCTGGTGGCTGA
>JAABUS010003800.1_pt1 | contig 23407 bp, 13 predicted proteins | sample 5560161 | NCBI WGS metagenome assembly JAABUS01 (sample SAMN10711885, study PRJNA513376) | rock metagenome | isolation source: Antarctica rocks | place: Antarctica: Victoria Land, Trio Nunatak nord | collected 2016-01-04
TTCTACATTTGTCCTGTTAGTGCATTCAATGACCATTACAAAAAGATCATCTGTAGCACGTGGATGAAAATGATGTTTTTTTACAAATGGAGCAAGCTGACACAGGTAACAAAAAGTCATTACCATTCCTACAGCCGCGAATAATACGGTCAACTCAAATATTATTGGAATAAAAGCAGGTAAAGCGAAATTTGGTTTACCCCCAATGTTCATAGGCCAGTCCTGAGTAAAAACCCATCCCATACACGTAACCGCTGTAGTGGTGCCGGTAATTCCATAGATAAATCCCGCCGTGTGCAGACTTGTTTCTCTCATCCCCAAAGCATGGTCAAGACCGTGTACGGCGAATGGTGTATATACATCCTGAATTTTATATCCGGCATTTCTAACCTTTTTTACAGCAGGAAATAAAACTTCCTCATCATCAAAACATGCAACTACATATCTTTTTAGTGCCATAATTTTTTAGCTTTTAGCTGTTAGCTGCGCGCTGCGAGCTGTCATTATTATTTTATCTGTCACCTTCCTCATTCCTTCATTCCCTTTTAGTATTACCGTCAATGTGTGTATTCATGTGCAAATTCTTCTGCTTTCTGGTTCTCTACTTTATCCATCTCGTCTTTAAAGTTCTCTCCGGATGTTTTCAACACATACTTAATTTCTGCCACGGCTATTGTCGGGAAGTATTTTGCAAAAAGGAAGAAGCAGGTGAAGAACAAACCGAACGTCCCGACATAAAAACCTATCTCCCAAATGCTTGGGCTATAATAAGTGCTCCAGCTGCTTGGTAAGTAATCACGATATAATGACGTAACTATAATTACAAAGCGCTCAAACCACATACCTATGTTTACTATAACACTCATGAAAAAGGTAAAAGCAACATTGCGTCTCAGTTTCCGGAACCAAAAAACCTGGGGAGAAACTACATTACAAAACATCATACCCCAATAAGCCCAACCATAAGGACTGAGAATATTTGCACGACTATAAAAGAAGGCGTACCCTTCATAATCATTTTTACTATACCATGCCATAAATAACTCGGTGAGATAGGCGCATCCAACAATAGACCCTGTTAACACAATAACTTTGTTCATTGCTTCAATATGACCAATAGTTATGTACTCCTGCAGATTTAAAACTTTTCTTACAACTATTAACAAGGTTTGCACCATTGCAAAACCCGAAAAGATAGCACCGGCAACAAAGTAGGGAGGAAAAATGGTAGTATGCCATCCGGGAATTACAGAAGTAGCAAAGTCAAACGATACTATTGTGTGTACCGAAAGTACAAGAGGAGTTGCTAAACCTGCTAATACTAAAGACAAAGCCTCATGACGCTGCCAGTGTTTTGTACTGCCCGTCCATCCGAATGATGCGATTCCGTACAGGAGTTTACGTAATTTTGTTTTAGCCCGGTCACGTACAGTAGCTAAATCCGGAATCAAACCTGAATACCAAAACAATAATGAAACAGTAAAATAAGTGGAGATAGCAAATACGTCCCAAAGCAAAGGAGAATCAAAATTTACCCACACCGGACCACGTGAGTTTGGGTAAGGTAAAATAAAGAATGCAAGCCACACACGACCCATGTGAAATATCGGAAATTGGCCTGCACACATAACTGCAAAAATTGTCATCGCTTCCGCGGCCCTGTTAACGCCTGTTCTCCATCCTTGCCGAAAAAGTAAAAGAATAGCGGAAATCAAAGTACCGGCGTGACCAATACCTACCCACCACACAAAATTGGTAATATCCCAACCCCATCCAACAGTTTTATTAAGGTTCCATTGTCCCACACCGTACGTCACTTCGCGGTAAAGACTATACACTCCAAATAAAAGCATTGCTACAGAAAAAAAGAAACCCGCATACCACAATGTGGAGGGCTTCATTTCAATCGGACGAATGATGTCTTCTGTAACCTGGTGGTAATCTTTGTTACCTTTTACCAGTGGCTCCCTGATTTGTGATTCGTACTTTAAATGCATCTGATTTGGTTTAGAATATGCCTACGGCTGATTTTAAATATTTTATTTATACTTTTTATACCTTGCTATTTCTTCCATTAAACATTCTTAAGCTTACTAATTCATTTCATTATTACTCAACTTGTAAGTAATACTATTTAGGAACAGACTGACCCTGGCCTTCCTGCTGTTCTTCTTTTTTACCTTGTTGTCCACCTATAGTTTCCTGCGTTTCGTCTTCTCCTAAGTGCACAATTTCATCATTATTTCTCACCTTGGCCAGATAACTTACATTAGGAAGTGTATGTACCATTTCTATTACATAAAACAACCGGTCCTGGTTATCCGCACGATGCTGGTATACTGCACTTTGTTTATCATTTACATTTCCAAAAACAATAGCATTTGTAGGGCAAGCCTGCTGGCATGCGGTTTTTACGTCAAATTCTCCGTTTTCGCCTGATTTTAGAGGACGGCTTTCTTTCTTAGCTTTTAATTTGCCATCCTGTAAACGCTGCACACAAAAAGAACATTTTTCCATTACACCACGACTGCGAACAGTTACATCAGGATTTAACACCATCCTGGTCAGATCATCATTCATTATAAACGAAGCATCGCTTATTTCATCTTTTTGATTATCAGGGAAACTATCTGCCCCCATATAATCAGCCCAGTTAAACCGCCGGACTTTATAAGGACAGTTATTAGCACAATATCTTGTACCAATGCAACGGTTATAAGCCATCTGGTTAAGACCTTCGCTGCTATGCATAGTTGCTGCTACAGGACAAACGTTTTCACAAGGGGCGTTGTCGCAATGCTGGCAAAGCATAGGTTGAAATATAACATTAGGATTTTCAAGATTGCCGCTAAAATAACGGTCAATTCTCAACCAGTGCATATCATGATATCGGGCTACTTCATTTTTACCAACAACAGCCACGTTATTTTCTGCAATACAAGCCACTACGCAAGCCTGGCAGCCTGTACAGCTATTCAAATCTATACTCATACCCCATTTTATTCCTGGTTTGGGGAATAAAGGATATAGGGTCGCATCTCTTTCAAAATTGTTTGTTTTAGGCGCAAAATCCTTGTGCAGTTCTTCTCGTCTCTCAAGAAACATCTCAGGCTCTTTCTTTAAAGTGGCCAGAGTAGTTTCCAAAACAACTTCTGTACGTCCTTCGTATGTCTGGTGGGTTTGAGTTTGGGCAACTTTAAATCTGTAGCCTGCATCTGCAACATCAACTGCCGGGACAAAATAATCTCTTGTCGTGCCATTAAATGTTACAAGAGGGAAAGCATTTTTGCCTGTTGCACCACCTGCTTTACCAATGTTTCTTCGGGCTTTATCAATCTGAACTTTTCTTTTATCTTCATCATCTCCGTCTTTAGCGGCATCTGCGCCACGGCCATAACCTAAAGCAACAGCAATAGTATCAGGGTTGGTGCCGGGAACGATTATAACAGGTAATTCAAGAACTTTTCCATTAGCCGTAATTTTTATAACCTGCTTTTCAGGATGTACTTCGTACTCATCAGTATCACCCTTTCTTTCTATGTCTATTTTAAATAAACTCTTAGCTAAGGAAGGTGAAATGATTGCATAGTTGTCCCATGTGGCTTTTGTTATAGGATCAGGTGTTTCATGCAGCCATGGATTGTTAGCTTGCTGACCTGCACCAATTGTTACTTTTTGATATAGTACCAGTTCAGTTTTACCACCTTTTTTTAACGAACTTACAGCCGCTGCAGCTTGTGCTATAGGGGCACCATTAAATCCGGTTTTTCCGCCACCTGCGTGTAGTACGGGACCTGGGGCATTTACACTACGTGCAGTATCAGGAGAACCGGAAGTTGCACTGGTTAGAACTGTTCTGCTGCTTATTCCTCCATTTATTACCCCGTCCTGCAAAGTTTTGTCCCAGTTTGCTTCACTGCCTGTTCTGCCTATCCAATATTGTCTGAAAAATGCAAGATAATCAGTGGGAGCTCCACTCCATTTTAATAAACTATCCTGCCATTGCCTCGTTTTAAATAAAGGATTTATAGTAGGCTGAATCAAAGAAACAAAACCTGTTTTAGGTTCAGCATCTCCCCAGCTTTCAAGATAATGATGATCAGGAATAACATATTTACACAGTTCGCTTGTCTCATCCATTTTCTGGTTAAATGAGACAGTAAATTTCACTTTCTTCAAACCACTAGCAAAACGGTTACTGTCAAAGTAGTTGTAAGCAGGGTTCACTTCATGAATTAACAAGGCTCCTATCGCTCCGGCATTCATATCATCCACAAGTTTTGCCATGTCGGTATCAATCCCTTGCCGGGTATTATAAGCAGATGACCAGTTTATAGTTGTTCCGTTAGCTCCAGTGAGTTCATTAATTCCGTTTACAATGATTTGAATATTCGGATCATTACTTCCTGCCAGCACAATACCTGCACCTCTGTTTTTTGATAAAGTAGCTGCTGTTTTCTGAACAGCTTGTTGTAATCTGGTATCTAAAGCCGGGGCAGTAACGGCGCCACCTAATGCAGCATATAATGCCAAAGCAACAGCCCCTGTTTCAGACGGGCGATGATGATATCTTTCATCTGCATTTGCTCCTGTCATGCTCATCATACTCTCGAATTGAATATGCCTGCTCATAGCCGGATTCTTCATATTCAACTTTCTTCCAAATCCATACTGCCTGTTCATCTCAACCGGATTTATCCCGGAAGCTAAAAAGTCAGCACTTAAACCGACTATTACTTTCGCAGCAGCAAGATTATAAGAAGGTATTGCTCTTTTGCCATATGTAGCTTCATTGGCCAACAACATACCGCTATAACTAATAGCGTCATAGGTAACATGGCGACTGCCGGAAAACTTAGCTAAAAACTGGTCAATAATTATTCTTGTTGTAGGAGAAGTAACAGAACTTGTAAGCAGTACAACAGGAGCACTTCCGATACGGGCAAAGTCCGCAGCAACCATTTTATCAAAAGCATCAAATGTGCTTACTTCTTTGCCATTTGCCATTGGGTATGGTAAGCGACTTGTATCATACAGATCAAGTACAGATGCCTGCATTCTTGGGGAAGTACCGCCAAGTGTTACAGGTGACAACTCATTTCCTTCTATTTTTATCGGGCGGCCATCTCTTACTTTAGCAAGAGCAGGTACGACTTCGCCATCCTGTACAAACGTAGTTGCATAATAATTTGCTACACCTGGTATAATATCTTCCGGCTTATTTACAAAAGGAATCGCCTTTTTTACCGGAATTTCACAACTGGCAGCAACAGCGGCTGCAGCAGTGCTAAATCCTAAATATTTTAAAAAATCTCTGCGGGGAGTTTTAACCTCTAATAAACCTTTGTCATCGGCCTCAAAAGGCAGGTCTTCCTGGAACTCGTCTTGAGCAGCGGATTGATAAGCGGTTGTATTATTCAGCTCTCCAAAACTTTGCCAGTACTTTTTTTGCTCCATATCTGTTGGTTTATCCCCAAACCCTAAAGGGCTTGAAAACTTTGCGTTTTGTTATTTTAATTCTTCAATAATTCTTTGCCCTTCTCCCCGTCAGATGCTGGGGGGACTAATAATGACATTTCTGACACTCTGTTCCACCAATTTTTTCAACCGTAATGCCTTGTGTGCTATCAATCCTGCCACTTTTAAGGTCATCATGAAATTTTTGATAAATGCTATAAAAACCATTATCCTTAAATTGAACCTGTGAGGTACGATGACAATTAATACACCATCCCATACTCAATTCGGCATACTGATAGGCTACATCCATTTTTTGAACTTCACCATGACACGTCTGGCATTGTACTTTACCTGCTTTTACGTGCTGAGAGTGGTTAAAGTATACATGGTCAGGAAGATTATGCACTCTATTCCATTCGATTGGTTTTGCTTTATTTGGATCCCAAACTTTTGAGACAGCAGGATCGTAACCGGCATATTTATATAGTTTTTTAATTTCTGCACTGCCATTTACCTCTGTACCGTCTTCTTTGTAAATCTTATCCTTGCCGCTATATTCATTGATAGCCATGTGACAGTTCATACAAATATTTACAGAGGGAATATTAGCGTGTTTACTTTCCTGGGCGCCTCCATGACAGTACAAGCAACTTATTTGATTAGTTCCAGCATGTACTTTATGAGAATAATAGATAGGTTGATCCGGATGATAGCCTTTAGTGCGGCCAAGACCTATTGCACCGGTAACAGTCATATAACCGCCAATACAAAATAATAAAATAGCTAAAAGCGCGATATAAGCTTTGTTTCTCCAGAAAGGAACAGGCTCCATAGAAGGCTGTCCTTCTTTTTCGTCTGCTAATTTTTTAAGATTACTATTAACCTGCAATAACACGAAAACAACAATTGCAAGAATTAAAGTAAGAATTCCAAATAGCAATGTATTATCTCCGCCTTCAGAAGTTGCTTCAGTTGCACCTTGTGCTCCTCCTGCAGCAGAGCCCGGTGCAGGAACAGATTTAATATAAGCAAGAATGGCATCTATTTCAGCATCAGCAAGAGTTGGAAACAAATTCATTTGGGTTTTGTTCCATTTCACATACAACTCATTGGCATATTTGTCTCCTGTTTTAAGAAAAGCCTGGTTATTCTTGATCCATGAATGTAATTTTTTTTTGTCTCCCCATCGCTCTTCTACGCCAGCCAAAGCAGGTCCGGTAAGATCTTTATGAGGTGCATGACATGAAGCACAATTAGCAGAGAATAATGCCTGACCGTTTGCCTGTGCAAATAATTTATTACCAAAAAAAGAAGAAAAAATAACTAATACTAAACTAACTAATGTTTTTACTGCTCTCCTATACTGGATCATATACACAAAAAGTTGTGCTTTGCTGTGGAAAAATCTCCGGGAATGGTTGCAAAAATAGGGCACCATACTCACATATTATCAACATGTTAAAAAAAAATTTTCTCTTATCTAGTAAGGGTTTCAAAGGTTTTAAGAAAAACCGGGAACGTAATTGTCATTATTTTGTAAGCCATTTATTGTTATCTCAATGCCTCTCGATAGCAACAATTTCTCCCTCAAAAAAATGATACATCTTTACATCATGCTAAATGAGGAGGCCAACAGGTGAAAAATCATCATTATAAACAAATTGCAATATTTGCGTCTGGAGCCGGAAGCAATGCAAAGAAGATTATAGAATATTTTGCTGACCATAAGGAAATAGATATAGGCCTAGTTGTATGTAATAAACCCGGTGCAGGTGTTCTTCAAATAGCTGCAGATGCTCATATTCCTGTTTTAATGATAGATAAAGATCAGTTTTTCAGGGGTAACGGATATGTTGATGAATTAAAAGATGCTGATATAAATTTTATCGTGCTTGCCGGCTTCCTTTGGAAGATACCTGAAATTATTATCGGCACTTTCAGAAACAGGATCATAAATATTCATCCTGCTTTACTTCCAAAATACGGAGGCAAAGGAATGTATGGCTTAAAAGTGCATGAAGCCGTTATAGCCGCGGGAGAAAAAGAAAGCGGCATAACTATTCATTATATTGATGAGCATTATGATAACGGAGATGTAATCTTTCAGGCTGCCTGTCCTGTATTGCAAAATGATACACCGGATATTTTAGCAGATAGAATTCATCATCTTGAACATGAAAACTATCCACGGGTAATAGAGGAATGTGTGAGAAAATTATAGAGCGACAAAACTTGTCTCGCAGAAACGCTGAAAGCGCAGAAAATTTTTTATTTTTTTTTATCTTATTTTTTCCGCGTCTTCTGCGTTTTCTGCGAGCTATACATTTTTCTTTTTTAATGCAGCTACGAAAACATCGTTCATGTCGATCGCTTTAGTACCATTGTTATTGGTATATATTTCAAGAAACTTTTGTACAGCAGATCTTCCTTCATCTTTTAAATCTATTGAAAAATCATTGACATACAAATCAATATGCTTTCGCATAACATCTTCACTCAATTCCTGTGAATGAGCGCTCACATAAGAACTTAATGCAGGATAATTTTTAAAAGAATATTCTACACTTCTTTTAATTAATCTTTCAAGCTTTTGTTGTATGCTTATGTCAAAACTTCTTTTAATAATGATGCCGCCTAATGGTATCGGCGCATTGGTTTGTTGTTCCCAATAATCGCCCAGGTCCATCAATTTAACCAAACCTCTTTCCTGGTATGTAAACCGGCTTTCGTGTATAATGACTCCCGCATCAACTTCTTCATTTAATACTGCATCCATAATCCTGTCAAATACAAGGAATTTCTTATTTTTTGCATTTGGAAATGCAAAAGAGAATAACATATTAGCCGTAGTATTTACCCCAGGTATTGCAATAGAAAAATTATCTATTGAGGAAAAGTCTGTAATTTCCTTTTTATCAATTAATAATGGTCCTACACCTTGTCCAAGCGCTCCGCCGCTATTGAGCATAATATACTTATCCAATACTAGTGGCAAAACACCATAACTAATCTTACTTAAATCAAGCCTGTCTTCTAAAGCCCAATTGTTGAGGGTTTGCACATCTTCAAGCACAACTTCAAATTCAAAACCTTCGGCATCAATTTTCTTATTTACAAGCGCATCAAAAATGAATGTATCGTTGGGGCAAGGGCTAAAACCTAAAGTAAGTTTCATCTTCATCTTCTTTTAATGCAGCAAATTTATTCCACATATAGCAGTTAGTAGTGTTAATATAGTTTATTCAAAAAACAGTATTTATAATAATTGTTGTTATAGAATAATGAATGTAATTACAATTGATTTGAAGTAATTGTAAAAGGCTTGTCTATACTAAATCAATATCGAAATTGACTAATTCAACAAATTCCTCCAGTCTTGCATCTATTTCTTTTTTCGTAATTTCCGTCAACCGGAGAATGCCAAATTTCTCTACGCAAAAACTTGCCATAGCGCTGCCCATAATTATAGCAGTTTTCATATTATCAAAGGAAATATCTTTTGTTTTTGCAAGGTGTCCGATAAAGCCACCGGCAAATGTATCACCAGCACCTGTGGGATCAAACACATCTTCCAGAGGCAGGGCAGGAGCAAAGAAAACATGGTTTTCATGAAATAATAAAGCTCCGTGCTCTCCTTTTTTTATGATCAGGTATTTTGGCCCCATCTTCAAAATTTTATTAGCAGCTTTAACCAGGCTGTATTCATGACTTAATTCTCTTGCTTCGCTGTCGTTTACCATAAGCACATCTACCATTGTAAGCAAGTCTTTCAAACTGTCAAGAGCTATTTCCATCCAGAAGTTCATGGTGTCCATTACAATAAGCTTTGGACGCTTTTTCATTTGCTGTATAACGCTTATTTGTACGGCAGGCATAAGGTTACCAAGCATTAAAAACTCGCAATCCTGGTAGCTGTCAGGTACTACCGGAGTAAAATTTCCAAGCACATTTAATTGTGTTTCCAGCGTATCACGTGTATTCATATCCATATGATAGCGGCCGCTCCAGAAGAATGTCTTTTCGTCTTTTTTAATTTGTACGCCTTCGAGTTGTACCCCGCGTGCTGTTAAAGCCTTTAGTTCATCCTGCGGGAAATCGCCACCTACTACTGAAATTTGTTTGATAGGTTTTGTAAAGTTGGAAGCGCTCCAGGCAATATAAGTTCCGGCACCGCCAATAATTTTATCTGATTTTCCAAAGGGAGTCTCAATTGCATCAAACGCCATAGAACCCACAACTACTAAAGACATAAAATGAAGATTTATATAATTTATCGCTTCTGCACTTAAAAGGTTCTTTAAATACCCATTTTGGCATTGGCACGCGAAACTAAAGGATTTTTCTATAAAGGGTCTAAAGAACTGCGTATATCAGCACGAAAAACAATTTGCTTACATAAATGTTAAACGAAACTTATTAATAGGATTAAAACTCAGGAGTTATAGTTTTAATACCTTTGATCTTTACAAAGTGAACTGTGAACATGGCAAAAATCAAAACAAGGGAAAACAACAGCAAAAGAGAAATTATAATTGTACAGGCATCAAAACTTTTTAAAGAAAAAGGATACAAAGCCGCAAGTATGAGAGAACTGGCAACCGCAGTAGGAGTTGAAGCGGCAAGCTTATACAATCATATCCAATCGAAAAATGATTTGCTGAATGCGATTTGCATGAATGTAGCAAACCGGTATACTACCCATATAGCTTATATTGAAAATGAATCCTCAACTGCTATTGATAAATTTGAAAAGCTTTTGAGGTTTCATGTACAAGAAATGATGATTAATTATGAAGAAGTATACGTAACAGATCATGACTGGCGAAATATGGAAGAACCTTATTTATCAGAATACCGGGAAATGCGAAGGAATTACCGAAAACGATTTGCATCTGTTGTTCAAAAGGGTATTGATCAAAAAGAAATAAAACCTGTTGATGCAAATACTATTGTAATGATTTCCATAAATGCCATAGCAGCAGTTGATCAATGGCACAGGATCATACATAAAGTAAACAGCAAAGACCTTGAAGATACTATAGTCACCATATTGGTAGATGGTATCAGAAATTGAATTAACGATTCCAGGAGAGTAGTTTAATTTAATAAAAGCTTTATCTATGTGACTAATGTAAAAAGGTCAGATAAAAAATAAATTCACTTATTAGCCCATCCCCTTAATTTTGCGAAATCTTTCGCTGAAATGTTTAATACTCTATCGTCCAACGAATCTATTCCTTCTCAAAAGAAAAAAATTATTGTTTTAGGAAGTGGTCCCAATCGTATTGGTCAGGGCATCGAATTTGACTATTGCTGTGTACACGGTCTCATAGCTATAAAAGAATGTGGTTATGATGCTATTATGATCAATTGCAATCCTGAAACCGTAAGTACAGATTTTGATATTGCTGATAAGTTATACTTTGAACCTGTTTATTGGGAACACCTCTGGGAAATCATTGAACTGGAACAACCCTATGGTGTTATTGTGCAGCTTGGAGGTCAAACCGCACTAAAACTTGCAAGAAAACTACACAAAAAAGGTATAAAAATTATTGGAACTTCTTTCGATAACATGGACATTGCCGAAGATCGCGGCAGGTTTAGCGACCTTTTAAAAGAACTTAATATTCCATACCCTGAATATGGTACAGCCTATACTGCAGAAGAGGCAATTGATGTGGCCAATAGAGTCGGCTATCCCGTATTGGTGCGTCCAAGTTATGTTTTGGGTGGTCAGAGAATGCGTATTGTAATTAATGATGATGAGGTAGAAAAAGCTGTAGTAAGCCTGCTGAAGCACATTCCTGACAATAAAATCCTAATAGATCATTTCCTTGACCGTTGCCAGGAAGCTGAAGTAGATGCGATTTTTGATGGAGAAGATTTCCATGTAATGGGTGTCATGGAACACATTGAACCTGCCGGTATTCACAGTGGTGACAGTAATGCAGTGCTCCCTGCTTTTAACTTAACTCCATTAGTTATTACTACTATGGAGTATTATTCAGAAAAAATTGGACGTGCATTAAATATAAAAGGTCTTATAAATATTCAGTTTGCTATAAAAGACAATAAAGTGCATGTAATAGAAGCAAATCCGCGGGCTTCGCGTACCACGCCGTTTATTGCAAAAGCATACCAAATACCTTATCTTAATATTGCTACCAAAGTCATGTTAGATGCTGCCAGGCTTAAAGACTTTACCTTTGAGAAAAAACTTACCGGCTTTGCTATAAAAGAGCCTGTTTTCAGTTTTGACAAGTTTCCGGGAGTAAGTAAAGAACTTGGCCCCGAAATGAAAAGTACCGGTGAAGCGATCCGGTTTATTAAAGATCTCAGAGATCCATACTTTCGAATGTTATATAAAGAAAGGAGTATGCATCTGAGTAAATAAATTCGAAACAAATACTTCTAAAGGATGAAGTTGAGGTGTTTGTTATTCCGACACATTTCCAATGTTCTTAGTCAAATATTGCTATTTACTTTTTTTATGTTTTGTAAAGAATAGTTCCAAATAATCGACGTGCTGATAGCACAACACTAATGGTTGTCATTGAAAAAAAGCAGCAACAGCGATTAAGAAATAAAATAATTCAAGTATAATCTAAAAACTGTTTGGATTATTTAGAATAAAATAATACTTTTGAGACGCCAAGATTACTAAAAGAATATAGGAATATAATAAAAGTTAGGCTATCTTTATTACCTATATTATTCAATATTATTATCCTTCCACAATTGTCCAATCTTCTGTAAAAACTCTCTTTAGTTTTTTAGCATATTTCAATGTTCTACTGTTTATAATTTTTTAAGGAATGAATATGTTCAAAAAATTATTATCTAAATATTGATAAAACTATTAGAAGCTGTATAGAAATGCTTTTTAGAATTTCTTATAATCTGAAAAATGGGCGTGAGAAAATCGCCTGAGGTCATTCGGTCCGTTTGTATCCCCCCAAACAGCTGTAATGCCCGCAACGGAATTCTATTCTATACCTGTCTAAAAAGATAAAAATAAAGTCATATTTTTTTACCTTATGAATAAATTTTATATTTTTTTTACATCTGCTATGCTATTCACTTTAAGCTTAGCTGCTCAAACCAACCTTATACCTTTTGGCTCTGCATGGAAGTACCTGGATAACGGATCGAACCAAAGTACAGCCTGGAGAGCTATTTCCTTTAATGACGGAACCTGGAAGACGGGCAATGGTAAGTTCGGCTACGGTATCACAGATGCCGCTACTACAATAAGTTACGGTAGTAAAGCTAGTCTTAAGTATATCACTACTTACTTCAGAAAAACTATTACAATTGCTGATGCTGCCGCATACACTTATTATACAGCCAGTATTAAAAGGGATGACGGGGCTGTAGTTTATGTAAATGGTGTGGAAGTTTTTAGAAATAATATGCCTACCGGAACTATTTCTTACACCACTAAGGCTTCAAATGCAACTGATAATGGCACTGCTAATCAAACCTTCAATATAAAAGCTTCAGCTTTTGTTAGCGGTACTAACGTTATAGCTGTTGAAATACATCAGGATAAAACGAACACTCCTGATATGGCTTTCGATCTGGCAATAGATGGTAATTCCGACCTTACCGCTCCTGCGGTGGTTAGTAGTAATCGCCAGTCACCCACCGCTACTGCTACCAGCGCTACAACCGTTACTTATAGAGTTACCTTTTCAGAGAAAGTGACCGGGGTTGATGCAACGGACTTCACGGTTACAACTGTTACCGGCAGCGTAAGTGGTACCGTTGCAAGTAATGGAGTTGCGGCTGTTGGCACTACAGGCAGTATATATGATATCACCGTCAGTTCCATCACCGGAGAGGGAACTTTACGCCTTGACCTCAACCCAACAGGCACCGGTATTGCAGACGTGGCAGGCAATACTATCAGTGGCGGATATACCGGTGGGCAGACTTATACAATTCAGGCTGCTGACCTTACCGCTCCTTTAGTGGTTAGTAGTAATCGCCAGTCACCCACCACTACTGCTACCAGCGCTACAACCGTTACTTATAGAGTTACCTTTTCAGAGAAAGTTAACGGGGTTGATGCCGCAGATTTCACAGTAACAAAGGTTTCCGGAACGGTAACTGGAACTGTTGCAACTAACGGCGTAGCGGCTGTTGGTACTAATGGCGATACCTATGATGTTACTGTAAGTTCTATTACCGGAACAGGAGATTTACGCCTCGACCTTAATTCAACAGGCACAGGTATTACTGATGCCTCGGGTAATGCAATCAGCGGCGGTTATACCGGCGGACAGACATATACCATTCAGACTGCTGATGTCACCGCTCCTGCTGTGATCAGCATCAATCGTCAATCACCTGCCACTGCCACTACCACCGCTACTTCCGTTACTTACCGAGTTACTTTTTCGGAAAAAGTTAACGGGGTTGATGCCGCAGATTTCACGGTAACAAAGGTTTCCGGGACGGTAAGCGGGACTATTGCAACTAACGACGTAACGGCTATTGGTACTAATGGGGATACCTATGATGTTACTGTAAGCTCTATTACCGGAACAGGAGATTTACGCCTCGACCTCAAACCTACAGGCACAGGTATTACGGATGCTTCGGGTAACGCAGTCAGCGGCGGTTATACCAGCGGACAAACATATACAATACAGGCAGCAAGCCTTACCCCGCAATCTCTTTTATTTAATAGCACTAACAAAAGTTATGTTAACCTTACTAACAATGATGCCGCCCTGCATTTAACCAAATTTACTTTAGAAGCATGGGTAAAACCAGCAGGCGGAGGCGCTACAACAACTACAGGCACCGGTGGCATTACTGCAGTTCCAATTATCAGCAAAGGAAGATCGGAAGCTGATGCACCTGCCAATATAAACGTAAATTACTTTTTAGGCATTGATGCAAACAAGAAATTAACTGCAGACTTTGAGGAAGGAGTAGGCACAAACCGTCCTGTTGTAAGCGTTACTTCTATAACAGACAATGTCTGGACGCATGTAGCAGCAACTTATGAATCGGCATCTGCAGTTTGGAAGCTGTATATTAATGGTGTCTTAGACGTCACAAAAGACATAGGTAGCAATATCACTCCTGCAAATACCAGCATTCAGCCTGCTGCTATAGCAACTGCTATGAACTCCACCGGTGTTTCTGATGGTTACTTTTCCGGAAACATTGATGAAGCAAGGATCTGGAATGTTGTAAGAACGGATGCTGAGATATTGAATAATTATAAGCTGGAGCTTACCAGTGGTACAGGTTTGGCAGCCCGCTATGGTTTGAACGAAGGCAGTGGCACGACAACTGCTAACTCCATATCATCTGCAAGCAATGGTACTCTTGTAAATAATCCGGAATGGAGTACCGGGTTTGAACCGCCAAGCACAACAGTAAACACTCCGCCCGATGCGCCTGCCAATCCTTCTCCTGCAAACGGGGCTTACTCCTCTCCTGCCTCTACCACTCTTTGTACTACAGTAAGTGACCCAGAAAATAATTCATTAAGAGTAAGATTTTTTGGCAGAAAAAAAACAGCCGCTCCAAAATTTACCATTATTATGTTGCCTGATACCCAATTTTATACAGCTCAAAAAAATGGTGGAAACAATAAAATGTTTAAAAGTCAAACAAGTTGGATAGCCAATAATAGGGCACTTGCAAATATTTCGTATGTTGGCCAATTAGGTGATTGTACAGACAATGCAGATTCTTACGAAGTAGAGTGGATGAGAGCCGATACAGCCATAAAAACTATTGAAAACGCTTCTCTTACCGGCTTAACCGAAGGAGTACCTTATGGCGTCAGTGTGGGCAATCATGACCAATCACCTAATGGCGACGTTAATGGTACCACCACCTTCTACAATAAATACTTTGGAAGCACACGTTTCAGTGGTCGTTCTTATTATGGTGGTCATTTTGGTACTAACAACGATAATCATTACCAATTGTTCGGCGTTAGCGGTATTGATTTTCTTGTGATTTCTTTGGAGTACAACACCACTACCAGCTTTACAGCAGCAGGAGGAGCTTTAGACTGGGCGGAAAGCGTAGTAAAAAGTTATCCTAACCGAAACGTAATTGTAATGAGTCATTATGTGTTAGACATAAATGCTACTTTTAGCTCTCAGGGTAAAGCCATTTATGACAGACTTAAAATTTATCCCAACTTTGTTTTAATGATGGGGGCACATGAAACTGTCGGGGGTGGGGAAGCAAGAAGGGTTGACACTTACAATGGTAAAACCCTGCATACCATTTTATCTAATTACCAGTCAAGAACCAACGGTGGCAATGGCTTTTTGCGAATTTATGAGGTTGATCCTTCAGGTAACAATGTAACTGTTAAAACGTACTCTCCCTACACAAACACTTACGAGACTGACGCAGACAGTCAATTTAACTTAACAATAAATTTAAGTTCTGCTTCTAACCCCTACATGTTAGTAGGTGAAGTAAGTGGTGTAGTATCGGGGAATAATGCTTGTGTTAATTGGCCCTCTCTGGAACAAAATGCAGACTATGAGTGGTACGCGGAAGTGTTTGATGGACAAAGTACAACTACAGGCCCTACCTGGTCCTTTACTACTAAGGCACCAATTGCAAGGAATTAAACCTAATAATGCAATTTTAAAAGCACATATATCGGCAACCATTGGCTTATTTATAGTATGAGAACGTCCTCACAAGCATTAAAAGGAATTTTAACTATTAAATATATTTACCCGGCAGGCATTATTGCAATTATTTCTCTCCTTCTTTTAATGCCTGCCATTGCGATTGAAGTAAAACATCCTCAGCAATCTATTTTAGAAACTATTCATAGAATTTTTTTCTCATTGCTTTTTTTTCTTATACCAATCGCTTTTTTTTATAGAAACATAAAAGCTTATTTATATTTATTATTAATATGGATTGTATTAACGCCATTTTTCCTTTTTTCCATAGTCTTATTTGATGTAACACCTGGTATTGATTTGATAACTCTTGTAAAGCAAACAGACAAAGGTGAAGTTGCAGAGCTGGCATCAGGGCTATTAATGGCGGTCTTTTTAGGTGTATTTATATTATTTATCTTCCTTTATTGGGTAGCTGTAAAAAAGTTTCCGTATAGACAAATATCTTTTGGAACGGCAATAGGTATTTCAATATTTGCAGTAGTTATTTTGGCGGGTGAATTTTATAAAAAAATATGGGTAAATAAGGAAGAAAAAAAATGGTTTTATTTCGAAAGGTACTACCCGCAGTCTTTTCTATATGGTCTTTATAAAACTTACACATACTCGAAGGAGAACAGTATAGAACAATCTAAAAATTTCTCCTTCCATGCCTTTAAAAAAGATCCGATCTCTCAAAGACAGATTTACATACTTGTTATAGGAGAATCATCACGGTATGACAGATGGCAGATAAACGGATACCCGAGAGCTACTTCCCCACGATTAAGTACAAGAGAAAATTTGATTGTATATCCAGATGTAATAGCAGGAGGATATAATACTGCCACAGCTGTTCCGCAAATTATTACACGTGCTGAGCCTGATAACTTTAGTTTGCAGTTTAAGGAAAAAAGTATTTTAAGCGCTTTTAAAGAAGCAGGATTTAAAACAATCTGGTTAAGTAATCAGTCAGCCAGGGAAATATTCACTGATGGAACCATTACAGCACATGCAAAATCTGCAGATTTTCGTATGTTTAATCCTTATGAAACAGCTTATAATGAAAAGTTTAATTATGATGAGTGGTTGTTACCTGTGTTAGACAGTGTTATTGAAAATGATGATAAAAATTATTTTATCGTAGTACACACACGTGGCAGTCATTGGGATTATTCAAAAAGGTATCCTACAAACTTTGATTATTTTAAACCCTCGGGTTATACACAGTCCATTTATCCTCCAACTATTAAAAAAAAGGAAGCCTTTTCAAACACATATGATAATACTATCAGGTATGCTGATTTTATAATTGATAGTGTGATTAATATAACAAAAAAATATAATGTTGCTTCAACTGTTTTCTTTATATCAGATCATGGCGAAAACCTGATGGAACATAATTCGGTTAAATTAATTTTTCATACATCTCATACTCCTTACACGTTACATATCCCTTGTTTTATATGGTTATCTAATGAATACCAAAAGTTATTTCCTGGTAAAAAAGCAAGTTTATTGAACCATATCCAAAATAAAATTGGTACAGAAAATACCTTTTATACTTTACTAGATATGGCTAACATCTCTTTTCCTGGGTTTGACTCAACTAAAAGCATAGCCAATCCTTCTTTTAAGGATAGCAAGCAAAGAGTTTATTTACGTAATAAAAATGAAGGATATTCTTATGAACAATTTGAAGAGGAATATGACAGGACTTATAATAGTGAAGCGCAAAAGAATTAAAATATAATAAAAGCTGAACGGTAATGACGATAAACATGTATGAATTCAAACATGATCAATAATAAAGCTTCAATCATTATAACTTTTAATTTATTCTTTGAATTTTTATATGCAGCCATATTTTATATTATTGTATAGAGGATTTGCCTGTTCCGGGAATTAAATCTTATAAATCGTAATCCGTCTCAAAAGGAATTAAAATAGTTTTTATCCTGTTATCGCGAAAATAAACTTCATTTATTAATGATTTTTTTAGATCTGGTTTATTAAATGATTTAGACATATCCCAGATATGGTAGCAGATTTCGGGGGAAATACGTTTTTCAAGATATTTTTTTACAAATGGATATAATAAAATACTAAAAGAAACGGCCCGGACCCTTTGTTTTTTTAATCGTACTGCCAGCATTTCTGCTGTTTTCTCCAGCCCATGTTCAGACAGATCTTTTATTTCCGATGGAAGATAATAGGATGTATGATATCCTTCTTGTGAAAACCGGGAAAATAAAGTAGATTTTGTTTTAGATTCAAGAATAATTTTTGTTTTTAAATTATACAGACCATCCAATCTGTCCAATTCTTTTTTAAATGCATCCGCATTTTCCTCATTTAAATTTTTCGTATCAAACCACATTTTGGTGATCCCATTAGCCTTTGCAATGTCAAGATATCTTGTAAGGTTGAGTCCTGATAATGAACCATCATCATGACCCACCTGAAAAGAATCCTTTTGAAAAACCATGTCTATTTCAAAGCCTGTATTTCCTTCATAAATTATTCTCTTTAATTTTCCAATACCATCTACTCTGTGAGGTATTACTCTTGACGCTTGTCCAATTGATGCCATTTCAATTACATTTAGTCGCTGAGCCTGCTCGTTTTTGTATGCTTTAGGATCTTCTCCATAAAATTTTTTAGTTCTAATAATATAATTTGGTATGGAGAGGTCTGTATATACACTAAAATTAATTATAATAAAAGTCGCTGACAAGGTTGTGAAAAATACACCAGAGTTAAGTGATTTGGGTTTAATATTTTCCTGCCAAATGGCTATAAGAAAAAACAGTAAAATAAGGCAGGCAAAGACAATTACGTTGGCTAAAGAAAAAAAATACTTATAAGACTCCGCAAAATTAGTGTGCGAGATTACACCCAACTGAGCTGCCAGCAGAGGATGTTTATATTTATATATATAGAAGATAAATAATAAGGGCAGGGTGGCAATCAGGCACGAAAATAATCCTGTTAAAACGGATGAAAGATAGGGAAGACGTTTTGAAAAAATGTCAAAAAGAATCACATAAAAAGCAGCAAGTTGGATAAACCAGAAAGTATGAAGGAATAATTGAGTTTTAGCAACGGGGCCGAAATTAATATAGCTCGCATAAATATACAAACTATAAATTATAAACACTGGCCAGACTAAAAGGTTATATCTATATTCTTTAAGTAGTGCAGAAAAGAGAACCCACATTATTGAGATGATAGAAGCAATGAAGATTTTTTTAAGGATTATTATGTACCCATCTCCATTATACAGTTGAAAAAAATAAATTAATATAAAAGAGAGAAGAAATAATAATACAGGTTCCAGGGAGAGCAGCTTTCCTATACTCTTTCCGAAGTTACTGATCTGGTTCTTCCATTTAATATTTCTTATTAAATTGATTAAAAGAAGCAATAAAATTATAGCTGAAAGAATTGTCTTGGGCGTCATGTCTTGATTTAGTTAGTTGACGGATTTTGATCTAAATTGCTTCGTAATAAAAGAGAAAAAGGCGAGTTACACATTTTATTTATTTAGGTATCAAATAAACAGCTATTATAGGATTATATCTAAAAGCAATACACCTCCTAATCCAACCAACGCTATAATTGTTTCCATAGCCGTCCATGAACGGACAGTATCCTTTATACTAAGATTAAAATATTCTTTAAAAAGCCAGAAACCAGAATCGTTTACATGTGAAAAAGCCAAACTGCCTGCACCAATGGCTAATACCATTAATTCAGCATTTGCATGGGTCTGTATGATTAACGGGGCTACAATTCCTGCAGTTGTCAAACCTGCTACCGTGGCTGATCCTACACATATACGTATGACCGCAGCAATCAGCCAGGCAAGAACAAGAGGTTGTACATGAATACCATTTAATTGAGATGCAATTTGCAGACTTATTCCACTGTCTGTTAATACCTGTTTTAATGCACCTGCACTGCCGATTATCAACAAAATCATAGCTATGTCTTTTACTGCTTCAGCATAAATTGACATTACCGCTTTCATAGATTTTCCCTGTTTTATTCCAAGTGTATACGTTGCCACAGCAAGTGATATAAGCATAACTATTCCAGGTTCTGCAAAAAAAGAAATAAGTTGATTCATCGCCGCCCCTAACGAAATGATATACGGAATCAACGTAGTAAGCATAAGCAGTATCACGGGTAAAAGCGCCGATAAAAGGCTGAGAAAGGTTCCTGGCAATTGTTCGAATGATAAAGATGGTGGCTGGAATATTTGTAAGGGAACTGAATTAATGTTTTTTAATGCCCTGGAATATAAAGGTCCGGCAATTATGATAGCAGGTACAGCAAGGATGAGCCCATAGCATAAGGTTAAACCCATGTTAGCATGAAACTGAACCACTAAAGCTGTTGGAGATGGATGAGGAGGAAGAAAACCAAACGTAACCGATAGGGCAGCCAACATAGGTAAACCGATGTAAACAGCAGGAAGTTTATATTGATAAACAACAGAAAAAATCAAAGGAACCATCAATACAAAACCTACTCCATAGAACAATGGAATACCTATAATAAATCCTGTAACCATCAATGCCCATTGAACATACTTTATACCGAAAGCATTCATCATAACGGAAGCAATTTTTTGTGCTGCACCACTTTCGGCAACCAGCTTCCCCAGCATAGCACCTAATGCTATGATTATAACCAAAGAGCCTAAAGTATCGCCAATTCCTTTTTGCACCGAACCCATGATTTTGTCAAAAGGTATTCCCAGTAAAAGCCCGGCAGTTATTGAAACCAATAAAAAAGCAAGGAGCGGATTAAGCTTTCCCCATGAAATTAAAAGTATAAGGCAGACAATACAAAAAAAGATAATTAAGAATGTCATTCGTTATCGTATATTTTCTATGTACGGAATAAATTTTAAAGAAAATGCTTTCAGTATTTCTTATGATATGAAATGAAAAATATAAATAAGTAATCTACTTATTATTTTCTTAGGATTACACCTTCGGTAATTTATACCCGTTGTGATATTCCTTCATCATGAATTGCTTGTTGATGTCTTTATCAGTGAAAGCATTATTTGCAATATTCCATTCTAATTTTTTACCGCTTCGGTAGGCTATATTTCCCATTTGCGCTACCGTAGCTATATGTGCTCCTGCCTGTATAGGACAATGCAGGTCTTCCATCTTACGCGATTTAATAACACTTACAAAATTTAGCCAGTGTTTTTCTAAACCATTATCAGATGATTTTACAAAAGGTTTGCTTACTTTATTTTTGCTTTCGCGTTCTTCAATTACTTCCCATCCTTCACGGTTTAATATAAGGGTGCCGTTATTACCAATATAGGCAATACCATGATCGCGGTTATAAGGTCCATTATTTATACCCATAGCCGAATCCCAAACCATGTTGAAATTATCAAACTCATATATCGTAGTTAAGGTATCGGGTGTTTCCTGTGCTAAATCAGGATAAGCATAACGGCCGCCTAAGGCAGAAACAGATTTTGGAATGGCCGCTTTCATACCTATTAACCCGTAATCTAATAAATGCACTCCCCAGTCTGTCATTAAACCTCCTGCATAATCCCAGAACCAACGGAAATTAAAATGAAAGCGGCTTGCATTGAATGTTCGTTTTTCTGCCGGCCCTAACCACATAGTATAATCAACACCGGCAGGCGGTTCAGAGTCAGGAACTACTGGCGCTGGTTTCGCCCAATCGAGGTAACACCAGGCTTTTACTGTCCTAATATTTCCTAACTGGCCACCTTGTACAAAATCTACCGCATCTTTAAAATGCTGCTGGCTGCGTTGCCACTGGCCTGCCTGTACGACTCTGTTATACTGTTGCTGTGCCTTTACCATTGCCTGGCATTCGGCAATAGAGTTGCCAACTGGCTTTTCTACATACACATCTTTTCCTGCCGCACATGCATCCATCATTATCAATGCATGCCAGTGATCGGGCGTACCAATAATAACCGCATCAATATCTTTCTGATTGAGCAACTGCCTGTAATCTCCATATGTTTTTACTTTAAAAGCATCAACATTCATTTTACTTAAATCAGCTAATCTTTTAACAAGCACATTTTTGTCTACATCACATATTGCTGCAAGATTTACCCCCGGCAATTTCAAAGCTGCAGTGACATTGGCCCAACCCATTCCATTTATACCAATCGCTCCTATATTTAATTGATCACTAGGTGATATAGGGTTTTTAAATATCGCAAAAGCAGGATTGTTTACTGCAGATGTTAATAAACCACCGCCTATAATAGCGGAAGAACTTTGTAAGAATTTTCTGCGGTTTGTCATTGATTTATTTTCAAATGAAAGCAAGATTGAAAATTACAGAATTTTTAAAGAATATTAATTTATTTTATTGACCACATTTCTCTTATCAATTCATTCAATTAATCTGTAAATTCTTACGAGAGGACAGTTTATTTTAAATGCAATGCTCTATCAAACTTTAATATTTTAAGTTTCAATTTTTTGAGGTAATTGGATAACACTTTAATACCATTTTTACAGCATCTAATTCTAAATCTAAACGATAAAATTTTTAAGTTTTATTCATTCTCCGGCAAAAGAAAAAACCCATAAAACATTGTTCTATGGGTTTAAAGATTCTATCAGTTCCGTCAAAACAAATGCAAGGATTTCTTTATTTATCATAAATCTTCTGCAAGTTGTTCAACTTCTTATTCAACCATTACCATTTTATCTATAGTTGTTTGTCCTTTACTTACATGTAAACTGTAAATTCCCTTGATTAATTGTCTGCCTGTTAAGATGCTGTATATTGCAGAACCACCATTATGGTCTATCAATCCGGCATATGACTTCTGACCCGCATTATTGTAAAGACTTATTGTATAACTTCCCTTATCAAGATTGCTTATCTGCAATCCGATAACATTTCCTCTTACCGGATTTGGAAATACTGTAAGACTGCTGCAGCCTTTACTAATGTTTATTTTGACTACCTGGCTGTATTTTATAGCGAGCGATTTTTCAGTTACTTTTATGCGATAATAGTTGTTGCCTGAGTTCACATTTGGATCGAACCAGTTATAAGTTTGTGCATTATTACCTTTTGCCTGTACACTAGTTACGCTGTGAAATTCATGTCCGTCAATTGATTTTTCTACCTCGTACCTGTCTATGTTTGTTTCTGTCTGTGCTTTCCAATCTACCTGTATGCCTTTATCTTTCTGATAAGCTTTTACATTAGTAAGGATCAAAGGCAATAAACCACCTGCTTTG
>JAABUS010003801.1_pt1 | contig 23403 bp, 18 predicted proteins | sample 5560161 | NCBI WGS metagenome assembly JAABUS01 (sample SAMN10711885, study PRJNA513376) | rock metagenome | isolation source: Antarctica rocks | place: Antarctica: Victoria Land, Trio Nunatak nord | collected 2016-01-04
GTCACCTGCCGCCTACAAGGCCGGTCGCTCTACACCTACCTCGCCGAACTCCTCACCGCCCACCCCCGCGGCGACCCGCTCCCCACGCTCGCTTGAGCGCCCAAGCACCGGGGGACTGAACGATTACGCGGTTCTGGATCCGTGCAGGCGTTCTCGCCCGCCGGCCGAGTGGCGCAGGTTCTCGAAGCGGGTGGCATTCACACCTGCTGCGCCAATCCGGCTGACCTGCCGCTACCTTTCGGTCGGGTGCGGTCTATCAAGAGTGTGCTGCTCGGAGAAGTCGACAAAGTCCTTCCACGCGGAGTGGCGGCCGCGGGGCTGTGCGCCGCTCTTCTGCTGGGGTGGGCGCCTCCTTCGCATGCGGCGGAGAAGGCGATCTGGGGCCCCTCGGGACCGGTGGCCGGCCACGGCTCGGCGTTCGATCTGTACCGGCGCCTCGGAGTGGACACGGCCCAGTTCCCCCTCAACTTCGCTCAGACGGCCCCGGTCGAGCCGGAGAACGCCCGTTCGCCGGACGACCCCGCCTACCGTTGGCCCGCCGCCATCGATCAGGCGGTACGGGAGGGCCGCCGTACCGGGATTCAGGTTGCCTTACGCGTTTCGCTTGCGCCGAAGTGGTCGAATGGCGGGCGGTCGGAGATCTGGCGCCCGCGGCCGCGGGCCTTCGCCGATTTCCTTGTCGCCGCCGCTCGTAGGTATCCGACTGTTCGGCGTTGGATGATCTGGGAGGAGCCCAACCGTTTTGCCGTCTTTCGCCCCAACGAGAGGGGAACAAGCGCCGGGCCGAGGGCGTACGCGCAGCTGCTCGACGTTTCCTACGGTGCCCTCAAGAAGGTTTCGGCGCGCAACATCGTGATCGGAGGCATGACGTTCACGGGTAGTGGGGGGGCCGATATGCCCGCCCGACAATGGCTGAACCGGATGCGTCTGCCCAACGGGCGCCCCCCACGACTGGACTGGTACGGGCACAACCCGTTCTCCACCAGGTTCCCCGATCTTCGCGACCCGGCCATCCCGGGCGGCTTCCGCGATATCGGGGACCTCGACCTGCTCTCGCGCGAGATCGCCCGTGTCTACACCCGGCCCTGTGGACCGGACGGGCGCCGGCGCTGTGGCCACCCTCCGAAGCTATGGCTCTCCGAGTACTTGATTCAATCGGATCACGGCTCCACCATCTTCAGCACTTTCGTGAGCAAGAAAGGGCAGGCCCAATGGCTGACGGCGGCCTACAGAGCGGCGAACTCGCTTCCGTCAGTTGCCGGTCTGGGGTGGCTCGCTCTTCAGGACCAGCCCGAATCTGATCTGAGTGCGAACTTCGGATTGATAACGGCCGACGGCACGCGCAAGCCGTCCTTCCGCGCTTTCCGACGAGCGCCCAGCCGAGCCTTCAGACCGGACGTCAGCGTCCGGCGGTCCATCCGTCTGGGCAGGGCAGCCAAGACGGGAATCTCGGTCCGCGTGAGGGCACGCACCGCCGGGCGGGTGACCGCGGTGCTCCAGAGGCGCGGGCGACACATCGTGCGTCACTCGGCCATGGGAGCGGCTTCGGAGTCCGGGCTGGTGCTCTCGCTGCGTTCCACACGTCTCACCCGAGGCGACTACATACTCACGGTGGACGCACCTCGCGGCGAGCGTGTGGAGCGGCGACTCACGGTCAGATGACGCGGTGACGAATGCAATCAACCGCAACTTTCGCCCGCATCGTGTGCCTATACTCGAGATGATGTTCCGGCGGGGGACAATTCACTTGGTAGTCGCCTGCGCGCTCGCAGCGCCTTCGGCAGCGGCCGCAGGCGAGCCCGCGCAGCAGGATCCCGACAGCCCGGCGGGCGTGGAGTACCAGTTGCCGCTGGATAAGGAGCGCCGTGACGCCGCGCCGGATCCTGGCGGCGTAGGAGGCGAGGGCCGTCCTCGGGCAGGCGACGAACCCGGGGGTCCGGCGCCGCTCTTCGGCGCGGGGATCACCCGGGGCGGCTCGCAGGGCGCCGGCGGTGAAGCCACGGCCGATGAGGTCGACCGGGACCGCGGCGGCGGTCAGGAATCCGGAGACAGCGACCCGGCGGAAGCGGCCGGCGTCACTGGAGGAGACGGCGCCGGACCCGGAGCGGGCGACTCCGCGCGATCCTTCAGCACCGCCGCCGCCGCGGACGCCGACGGCTCGACCGGCCTCATCCTGGGCGGCATCGCGCTGGCCGTGGTGCTGGTCGGCGGTGCGCTGGGGCTGGCGCTGCGTCGCGGCCTGAGGACCACTACCGCGTCATGAGAGCACGCTGGCTCCTCGTGGGGCTGGTGCTGATGGCTGCTCTCGGGAAGCCCGCGGCGGCGGACGCTTCGGAGAAGGCGATCTGGGGCCCGGTGACGCTGCCAAACGGCAATTCGGCGTTTCCTACCTATCAGGACCTCGGGGTGGACACCGTGCAGTTCACGTTGAACTGGCGATCGATCGCCCCGGAGCGGCCTGCCGATCCAGGCAACCCGGCCGACCCGGCCTACGCTTGGCCGCAAGAGGTCGACTCCGCCGTTGCACAGGCGGGCCCGGCCGGCATCAACGTGGCGCTGCTTGTGATCGGCTCGCCCGGCTGGACCAACGGTGGGCAGTCCGCTCTGCACGCTCCGGATCCTGCGGCGTACGCCACCTTCATGGCCGCCGCCAGCAGGCGCTATCCCTCCGTGCGCCGCTGGATGGTGTGGGGCGAACCCAACAGGGCCGATCGCTTCTTGCCCAACGAGGCCAACAGCCCCGTGGGTGCGCGGGCCTACGCGACGATCCTCGATGCCGCTTACGGTGCCCTGAAGGCGGTCTCGGCGCAGAACATCGTAATCGGCGGGATGACCTGGACGGGGGGCGACGTCAGGCCGGCGGCGTTCATGGAGTACATGAGGCTCCCCAACGGCAAGCCTCCGCGGCTCGACTGGTTCGGCCACAACCCGTTCCCGTTCCGCTTTCCCAACCTGCGCGAGATCCCGGTCGCGGGCGGGTACCGCGACCTCAGCGACCTCGATACCTTCAGCCGGCAACTGCGCAAGACGTACGGCAAGCGGGTGCGTTTCTGGCTTTCGGAGTTCCTCGTGCTCTCTGACCGGGGGTCGGAGCAGTTCGAGCTGTCCGTCTCTCGGGCAGAACAGGCCCGCTGGCTAGCTGCGGCGTACCGGATCGCGGACAGCCTGCCCTCGGTCGCCGGCCTCGGGTGGTTGGCGCTTCAGGACCAGCCCCAGCGTCCCGGCAGCTCGAACTGGGGGCTACTTACCGACGCCGGGTCCCGCAAGCCTGCCTATGACGCGTTCCGCGCGGCGAGTGGTGAGCGGTTCCGCCCCGAGGTCGAGGTGGCGCGGCGTGTCCCAGCGCGGGTGGTCTCCAAGCGCGGCTTGGTGGTACGTGTCACCCCGGTCGCCGGCGGGAGGGTCTCCGTAGAGCTGCGTCGCGGCTCGCGCGTGGTCGCCCGCGCGAAACGCGCCGGGCAGGCCAGCGTCCTGCAAAGGCTGCGCCTGCGCGCCCCTGGAGTACGCCGCGGCTCGTATAGCTGCGTCGTTCGTGTCTCCCGCGGCGCGACGGTGAGCCGTCGAGTGGAGGTCAGGTAATTCGGACGCCGCGACGCTGTTGAGCGGCGCCCTGCCTCGATTCTTGGTGTACGGTGGATAGCTCCAGCCCGCGTCGACCGCCGCCGACCAGCATGTCGCTTTCGTCCCTCCGTCAACACAGGTCGGTTTGGCTCGGCGTCGCCGCGGTTGTCGCCATCCTGGCCGCAGCCGTTGTCTTTGGAGCGCTTGGTCCGGATTCGGAGCCCGCGCCGACTCAAGCTCCGCTGCTCGCTATTACTGAGCAGATTCCACTTGGGCCCGGAGCGCGCGAGCCAGAAAAAACGATCGCCACCGACGGTGACTCGCCCGGCGACAACACCGCGATCTGGTCTATTGGCGGCGAGGGGCGGGAAGGTGTCGCCGAGCGCCTCGACCTTTCCGATACCAAGCCGCGTAGGAAGGACTTCAGGGTGAATCTGGGCAACCCCTCTCCGCAAAGGGTGCTGGACATCGGCGAGTGGCCGACGGGCACGGCCGTCTTCGACCTCAGGCTCGAGCGCGGAGGCGTCCGATCGCGAGTGCTCTCGCTCGGGCCGCGCGGTCGTGTCGAATCGCGCGGTTTCGCTCGCCTCCCGCGGCCGCTCGTCAAACGAGAGGTGGCCGTCGCGACCTGGAGTGGACCGTCGCCGGACCTCTTCGTCATCGATCGCGGCGGGGCACGAGAACGCGTCCGAATCACCGTGTTCTCAGGGGAGTCGGGGTTCATGTTGCCGATCACGACGAAGCGAGCGCCCTTCATGCAGCTGGATCCCGATGAGTGGACCTTGGACGTGGGCCAGCTGGGGGGTCGGCGGCCAAGCCTCGTCGGCTTCAGTCGCTCCGGGACGGGCTCCGGGCGTCCCGAGCTTCACGTCCTGACCGGCGACTCGGACTTCCAAGAATTCGTCGTCCAGCGCCCGGTGGACCGCCCACGATCCGCGACCTTGAGGCGGTTGGTCACCGGCCTGTCACTCGGCCGTCCCAGTGTCTTCCTCGTCGAGGGCCGTCGCCTGCTCACCGTTCCCCTCGGCGCTCCCCAGTGAGGAGGCCGGGCGCCGGGTCGCCAAGCATGACCTGGGGGGCACCGACACGTTGAGCGTGGGGGCCCAGATGGCCTCTGACCGCGCGGGGGATCGGGTATCGGCGGGCCCGTTCTCCCGAGGGCTCGCCTGGCCGGCGCTCATCTTCATCGTCGGCTATATCGCGATCTTTACTCAGGATCTGCGACTCGGGGCCGTTCCGCTGAAGGTGCCTCTGGTGGTGACTGCCCTCGCCATCTGGTGGTGGGAACGGGGTCGCCACGCCGCTCTCGCAGACTTCCGCGCCGCGCGCCCGGTGCTCGCGCTGGGAGTCGCGGCACCGCTGATCTGGTCGTTGGTGGCGGTCGTGACACGCGCGATCGGATCTGACGTTGCCCTGATCGCATACGGCGACATCGCGGAGGCGGCCAGCCGGTTCGGCTACGTACTGCTCTACTTTCCCCTCGCCGACTTGCTCGGCGACGCACGCAGCCCCCGCCATCGTGCCTGGTTATGGCCGGTTCTGGTGCTCGCCGTCGTCACGTGGCTGCTCTGGGCCGGGATGGCGGTCGTCGACGCCGGCTACCGTGACCGCTCCACCGTCCTCGCCTTCAGCGGGATCTTCGGTGAGCAGGGGGGCGCCTTCCGGGTCTTTGTCGCGAACCAGATTCTCTTCGTGCCAGCGCTCGGGCTGTTGTTGGCACGGGCCTTGGCGGTGCGGTGGTCTTGGACGACCCTGGGCGCGCTGGCGCTCCTGCTCTCGGCCAGCTACCACGCGCACACCCGCGGCTTATGGATCGCGCTCCTGGCCACCGGTGTGGTGGTCCTCCTGCTCGGGTGGACAGGACTGATGCGGTACCTGCTCCGGTTGTCCACTGCCCGGTACATGAAGTGGGCGCTGCCTGGGCTGCTCGTCGTCATCGTAGGTGTGGCGACTGCGGTGCTGCTCGGGGTGGGCGTGGATCGGATCGGATTTTTCGGCGACCAGTCGGTGGCGGCGCGCGTGAGCCAGGCCGGCATCCTGGTCGATGGCTGGCGCAATCAACCTGTTCTCGGCAGCGGACTCGGTGCGAGCCTGAGAGGCGGGTACGTCAGGTCCATCGCAGACCCCTGGTCCTTCGAGCTCACCTACCTACAGGTGCTGTTTCAGATGGGTGTCGTCGGACTGGCGATCCTGCTGTGGGCGCTCATGGCGCTCTGGCCCGAGACTGTTCAGGCGCTCGGGCGCCGAGCTGGAGGCGATGGCCGGCGGGTACTCTCGATGGCCGGACTGGCCACGCTGACAGGCGTCGCCGTCGCCTCCACTACCAATCCTTACCTCCTCAGCGCTTTCGGCATGCTCTGCGTTGCGATCGGGCTTGCCCTCACCGACCTGGGTCTGAGGGCGCCGGACAAGCCGGTCGCCGGGCCCGCGCTCGCTCGGCCGCCAGGGCTTCCCGTCGTGCTGGTGGTAGTCGTGGCCATGATCGTGCTCTGCGTCTTGGAGTTCGCGGGCGAGCGGGTGTAGGTCCTCGCGGCATTGTCATGCGCGACCAAACCGCGAGGCCAGCTCGTGGCGCAAACGCATACCGGTGGCGGCCGGCTCAAAGCCGCGGGGGCCGAGCTCGCGGGCGCTCGAGAGGAGCGCCTCCAGCTGTGCGCCCGCGGCGTCCCAGGTGTGAACGCGCGCCGCTGCCCCCAGGGCCGAGGCATAATGGGCTCGCCCGCGGCCGGCGACCCGATGCAGCGCGGCGGCTAACGCTTTGGCGTCGCGCGCCGGTACGGTCTCGCCCCAGCCGCGAGCGGTGACGTCGCCGGCCAGCGCGTCGCCCTCGGTGCACACGATCGGAGTGCCCGCCCAGATGCAGTCGAGGAGCCGGTTGCGGTAGGAGAACCGCGATTCGAGAGACGGGCGGTGAGCACTTACGCCCACGTCGGCCTCCAGCAGTACGTCCGCTCGGCGGCTGTAGGGCGTCCAGCCGTCCGGCAGGTGCACGGCGTCCTGCAGAGAAAGCTCCGCCACGTATGCGCGGACGTCGTCGACGGTCTTCATGGCGGGGCGGTGGGACGGGCGGCGACCACCGCCAAAGGCGAGTACCCAGCGTTTGTCCTCAGCGCGAAGCAGCGAGAGCGCTTGCAGCACCGTGAAGGGATCGAGCCAGTCCCACAAGCCGCCGTTCCACGCGACGATGCGGGAATCCGCGGCGAACACCGGCCCACGCAGGACGGGTTCCGGCGGCCGGGCCGGGGGCTCGGCCGGCACACCCGAGGGGACGAGGTCGATCAGTGAGCGCATCTCCGGGTCATCGGCGTAGATGTCTGTGTCAAGGCGGCGCGAGGCCGCCAGGAATCCAAGCCACATGTCGCGCTGGCGCTCGCTCCCGCATGCGAAGGCCGTTCCGGTTCGAGCTGCCCACCCGATCCGGTCGATGCGCACGACCTCGAGCGCCTTGCGCGCTAGACGCCGCCTCCCCTTGTGGTACTCGAGTCCCTCGAACACCTGTGGATTGATGAGGTCCACCACCCACGGCCGGTCGCGGATCGGCCCGGCCAGCAGGCGCGGGGCCAGCGGCTGGGCGAAGACCGCGTCTGCTTGGGTTACCAGATGGTGGAGGGACGCCGGGTTGGCCGGGTCGTATATCTCCAGGCGCTCGAGGTTGCCGGGTGGAGATGAGCCCGTCGGAGCAGCGACCGACACGCGATGCCTTCGCGCCAGTGACCGGGCCAGTTCCACGGTCCGGATGCCGGCGGCGGCCATTTCGGGGGCCACACGCTCTGGGGCTATCAGGAGGAAGTGCACGGAGCGCGTAGGGTGACATGCCGATGCTTTCGGTGATGCGGCTGCCACGGTGACCCCCTGCCCGGCGTGCGGCGCCTCCGCGCCGCACGCTTTCTTCGCCCGGGACCGAAACCTCGGGACTAGCACGGAGCGCTTTTCCTACGCGCGCTGTCCCGCGTGTGGCTCGGTGTTTCAAGTCACGCCTCCCAGCGAACCAGGGCGCTTCTACCCTGACTCCTATCATGCGCCGCCCGCGGCCTTCGAGAATCTCGTCGGGGCAGAGGGCTGGAAGGTCGAGCTGGTCCGGGAGTGGGCGCCTGGCCCGCGTCTGGTGGAGGTCGGTCCGGGCATGGGGGCCTTCGCCGTCGCCGCGGCGCGCGCCGCCCTGTCTGTCTCGACGATCGAGGCGGACCCCGAGGCCGTCGAGCGGCTGCAGAGCGCTCACGGCATCTCCTCGATCTGCTCGTCGGAGCCACACGAAGCGCTACCGCGGGATGCGACGCTCGACGCGGTGGTCGGCTGGCACGTGGTTGAGCACCTGCCGGACCCCTGCGCGCTGCTCGAGGCCGCGGCCGAGAGCCTCGTCGTAGGCGGGGCGCTCTTCCTCGCCGCCCCCAATCCCGGTGCGCTCGGCTTCCGCATGCTCGGCGCACGCTGGCCGCACGTCGACGCGCCGCGACACGTGCAGTTGCTCCCATCCCGGCTGCTGGTGGAGCGGGCCGGCGCCCACGGGCTGCAGGCTGTCTCCTGCACCACCGACGACGAAGGAGCCCGCCACTGGAACGCGTTCAGCTGGCGCCGTGCGCTGAGCCCGGCCGGGAGCGGCATCACCCGCCGGGCGATTGCCCGCGGCGCCGGCCCCGTCCTGACCTTCCTCGCGGCGCCGCTGGAGCGTCGCCCAGGGCAAGGGAGTGCCTACACGCTGGTCTTGCGCCGGATGTGACGCCGCAGGACCGCGACCAGGCGCCGCGCATCCTGAGCGTTGAGAGCGAAGGACGCCGCCACCCACGCCGCGCCCGACGCCGCCGCGGCACCCACCAGCGCCCCCACGTCCGTGCCGCCGCCAGCGGCCGCCCGTCCCGCGAGCACGGCGAGCAACGCCACCGCCGCCGTTCGAGCGGCGCCCACTGCGATCTGGCGCTCCGGGCCTCGCAGCGGCCACAGCAGCATCGCGGCGAAGGCGACCGACCCCGTCGTGACGGCGAGCCCCGCCGCAGTGGCGCCCAGCCACGGCGGCAGGGCGAGCGCCACGGCAAGCTGGAGCGTCGCGTAGGTCACGAAGGCCCGTACGGGGCGGCGCGCGTCGCCGTCGGCGAGCGCCAGCGAAAGCTCCACCGCCCCCACGGAGGCGAAGACAAGGATCCCGAGGGCGCTCGCGCTCACGATGTCGACGGCGGGCAGCCAGCGAGCCCCGAAGAGAGTGGCAACGAGGGGTGCTGCCGCCCCGACGACGAGGCTGATCGGCAACGACGCCGCGACGAGGCTCAGCGTCGCCGCGGTGGTGGCACGCTCGCGGCGGAGGGACCCCGGGGGGACCCGCGCCAGTGCGGGGAGGGCGACTCGCTGCACCGCGTAGGACAGCGCTGTGAGCAGGGAGAGCAGCCGCACGCTGAGGCTGTAGAAGCCGGCCAGCGCCTGCCCACCGACTGCCGCGAGCGCCACGGTGGTCGCGACCTCGCGCCCGAGTTGGAGGGGCGTGAGGATGCTCACGCGGGCGCCGAAAGCCAGCAGGGGCCGGACCACCGCCAGCTGCAGCCCTGTCGGGAGCGGCCCGGGAGCGAGCGCCCAGACCACAGCCGTCCCCAGGACAGCGCTGATCGGAACGGCGGCTGAGAGGGCGAACGCGTCCAGCCCCGCGGACGCCGCAGGCACCGCGACGGCGTAAAACCCGAGCGTCTCAACGAGTTCCATCGCCACGATCTCCCGGAAGCGAAGGGCGCGCTCCAGCCGCACGATGGGTATCAGCCGCAGCGCATAGATCGGCAGGGCGGCCACGGCAACGGCCACCACCGCGCCCGCGCGCACAGGTAGCCCCACGGCCGCAGCGAGGAGCACGAGAAGCGCCACGCCGCTCGCCAGGGTCGCCGCTGAAACCGCGACGACGCCGCCGACGCATTGCAGCTCCCGCCGGCTGGGCGGTTGCTCGCGGGCAAGGAGCGCGGCCGCGAGACCGAGCTCGGCCAGCGAGCGGCCGAGCTGCTGGACGGCCAGTGCGATCGCGAAGAGCCCGTACTCCGCGGGGGCAACCAGCCGCGCGAGCACGATGGTCCCGCCGACGGTGAGCACCTGGACCGCCAGCGTCCGGCCCACCAGCAGCGATACGCCCCGGACGGCCCGCTGCTCCACGCTGTCGGACTCCCGTTCGACGTGGGGCCGCGGCACGAGACCGTCACCTTATCGGGGCGGTTTCCACTAGCGTGGTGCGGCGATGCCGCGGCTCTCGGTCTTACTGCCCACCCGCCACGGTGGCGACTACTTGGAGGCTTGCGTCCGGTCGGCGCTCCAGCCTGGCGCGAATGTCGAGCTCGTCGTCTCCGATAACGCCAACGATGACGCGACACCGGCGATCCTCGACCGGTTCGCCGGCGATCCGCGGCTCGTGCGCCTGCGCCAGGACGAGCTGCTCTCCGTGACGCAGAACTGGAACGCGACGCTCGAGGCGAGCACGGGCGACTACCTCTTGATGATCGGCGACGACGACCTGCTGCGCCCGGGCTACTTCGACGCGCTCGAGTCCGAGCTGTCCCGGTGGGACGAACCGGAGTGCCTGACGCACAACGGCATCCGCTTCATCGAGGCCTCGGCCGTCGCGGGCCGCAGCGAGGCGCGCTGGGCGCGGCCCTACTTCCCTCTGGACGCCGCGCGGTTCCCGCCCGGGCCGCTGTCGCCTGCCCTGCGCCGGGAGCTCGTCGAGGAGTTCTTCACCCTGCGCTTCGCCTTCCCCTTGACGATGCAGGTCACCCTGGTCGCCCGCCAAGTCTTGCAGCGGCTCCCGCGCGGGCTCTTCAACTCGCCGTTTCCCGACCACTATGGCCTCGGGGCCCTGCTCCTGCGCGCCCGCACCTGGGCCTTGACGCCGATCGAGCCGATCATCATCGGGGTCTCGGAGAAGTCGTTTGGCCACTACTTCCTCTCCGCTGACGACGCGGGCGGCCTCGAGTACCTCGGCGTCCGGGGCGAGCGGAGCGGGGAGCTCCCGGGCAGCGAGGTGCTCAACACCCAGGTCGCGTGGCTGGGCGAGCTGCGAGACGACTTCACCGAGCTCGCCGAAGTCGACGTCGACCGTGGCGCCTACGTCCTGCGGCAGATCTGGACGTGGGCACGACAGCGACGCCGCGGCGCGATCGGGACCGGTGCCCTGCTGCGTCGCCTGCGGCTCTTAGGTGCGCGCGACACCGCCGCGGCGGTTCGCACGCTTGCCTCCGGGCACGTCCTCGGCGCGGTTCGATCCGCACTGGGACGCGAGTGGGCGGGCTCTGATCGCGCCGCGCCGCTGGACGCCACCCTGCGGACAGTGCCGCCCGATGTCCGCCGGATCGACGAGTTCTCGGCCTGGCTGCAGCGCTCGGCCGCCGCCTGAGGCGCGATCGTGGACGTCCCTGCACCGGCGATCTCTGCGCGCGGCGGCCCCGAGCACGAGCCACCGCGCGAGGATGCGTCGAGGCAGAGCGCTCCTGCCTGCCGGGAGGGCAGGCGCCGGTTCGAGCTGATCGAGGGGCTGCGAGCGGTCGCGGTGTTGTCCGTCCTGGCCGGCCACGCCGCCCACGCCTGGTTCCCGCCTGGTGAAGAATCCTTGCGGATCCACGTTGTCGACCGGCTCCTGCCCTTCGGCGTAGCGCTGTTCTTCTGCATCTCCGGCTTCGTCCTCTACCGGCCCTTCATCGTCCGCCGCGGGCCGGCAGGGACCCGTGTCGGCCTCTCAAGTTACGCGCTTCGCCGGTTGGTACGGATCGTGCCCCCATACTGGGTCGCGCTGACGGCTCTCGCAGTGTTTCCGGGCCTGACCGGTGTCTTCTCGGACCAGTGGCTTGCCTATTACGGCTTTGCCCAGATCTACTCGAGCGACTGGGCGGCCGGCGGCCTGGGGACCGCATGGACCCTGGACGTGGAGATTCTCTTCTATGCGGCACTTCCGCTCTATGCGTGGGCGATGAGCGCTCGCGGAGTGAGAGCGGGCAATCCTGGCGGTCGCAAGCGCGAGTTGATGACGCTGACCGCGCTGGCCGGCCTCAGCCTCGCGCTCCGCGGCTTGGACTTCGCCTACCTCGGAGGCGACCTGCACTGGCTCGGCACCAGCCTGCTCGGGACCTTCAGCTGGTTCGCGCTCGGCATGGCGGTCGCCGTGTTCTCCTGCACCGCGGCTCACGAGCCGCTCGGCGCGCCAGCGCGGACGCTCGGGTCACGCCCCCTCGTGAGCGGGGCATGTGCCGCGGCCATCTTCGCCGTCCTGGTCGCCGTGCCTGGGTACGAACCGGGGTACTTCGGGCCCATCTGGCAGGTGATGCTCGAGTTCTTGGCGGTCGGGGCGATGGCCACGCTGCTGTTGCTCATCGGGGTCTTCGGCGAGCGGGCGCGACTCGCCCGCACCGTGCTTGGAAATCGTGTCAGCGTCTGGCTCGGCCTGGTCTCCTACGGCATCTACCTGTGGCACGCCCCGGTGCTGACTTACCTCTCCAAGACCGATCTCGTGGCGAGCTTCCCGGTGCCGGTGGTCGCCTTCACGGTCTCCTCGCTGGCCGTTGTCCTCTCGCTTGCGGCGGCGTCGTTCTACCTCCTGGAGCGGCCCCTGCTGCGCTGGGCGGGCAGCGGCGCCTCCCGAGACGGGCGGCTCTTCGTCCGTCGCCGATCCAGCAGGGCCGCGCTGCGGCGACCGCGAGATCGTCAGTGCCTACGACCCGTGCTTCCAGGCGGCGTTACGCCGGAGGGCGGCACGTGCGCCCCTGACCGGCTTCAGATCGAGCGGCGCTCGACGGGTGTCCAGGGTCCGGTATCTCCGCCATTCGCTCAGGCCCCGGAGCCGACCGTGCAGTGGAGCCGTAGACCGATCCGCTATCAGCGCGTAGCTCACGTAGCCCAGGTCGTACAGGATCATGAGCGGCGCGTAGCGGAGTAGTTGCCGAGTCGTGGCGTTCTTCGCGAGCATCCGGACCCGGTTGCGCCCGACGTGGAAGTACTTGTGACTGGACCGGTGCCGCGTCGTCTGAGAATGGTGGTGGTGGACCACCGCGCGCGGTTCGTAGATGCAGCGCCAGCCGTGCGCCCGGGCGCGCCAGGCCAGGTCGGCGTCCTCTAGATACAGGTGGAACGAGCCGTCGAAGCCGCCGGTCTCCTCAAGCATCCTGCGGCGATAGAGCGCCGCTCCGCCCGAGGTACCGAAGACCTCTGTCGGCAGGCTCTCGCTGGCTTCAGTGGGCGCCCCGAGGAGGCGGTCGTAGGCGATCCCGAGACGGTCGATCTCCAGCCCCGCCGAGTTGATCACCGTCCCGTTGCTGGAGTCGGCGAACAACATGCGGGCAGCGACCGAGCCGACGTCAGGGGAAGCGCTACCTGTTGCGAGCATCCGCGCTGCGGCGCTTAGGTCCGCCGTCGCGTCGTCTCCCACGCACATGATCCACTCGCCGTGGCTGGCCTCCAGACCGGCATTCAGGCCGCCGGCGTATCCCTGATTGCGCCGCAGCGTCACAATCGAGGCCCGCGGGCAGATGCGGGCAATGAGAGAACTCGCTGCATTCTCCTCGGATCCGTTGTCCACCACCACGATCTCGGTCGGAGCATCGACCTCATCAAGGCTCGCGGCGAGCGAGTCGAGACATGCTTGCAGACGGTCCTGGCGACGGTATGTGAGCACGATCGCCGAGACGGTGACGCCCTTCGGCGCAGGGACAGCTTCCACTGCAGTGGCAGTGTAGACCGGGCCCCCGCGTTGGTTGTGTGTTGTGGGACCCAGCCCCGTTGGCTAACGTTCCCATTCAGGAGACCCGGGCGGGGGCGTTCCCGGACTTAAACACGACAGCGGCTGGCCGCGATGTCAAGGCCCGTGGAGGTGTCCCGTGAGCTCTATGCGGCAAAGCAGCGCAGCAAACCGGTCGGCTTTCCCTGAACACCCCGCCGGCCAGGAGTCCACGGCTGCTAAGTCCGTACGGCAGAACTCCACCGGCTGGCGTCGCGACGCTCTTCGTCGGCGCCTCGTGGCGGGGGCCGATGTCTCGGCGGTTCTCGTAGCGATCCTCGCGTTTGGCTTCGAGCGTGGCTCCGGCATCGGACTGGCCGGCTTCTTGGCGCTCGTGGCGGGGGCCGCAGTCTTCTCGGCGAAGATCCTCGGCCTCTATGACCGAGACCATCGGCTGCTGTGGCACACGACCGCGGACGAGCTTGCCGGCATAGCAACGTGGGCGGCCACGGTCACGACCGGTCTGGTCGTCCTGCTCCTGTCGGCCAGCGATCCGATGCCGGAGGCGCTCGCTCTGATTGGGTTCATGGTCGCTGCGGGGGCGCTCGACGTCGGACTTCGGTCTGCGGCACGACGGCTGTGGCGCCAGGTCACGCCCCCCGAGCGGGTTCTCATCCTCGGTTCGGGCCCCATTCAGCAGGCGGTACGCCGCAAGTTCGAGCTGTTCCACCATTTACATCTGGAACTGGTCGCCAGCGTAAGTGAAACTAAGCTCCTCGGTTTGACTGGCGGCACGAGCGGGCGTGACTTCTCCCTCCCGGAGGGCATCGCGCCAGGCAGCGTCGACCGGTTGCTGGTCGCCGTCGCCTCCCCTGATGAGATGCTGATGGCGAAGCTGGTTCCCTACTGTCGGCAGCACGAGATCAAGCTCGGCCTCGTGCCGCCCGCTCGAGGGATGTTCGGAACGGCCGTCCAGCTCGACCATGTCGCCGAGCTGCCGATCGTCCAGTACAACACCTGGAACGTGTCGCGCTCGACGATGCTGGGAAAGCGACTCCTGGACGTATTGCTCTCCGCGGCGTCGTTGATTGCGCTGTTGCCGGTATTGCTGGTAGTAGCGGTGGCGATCAAGTTCGACTCCCGCGGGCCGGTGCTGTTCCGTCAGCGGCGTGCGGGACAGAACGGAGACCCCTTCAAGATGCTCAAGTTCCGGTCCATGGGCGCCGACGCCGAATCCCGCCTATCGGAGGTCGTTGAGCTGGACAGCCTCACCGACCCGGTGTTCAAGCTTCGGCACGATCCGCGGGCCACGCGCGTCGGACGCTTCCTCCGGCGGTCGAGCATCGATGAGCTGCCTCAGCTCTGGAACGTCCTGCGCGGCGATATGAGCCTCGTCGGCCCTCGCCCAGAAGAGCTCGCGCTGGTAGCGCGCTACCCACCAGAGGCCCGGGAGGTGCGACTGGCCGTCAAGCCGGGTCTTACCGGGCCCATGCAGGTCTACGGCCGCGGGTCCTTGACCTTTGATGAGCGCGTGGCGGTGGAGCGCGAGTACGTCGAGAATCTGTCTCTCACCCGCGATGTGCGGATTCTCGGCATGACCCTATCCGCCGTGGTGGGCGGCCAGGGGGCCATCTAAGGTGACACCGGCTGCGTCTCCGCGCGTTGCGAACGACCTCGACGTCGTCATCGTCTCCTTCAACTGCGTGGACTTGGTGGAGGCGTGCCTGTCTTCGCTCCAGCGGCACCCACTTCGAAGTGGGAGAATGAACGTGCACCTGGTGGACAACGCAAGCGGCGACGGCACCGTCGAGATCGTAAGAGCCCGCTTTCCTGACGTCACGGTATGGCCGCTCGATGAGAACGTCGGCTTCTCCGCAGCCAACAACATAGTGCTGCGAGCCACGGACGCCCCATACGCGCTCCTGCTCAATCCCGACACCGAGGCCACCGACGGTGCCCTCGACTACATGGTCGAGTTGATGCGCCAACGAACCGATGTCGGCATCGCCGGCTGCCGTCTCGTCTTGCCCGACGGAACCTTCGACCACGCGGCAAAGCGCTCGTTTCCGACGCCGCTGTCGGCGCTTGCACATTTCACGGGCATCGGCCGGCGCTTGTCGCGCGGCGGACTGGCGCAATACCGTGCTCCTGACCTCTCGGAGACGAGCGCGGGCCGGGTGGATGCAGTCAACGGCGCCTTCATGCTCGTGAGGCGCAACGCCATGGAGCAGGTCGGGCTGCTCGACGAGGGGTACTGGCTCTACATGGAGGACCTCGACTGGTGCTACAGGTTCTGGCAGGGCGGCTGGACGATCTGGTACGACGGCCAGGCCACCTTCATTCACGTCAAAGGCGGCACCAGTGGTCAACACCGGGCTGCCAGGCAGAACATCGCCTTTCACCGTGGCATGGGCCGCTTCTATCGGAGGTTCCAGGCGAGCGAACACCCCTGGATAGCTCCCCTCGTGTACGCCGGCATCGGCATGAAGCTGGCGATCTCGCTGGTACGGAGCGCCGTCGCCACGAGATCGCCTGCCTAGCAACGGGCTTGCGTTGGCTTCGCTCATCCACATCAGCGAGGCGGCCGGATCGCCGGGCAAGGCCCTGGGCGAAGCAGCCCCGGAGAGAGGAAGCCGCGCTCTCCTCGTACTGCTCGTAGCCGGTTGCGGCCTCGCGCCGGCTTTCGGCGGTCTCTACCGCCTCTCGCTCTGGGGTCCCATCGCCCTCGCCCTGCTCGCGCTCCTGTTCGCGCTGATCGTGGCGCGGCCCGTCGCGCTTCGACGTTGCGCGATCGCTGCCGTGCTCGGCCTGGCCGGCCTCTGGCTGTGGTCGCTGCTCTCGATCTCCTGGGCGGAGTCGGCTGACCGCGCGGCACTGGAGGCGAGTCGCTGGCTGCTCTACCTCGCCTTCTTCTCGATCTTGGTCCTCACCATCCGTAGCGACCGTGTCGCACGTCTCGTGGTCGGCCTCGCTGGTTTCGCGGTGGCTGCCTTCGCGGCCTACCTCTGCGTGGCGCTGCTCCTACCCGGCTCGTCCGACCTCTTCCTCGATGCACGCCTGAACTACCCGCTCGGCTACTGGAACGGCCAGATTGGCTACCTCCTGATCGGACTCTGGCCGCTGGTGGCCGTCGCCGAGCGCTCTCCGAGGCGAGCGCTCGCGGGCGCCGCCCTGAGTGCCGTGGTTGTGCTCGGTGGTCTCGCCGTGCTTACCCAAACGCGCGCCGTCGTGCCCGCCACCGTGGTGAGTGCGCTCGTTGTGTGCGTGGCTGTCCCGGGGCGCAAGAAGAGGCTGTGGGCGCTGGCTCTGATCGCCCTGACGGTTGTCGTCTCGGCTTCCGGGCTGCTCGACGTCTACGGTCAGACACGGCCGGGAGCCCGGCAACCCGACGAGGGGACGATTCGCTCGAGCGTGCTCATACTGCTCCTCTCGGCCGCGGCGGCGGGCGCACTGTGGTGGGGGCTCAGACATGTGTTTGAGGTGAGCCTTGGCCCCCGCGCGCGCCCCAGGTGGCTGTCCGCTGCCTCGGCGGGTGGCCTAGTAGCAGTGCTCGTGGCCACCGGGGGGCTCGGGCTCGTCGTCGCGGGGGATCCGATCTCGGCCGTCGACGACCAGATAGAAGCGTTCAAGCGGCTCGACGTCCGTGCATCCCAGGCGGCCACCTCGCGGTTCGCGTCGGCCGGGGGCAACCGTTATGACTACTGGCGGATAGCACTGCGTCAGTTCGAGGAGGAGCCCCTTCGCGGGCTCGGAGCCGGCAACTACAACCAGACCTATTACCTCGAACGGCGGACGGCCGAGGATATTCGCCAGCCGCACAGCATCGAGCTGCAGACCCTCGCCGAGCTGGGGCTTGTTGGTCTGATGGCTCTTGCCCTGTTCGTCGGGGCTGTGCTCGCCGGCTTCGTTCGGCGTAGCTCTCGCGCTCGCTTCGACCCCGGAGAGGCCATGATCGCGGTAGGGGCAGGGGGTGCATTCCTGTTCTGGTTGGTCCACACGAGCGTTGACTGGCTGCATCTGATTCCCGGGGTGACCGGTATCGCGCTGTGTGCGGCCGCCGTCCTCGTGGCCCCGTGGACGCCCCACCGGCAGGCCGAGGGCGTGAGTTCGATGCTACGGCTGGCGACCATAGGGGTCTGTGGCTTGGTGGTGCTCGTGGGAGCGACACTGGTCGGCCGTGCCACACTCGCCGACAAGTACCGCTCTGACTCACAGGAGAGCGTCGACGAAGATCCCGGTCGCGCACTGGAGCAGGCGGGGGATTCGCTGGCTCTCAACGACGAGTCGCTGCCAGCCTACTACGCCAAGGCGACTGCGCTCGCCCGCATGGACAACTATGACGGAGCGAGGGCGACCCTGCTTGAGGCTACACGGCGCGAGCCCCACAACTTCGTGCCCTGGGGCCTGCTGGGCGACCTGGCGCTGCGCCGCGGCGACCTCGTCCAAGCCCGTAGTGACTACGGGCGCGCCTCGGAGTTGAATCCGCGGAACGCCGGATTGAGCTCGCTCGCGAAGAATCCACGGGCAGGCCTGCCCCAGTAGCCGCCGAGGGCCTGCTTGCCGCTCAATCTGGCGCGGCTTCGTCCCCCGAGGCGGACCTCAACTCGTGCACGCTCACGGCGATCCCTTCCTGGAGGGACAGAGACGGGGCGAAGCCGACCTCGTCATGCAGGCGGCGGGTATCAGCCACCAGCCGTGGCGGCTCGCCTTCGCGCGGGGGCAGGGCACCCACATTCAGGAGCTCCGGCCGGCCGGCGGCGAGCCCGATCTCCGCTACAAGGTCGCGCAGCGCGACCCCGTCGCCTGAGCCCACGTTGACCGCGCCCGTCACTTCGCTGATGGCCAGCGAGGCGAAGGCCGCCCCTACGTCACTGACGTGCAGGAAGTCGCGCACCTGCTCACCGGCCGTGGTCCTTGCGGGCTCGCCGGCGAGGAGCGCTCGCGCCACCGAGGCGAAGAGGCGTCCCCGCGGCTCGTCGGATCCGTAGAGAAAAAAGATCCGACCCCATGCCAGCTCCAGGCCGGCTTGTGCCGAAAACGCCTCAGCCACCTCGTGCAGCCCCTTTTTCGCAGCGCCGTAGAGCGTGCTGGGGCGCAGGAGCGTCGAATCCTCTCGCAGCGCTCCGTCGGCCTGACTCCAGTCGTATTCCGCGCAGGTACCGGCAATCACGGCACGCCTGCCGTCCGCATCGACGAAGGTCCGCAAGAGCGCCAGTGACGCCTCGACCCACCGCAAGTTCTCGGTCGAGGTCCAGAAGTTGCCGGGCTCGGCGTACCACGCTAGGTGCACCAGGATCTCGGGGCGCACCTCGCGGACGACCTGCGCCGACTCGATCAGGTCAGCGGCGTGCCAGGTTACGCCGTCGCGGGCCGGCTGTTCGCTGCGCGAAACCGCATGCACATCGTGTCCGGCAGCCACCAGCGGACCCAGCACCTCGCGGCCGATGAACCCGGACGCCCCCGTGACGAGGACGGGCCTCATACGGCGTAATCGGGGTAGGCAGCGTCCCGGTCCGAGATCGTTCGGCCGTGGGCCGGCGGGTCGGGCCACTTGATGCTGAATGCGGGATCGTCCCAGCGCACCCCGGAAGCGGCCTCGGCCACGTACTCGCTGCCCATCATGTACAGCACCTCGCTGTCGGCCTCCAGCGTCTGAAGCCCGTGAGCGAAATCGACGGGCACATAGAGGGCGCGCCCATTCTCCCTGGTTAGGTCGACGCCGAACCACCGACCGCGCGTGGCCGAGCCCGCGCGCAGATCCACGATCACGTCGTGGATCGAACCGCGAGTGCAACGCACCAGCTTGGGCTCGCCATGCGGCGGAGCCTGGAAGTGCATGCCGCGCAGGGTGCCGGCGCGGGCGTTGCAGGAGATGTTGCACTGCACCACGGCCGGGTCCATTCCCCGGGCTCTCCACTCGTTGCGGTCGAATGTGCGCGCGAAGTAGCCACGCTCGTCGCCGATGCGGTCGAGCTCGACCACCCAGGCGCCGCTGAGGGGAGTCTCCTCGAACCTCACTCGAACAGCTGAAGGTCGGGTGCGCGGGCTGCGAAACGGCCGCCCCACTCCCGGATGAACGAGAGCTGCTCCATAATCTCGTCCTTGAGGTTCCACGGCAGGATCAGCACCACGTCGGGCCTATCCTCACGCAGCACGTCGGGCGAACGGATGGGGATGTGGGTGCCCGGCAGCAGATTGCCCTGCTTGTGCGGGTTCAGGTCGCAGGTGTAGTCGAGGAAGTCCGTACGCACGCCGCAGTAGTTGAGCAGCGTGTTGCCCTTGGCCGGTGCGCCGTAGCCCACGATCCGCTTGCCGTCACGCTTGAGGGCGGTCAGGAACTCCATGATCTCGCGCTTCTCCTCGGCCACCCGGCGGCCGTATCCCGTGTACAGCTCGAGGCCTGTGTAACCCCCGCCGGCCTCCCGCTCGAGCAGCTCCGCCGCGCGCGGATCATCGGGCCGCCGGTCATCGGCGTGGCAGCCGTAGATCCGCAGCGAGCCGCCGTGGGTGGGCAACTCTTCGACGTCGAAAAGGCGCAGGCCGTGGGCCTCGAAGACTTTAGACACGGTGGTAAAGGAGAAGTAGGAGAAGTGCTCGTGGTAGATCGTGTCCCACTGGTTGTCCTCCACCAGGCGTATCAAGTGGGGAAATTCCATCGTGATCTGCCCGCCGTCAGTCAGCAGCACCTTCATTCCGCCGACGAAGTCGTTGAGATCAGGTACGTGGGCCAGCACGTTGTTGCCGAGCAGCAGGTCGGCCTTCGACTCGTCGGCCAGCGACGACGCGGTCTCCACACCGAAGAACTCCACCAGGGTTGGGATCCCCTTCTGCAGGGCGACCTTGGCGACGTTGGCGGCCGGCTCGATGCCCAGCACCGGCACTTGTCGCTCGTGGAAGAACTGGAGCAGATAGCCGTCGTTGGAGGCCAGCTCGACCACGTGGCTCGACTCGTCCAGACCGAAGCGCGCGGTCATCGCGTCGACGTAGCGGCGGGAGTGGTCGAGCCAGCTCGTGGAGTACGACGAGAAGTAGGCGTAGTCGCCGAAGATATGCTGGGGTGTCTCGAACTCCTCGAGCTGCACCAGGAAGCAGCTGCTGCACACCAGCGCCCGCAACGGGTAGAACGGCTCCATGCAGTTGCCCTGTTCGGGTGTCAGGTAGGAGTTCGCGAGCGGCGACATTCCGAGATCCGCGAACACGGCTTCGAGAGTCGCCTGGCAGAAGCGGCAGGTCGAGGTCATGGGACGGGAGCCACCCTAGCGGCGGGACCCGGCGTAGTCGTCGATCGGCGCTAGCGTGGCGTGGCGCATGTCAGTCGCGCAGGGGGTCCGGGGCGCCTCCAGTGAGGCTCACCGCCCCAGGCTCACCCACCCGCTCGGCGATCCAGCGAACGAGGCGAATGTCCTCCGACGGGAGCCGAAGTAACCCCGATGCGTGCCAAACGTCCGGCAGGCTGCACGGCGGTGACGGTGGCCAGGGTCCCCTGCTTGCGGTGAACGCGATCAGCGTCGAGAAATCGACGTCGGAGAGGCCATCTCCGACTACGGCGGAGCGCGCGCGGCCCTGCTGGAGGCCACCCGGCGCGAGCCCCACGACTTCGTGACCTGGGCCCTGCTCGGAGATCTTGCGGTGCGCCGGGGCGACCTGGCGCAGGCGCGTCGCGACTATGGCCGCGCGTCGGAGTTGAATCCGCGGGGGCCCGGGCTGGAGTCGCTGGCGAAGAACCCTCGCGCGGGCCTGGCGCAGTAGCCGCGGCGCAGGCTTTCTTCACATCCCCGTCGCCGAGTTGTCACGCCTCTGACCATTCGGTGCGGCTTCTCGTGGCAGAATGAGCCTGTGACCGACCGGGACCTCCTGCGGCGCCTCGACTCCCGCCTTCAGCGAATAGACACGCATCTGGAGCGCGGCAACGAGCTGATGGATGAGACGCGGACGGCGCTGGATCGCCATCGCGAGGCCTTCGAGCGCAACACGGGGGCCTTCGAGCGCAACGGGGAGGCGTTCCAGCGCAGCATTGAGGCCTCTGATCGCAGCGTGGAGGCCTCTGATCGCAGCGTGGAGGCCTCTGATCGCAGCGTGGAGGCCTCTGATCGCAGCGTGGAGGCCTCTGATCGCAGCGTGGAGGTCTCCGAGCGCAGCATGGAGGTCTCCGAGCGCAGCATGGAGGTCTCCGAGCGCAGCATCGAGGTCTCCGAGCGCAGCATCGAGGCCTCCGAGCGCAGCATCGAGGCCTCCGACCGCAGCATCGAAGCCTCCGATCGCCTGCTCAGCGCCCTCGACGACCAGCGCACGTTCACGCGCGACATGCTTACGCGCTTCGACCACGTCATGGCGGAGCGCAACCGAGAGTTCAGTGCGCACCTGAACCGCCTGAACGAGCAGATGGACGCAACGGTCGAGGTCCTGAACCAGCAGGTGGGTGCGGCGGTCGAGAGCATCCGCGCGGAAACCCGGCTGACGCGCCTTGAGACGCGCGAGACCGCCGAGATGCCCCGGGAGGCGCGCGACGAGAGTCGTGCGGTCGTCCAGGCGATCTTCAAGCTGATCGACAAGCTCGACCGCAGGCTGCCGGGCAACGGGCCGGCGCCGGCTTGAGGCGGCTCACGGCGCCTTACATGCCGATGAGCCGTCGCCACCGCGAGATGCCACCCGCACGGCTGGCAGCGGCGTAGAGCGGCCCTCGACCGCTCGACCTGAACTCCTCCGGTCGCGGCCACTCATTCCTACCTTCGACGAACGCCCGGAGCTCGCGCTCGATCCTTGCGTCCGTCCAAGTCCGCTTCCGCCCGCGGCCCTCTCCTATCCGGCACGACCCACCCGCCGCTGCGAGGACATAGCGTACGGAGGGTCCCGACCCCCGCGGGACAAGCGCGCCGTGGAGAACCAGCTGCCTGAGGTCCTTACCGGCACTGGACCGACCGACTCCAGCGGCGCTCTCATAGTCACGACGACTGAACTCGCGCCGGCCCTCGATCCGCAGAGCCGTCAGCGCTCGTTCTTGGCTGGGAGACAGTCTCAACGGCCCTTTTCCCGGCGGGGTCACGAGCGCGCTCAGATCGGCAACGGCGGCCGCAACCCGCTCGTACTCCTCGGCGAGGCCACGCAAGAAGTAGGTGAGCCAGGTCTCCATATTGAACGTGTTTCCTCGAACGGAACGCAACGCCGCGTAGTACGCGGGCCGATCTTGGGCGTAGTAGCGCTCGAAGGAGAACATCCGGCCGGGCAGCACGTTGCTCTTCATGAGCAGCGCCGTCTGGAAGAGACGCGCGGCACGGCCGTTGCCGTCGGCGAAGGGGTGGACCTCGGTGATGGCGTAGTGGAGGACCCCGGCGAGCACGAAGGCCGGCTCGGCCTTGGCGGCGATCTTCGCGTCGAGCCAGTCGAACATTCCTTGTATCCGCCCTGGCACCTCGTTCCGGGGTGGCCCTTCATGCACGACGGTGTTGGTGATCCCATCGACGACCAGGGCGATCCCGTCCCGCCACTGCCCTTCGTGGTGAGGCTTGAGATGAGGGTCCTCCTTGCGCCCGAGTCCCCGAGTGGCGACGCCATGAAGCTCCTTGAGGAAATCAGGAGTGAGCCGCAAGGTGCCGGCCTCGAGGCGCTCGTCGATCAGGTCGAGTGCAGAGACGTAGTTGACCAACTCGATCTTGGGCCTGGTCGTGGCGGCGAGCTGCCCGCGTGTGGCGCGTTCAGCCTCGACGATGGAAAGCTCGTTGCCTTCGATCAAGGTCGAGTAGTGGACGGTCCCCGCTTTCGCCGAAACGCGTAGTTGATCCGCCACTGCAGGAAGGACACGGGCTCCGCGGATGGCGCCCAGCGCCTCCGAGATGCGCATCAGCAGCTCCGACGCCTCGGGTGTGTAGCGACGGTAGTTTGCGCGGAAAGGGATTGGAGTCAGATCCTCCATTCCTACTTCAGGCTACCTGATAGGAGCAAAATAAATTTAGCTCTGCTAAAGGTGTTGTGACGTATATCTACCGCTCTCACATGATGGAGCGGCCACCCCGTCTACGCCTGCGCGTCGAGCAGCAGCGCCATGCCGTTCCGATCCAGCGGATCGACGCGCCGCACCTGCGGGACATCGTCGAAGTCCGTGTCGGCGGAGAGGATCACCCCGATGTCGTTGGCCATGCACGTCGCGGCGTGGAGCCGATCGTTGGTGCCGGCCTTCGGTG
>JAABUS010003803.1_pt1 | contig 23374 bp, 24 predicted proteins | sample 5560161 | NCBI WGS metagenome assembly JAABUS01 (sample SAMN10711885, study PRJNA513376) | rock metagenome | isolation source: Antarctica rocks | place: Antarctica: Victoria Land, Trio Nunatak nord | collected 2016-01-04
TCCCGGGGGTCCTATGACCCCCTTCAACTAATTCTAAATCAGTTCAAATAAAATTTAAGAAATATTTTCTGGAGATACTTTTGCGTGGTAAAATAATTCTTTAAGGTGTCCCAGGTAATGGTTTCTTTCATGTCTTGGTTATGATAATTCATCAGCTTACAAAGCGTAAACTCATTATCACCTTTTCCAAAGTATGCCATCTTAAATGTTTCAACCGTTACTACTTTTTTATTTAGCGTCATTTCCCGGTAACATTCAACATAAGATGCTCGCAGTTGCTCAAGATATTTGTTCAGTATTTTTAATTCCTCCCTATTTCCTTTTGCCATTCCTCTGCTCTCATTCCAGTTAATTGGGTCTATAAGCTGCTTTACTGCTAATTCTATTCTTTTACTGTCAATAGTAATACGGGCATAGACTGGTAATTTTCCGTGTGTAGCAGCGATTTTTCTTAGATGAAAAATCACATTGAACGTGTTTGTTTTTGTAGCCATTTTATACAATTTTATATCTGTTTAAAATACTTTGATTTCTTACACCAAAAACAGCAGTGAATTCAGGGTAAAAACCACATCAAAAAGCATCAAAAAAGGTCAAATTTAACTCCTGCAACTAATTGTTATTCAATTACTTAAATCCAAATTCGGATACATGAAATTAGAACAGTCTTGCTTGTAACTGATTCTGTCGCAAATAATTTGAAGAAGTTTGATATAAATTGGTGGGCTAAAAACTAAAAAAGCCCGTAAACATTGAGTTTTACGAGCTTTTCTTTGAAAAAGATACCATCTATGTCGGGGCGGCAGCCCTATGAGTATAAGTATAGCCCGAAAAGTGATCAATCATTTTAAAGAAAGCACTCCTCCCGGGCATACATCTCTTACCAATAAAGAAAATGAAATTCTTAACTTGCTCTCAAAAGGGTTTTTATATAAAGAAATTGCAGCTAAACTGGGCATTTCCGTAGGCACTGTTACGCAGCATATTCATAACATTTACGAAAAGCTGCATGTTACCAATAAAACAGAAGCTATCAATAAAGTGTACCGCAAATAAGTAAAATGAATAATAGATGGAATAAAAAATCAATTGTATATTTTATTCTGACTGTACTTTTTTCATTCATTCAACAACTGCTTTCAGCTCAGTCGGTTAACAAACCGTATTACAATTTTAAAACTTACACTACTTCTGATGGCCTCATCAGCAATCATGTAAAGTGTGCTTATAAAGATACAAGAGGATTTTTGTGGATAGGGACAAACAGGGGGCTTCAGCGATACAATGGCTCAACCTTTCTTACTTTCCGGCATTTGAACAATGATAGTAACAGTATAGCGAATGAAACAATTATCTCAATTACAGAAGATAAACAACAAAATATCTGGATTGCAACAATTGATGGTATTACAAAGTTTAGCTATAGCAATGGTAAACTTACCAATTACACTTATGGTTATAAAAACGGCCATAAAATACCGCTGAAAGAAGTGTTTTGTTTTTTTGAAGACAGCAAGGGCAGGCAATGGATAGGAACCGCCAATTCAGGTCTGTATCTTTTTAATAAAACAAAGCAACAATTTGTACACTCACCACCTCTTGCCAACCTTGCAATGAAGCAGGATTTTTTCTGGTGGGTAAACAGCATTCAGGAAACAGCAAAACAGGAACTTGTTTTTACTGTACGGGATGGCTTTGTAATAATTAATAAAGAAGGCCGGCAGCAATACCTGAAGGTGCCTGTACCAGCCGATAAAAAAATTATCTACCAACCCTGCCTTCTATTACCCTTATTGAAAGAATACCCGATGAAATATGGGTAGCGGCATGTTTCAAAGCCAAAATAAATGGACACATTATACTTCAGGTGATAAACAATTGAACTCAGACGATATACTCGGGGTAACGAGGTGGAACAACAATGAATGGCTTCTTGGTTACTATAATCTTTGCTTTTTTAACCACCGAACCGGGATTTTTACAAAAGCTTTTGATGATAAAATCATTAATAACATTTCAAATATTTGCTATGACAATGATAGAAATTTATGGCTTACAATAACCAGCCCTATGTTCAACGCCATTATAATATTACACCTTCTGCAAATGCAGCTAATGCGCAGGCTTCAGTTACACTTTATTTTACACAGCAGATTTTGATAATTTCAATAGCTACGTAACAACAAATAATTTAAATGTTCCTTTATTACCTACCAGTGGAACTGATAATGGAAATGGGCGTATTATTCAATATCATGGAACATTTACAGGCTCTTCATATCCCGGAAATTATAACGGCAGCACTACAGAAATCACCGCAAAACTTGTATGGGACAATGCTAATAATTGGTGGAGCGTAACATTTCCTGTTACAGGTTTCAGCGGCTTTTATTTAAGTACCGTTAATATTACCTTGCCTCTTACAATTTTAGAATTTAAGGGCAGGTTACATGAAAATACTGCGAAACTTCAATGGCTAACAAGTGATGAAGTAAATACAAAGGAATTTGTTATAGAACGCAGCAATCAAGATACGCCATTTACCAGTATTGGTAAAGTAGCTGCTCAATCAACTCCCGGTACACATCAGTATAGCTTCACTGATGCAAACCCTATAGCTGGTAAAAATTTTATCGTTTAAAGTTGATAGATAAAGACGGCAATTTTACTTACAGCAATATTTTACCGATAAAAATGAATGATGCAGTTTTTACATTATCTGCTTATCCAAACTCCGTAAAAAATATATTGAACATAAAAATATTATCAGGAGCCAATAATAAAATGCAGGTAATTGACCTTTCAGGCAAGTTACTGCTGAATAAAGTAATTAATACAGGCAACGGTGAAAACCTTATGTCGCTTAACGTTTCGAAATTAACACCAGGTACTTATTTCTTAAAGATTTTGTCTGCAGATGATAAAGAATATGCAATGAAGAAGTTTGTAAAACAATAATTGAATTTATTGCCAACTCCCCGCATGTTAAGTAACCGGCGGGGAGTTTTTATTTAAGATTTCAGAAATACTATTCGCAGCAATCCAACCACTCGTCCAGGCATGCTGAAAATTAAAACCGCCTGTTACTCCGTCAACATCTAATATTTCTCCTGCAAAAAACAAATTAGGAACAATTTTGCTTTTCATTGTATTTGGGTCAACTTCATTTAGTTTAATGCCTCCACAGGTTACAAATTCTTCTTTAAAAGTTGTTTTTCCTTTGACTTCGAACTCCTGTGCCGTTAGATTTTTTATTAGTTTGTTTTGTTCTTTTGCCGGCAAGTCTGCCCAACGCTGATCTTCTTTTATCGCGCTTTCCATTAAAAGATAACTCCAGAGTCTGTTGGGCAAACTAAAAGGGTTGCTGTTAATAATTTTTTGTACTGAATGTACATTTCTTATGGAAAGCCATTTATCACGTAATGTTTGTTCATTGTAAGAAGGTACCCAGTTAACAAGGAGTGTAAAGTGGTAATTTTTATCAGCAAGTTCTCTTGCTCCCCATGCCGATAATTTTAAAACAGCAGGTCCGCTCATTCCCCAGTGAGTTATCAATAATGGTCCTTCGTCTGATAACTTGCTGCCAACAATTTTTACAGAAGCCTTTTCTACTGCGACTCCCATTAATTGAGTTATTGCGTTACCCGGCATGTTGAAAGTAAATAACGATGGAACGGGTTCTTCGATAGTATGATATAATGTTTTCAGCCATTCGAACATGAAGCTCTTAGGATATCCACCGCAAGCAACACAAACAAAGTCAGAAGTGAGATTCATGTTGCCTGATACATTAAGAATAATTTTTCGTTCTTCATACTTCAGACTTCTTACTTCAGAATTCAACAAAATTTCTACCTTATATTTATTTGCTTCTCTCAACAAACAATCAATAATCGTTTGAGAACTGTCTGTGACAGAAAACATGCGCCCATCCGCTTCCGTCTTCAGCTTCACTCCCCTTTCTTCAAACCAGGCAATACAATGATTGGTATTGAATTGATGAAAAGTCTTTTTTAGGAAATTTGTTCCTCTCGGATATTTTTTTACAAGTGCAGGTATTTCGAAACAGGCATGTGTAACATTACACCTTCCGCCTCCGCTTACTCTCACTTTTGAAAGAAGTTTAGACGTCTTTTCAACAACGATAACCTTTAGAGACGAATTCATCCTTGCCGCATTAACGGCACAAAAGATGCCTGCAGCTCCGCCACCAATGACTGCTAATTGTTTACCCCCTAACCACCTAAAGGGAGAATCTATATTTACATTCATTTGAGCTTTTGGTTGTTGGGTATTACTATTAGCAGTTGAAACCGGGCCAATGGAAGGAAAATATATTCCACCAATCATCGTATTGCAATATAGTTTAAAGGCACCTTAAAATTTTTAATTTCACCATTTTCTGCAAAACTGTATGCCTGCCTGTGCAAGCTGCAACATCAATAAACATCAAATGAGTTTAAAAGAATTCAGAAATTTGATTTCAGGTTTTATGAAGCATCTGAATGAAAGGAATAGCCAATACAAAATCGCTAAAAGATATGGTTTGGTGCTGGAGGTTGATAAAGAAATAAAAAATTATTTTGAAAGGGCGATAAAAACCTGAGCTAAATTTGTAAGACATTCTCTATACTTTGTTATTATAGCCTTAACTATTTATTCAAATAAAATAAAATAAAAATGATCAACAGACGGCAGCTTTTAAAAGTATTAGGTGTAACAACAGGTATGTCTTTTTTGCCGCGTATAAGTGAAGCTGAATTAAGTCCTGCATCTGCCAATGCTTTTTCTTATTGCCTTAATATGGCTACTATTCGTGGTCATAATCTTGGTTTTATGAAGGAGCTGGAAGTTGCTTCTAACGCTGGTTTTCGCGCTGTAGAGATTTGGATAGACTCTTTGAAAACTTACCTTGATAATGGCGGAAAACTTACTGAGGTAAAAAAGCGTCTTGATGATTTAGGCCTAAAGGTCGAGAGTGCTATCGGATTTGCACAATGGATCGCAGAGGATGAAGCTAAACGCAAAGAAGGACTGCTGCAGATGCAACGGGAAATGGAACTGCTTGCACAAATAGGCTGCAAACGAACAGCAGCCCCGCCTATGGGTGCCACAGAGGCTCCCGTTCTTGATCTGAAACGGGTGGCAGAACGTTACAGAGCTATTCTTGATCTGGGTGATAAAACAGGTGTGGTACCCCAGCTTGAAATGTGGAGTTTTTCTAAAAACCTTAGCCGGGTAAGTGACGTAATGTATGCAGCCTTAGAAAGCGGTCATCCCTCTGCCAGGGTTTTGCTTGATATATTTCATCTTTATAAAGGAGGTTCGAGCATTGATACACTTCCATTAATCAGTAACTCAGCTATTGAAATACTGCATATAAATGATTATCCCGCAAACCTGTCCGCTTCTGCCATTACCGATGCTAACCGCATATATCCCGGAGACGGAGTTGCACCTATCGGGCCCATATTACATACTCTCCAAAACCAGGAACGGCCACTAATAATTTCTTTTGAAGTATTTAACCGAAATTACTACACGAAAGATGCACTGCAGGTTGCAAAAACAGCTTTAGCAAAAATGAAAACAGTAACAGCAGGAATTTAAATCAGATGCTTTTTTTGAATTCATAACAAAACAGCTTATTTCCAAAGTCATTATTTATGTACTTGCCTAAATGATGTTGACTTTTTTAAGTCAGTAAAACCAGCCTTATTTCTCTAAAACACGTGCTGCTTTATTCAAATCTAAAAGCTCTCTTTTCCGGTTCAAATAATCTTATTAACTCATTCTGAAAAAAATAAAAAGAAAAGCAGCGCTTGATTCAATTTATTGTCTTACTTTAGGGGAATACTATTTTAAATAGCTTCATGACAGAAGAATATATAATTGCAGGGTGTCTTCACAATGACCCCTCAGCACAAAGGGAATTGTATAACCGCTTCAGCCCTAAAATGCTGTCCGTGTGTTATCGGTTTGCCCAAAGCCGTGAAGACGCAGAAGATATGTTGCAGGAAGGTTTTATAAAAGTATTTACCCAAATACATACTTTTCAAAACAAGGGCGCCTTTGAAGGATGGATAAGAAGAATAGTAGTTCACACCTGTATTAATTTTTTGAAGAAGTATAAAAAATTTAATGAAAGTGTAGATCTTGAACATGCGGGGTTTGTATACATAAAAGAAGAGACTATCCCTTCAATTATGCATGCCAAACAGGTAATCGAATGCATACGTCTTTTACCTATGGGTTACCGCACTGTTCTTAACCTTTATGCAATTGAAGGTTACAGCCACAGGGAAATTTCGACTATGCTGGACATCGAAGAGAGTACAAGCAGAAGCCAGTATACAAGGGCGAAATCTATGTTAGAAAACATTCTTATTAAGAAAAATATTCTTGAAAAGCCTAAAAACCAGTTTACCTGGCTTGCGGGAGTTAAGAAGTCATAAAAAGTATTTTAGTTGATGGAAGACAATTTTAACCAAAACGATTTTGAAGAATTTTTAAAAGAACAGGTAAGAAATCACCGCATGTATCCTGCAGATACAGTTTGGAGAGATATTAATAAAAAACTCCATGGTGATAAGAAATGGCCTGCTTTAACTATTGCTGCATTTACACTCTTAAGTGCAACTATTGCCATTTGCATTCACTTTACACCTCAACCTGACATTTTTGCTATAACGCCTTCTGGGGAATTAAAACACCCTGCAGCAACAGATGCTCAACATAATAATGTTTTAAATAACCTGCCATCTTCAGCTTCGCTGTATAAAGAAAAAAGCAGCTTCCCTGCACTTCAGGATCAGTTAGCTGAAAGCAACTCAGCTTCTACGCATATTCCAATTATCAACAACAAAAAAGTAGTTATCGATCATAATAAGACATTGATTGCTGAAGGAAGAGAAGATAAAAAAGTTGTTTCTGCGCAAATAATCAATTTATCTGAAAAAAAAACTTCCATTCCGAAAATACTTGACTCTCATTTAGTATTGAATTCTAAAGCAGAAAACAGAAATAATGCGGAATATGGAAACTTACCACATGATATAAATGAAATAATCACATCTAAGGAAATTAAACGGTCAGAAGAAAATCCTAAAGGTGTTAAAGATTATAGTGATAAAAATATGGTTGATGGTTTTCTTAAAGACCATACAAATGATCTATCCCTATACACAAATGCAAAACAAAAAAGCTTAAAGAAAAAATTTGGCTTTCAAATTTATATAGCTCCTTCTATCAGCTATCGTAAACTTTTAGAAGACCGGTCAATGTTGAAAGAAGGTACTAATACCGGTCCGGTAGGATTGAATTATGTTACCGATGTTAATAGTGTGGTCAGACATAAACCCGGAAATGGCATAGAAGCAGGTGTAAGCATTATGTATAATCTGACGAATAAATTCAGATTTAAATCAGGACTTCAATTCAATGTCCGTCAATATAGTATAGAAGCATATCGTTCAAGTACAGAAGTTGCGAGTATTGCATTAATAGGAGACCATGGAATTGATACTGTTAATACGGTTGCAGTTTACCGAAACAATAATGGCTACTACTCTGCTGAATTAGTTAACCGCTATTATCAACTTGCAGTACCTATAGGGGTTGAATGGGAAATTATTGGTAACAAAACTATTCAACTTAACGTAGCGGGAAGCATTCAACCTACTTATCTTATAAATCGTAACGCTTATCTCATTTCTACAAACTTTAAAAACTATAGCGAAAACCCGGATATGGTTCGCAGTTTTAACCTCAATAGTAATATAGAAACATTTTTAAGCTTTAAAGTTCGTAATTTTAAATGGCAAGTAGGGCCTCAACTCCGCTATCAGCCTTACTCAACCTTTATTCGTCAGTATCCTATTAAAGAGCATCTGATGGATTATGGAATTAAAATAGGCGTATCTAAAACTTTCAATTAGCAAGTTAAAATAATAATATAGTTACTGCTTATTCCCATTTTTTTTGCTGCATAGCAACTGTGACTTGAAATAAAAGGAGAAAAAGTAATATTAGTAAAAGGACAATGTCCAAACCCTTTTACCGGCGGCCGTATTATCATGATCTTATTATGCCTGATGTTAACCAGCTTCAACACCCTGTTATCTTATTTGATGGTGTTTGTAATTTGTGCAGCAGTATTGTGCAGTTTGTTTTAAAAAGAGACAGAAAAGATACTTTCCGTTTCGCGTCTTTACAATCTGATTTTGGAAACTCAATATTGCAAAAGTTTAATCTTCCTGATGATACTTTCAATTCTTTTATAGTATATAAAAATGGAAAGATCTATACAAAATCCACAGGTGGGTTGCTGGTTGCAAAACAACTATCCGGAGCATGGCCAATGCTTTATATTTTTATAATTGTGCCTTCCTTTATCAGGAATAGTGTGTATAATATTATTGCACGAAACAGGTATAAATGGTTTGGAAAAAAAGAAGCGTGCTGGGTTCCTTCTCCCGCATTAAGAATTAAATTTTTAGATTGAAGTGTAACGAACTTTTAGGAGATGCTATTTTTTTTAATTATGTTTACCACATAAGGCACATAGAAACATAGAAAAAGCAAAAGTTATGTTCCTATTCTTCCTATATTAGCATGTGTTTCAAAATTAAACAACTATTCTGCCATCATTTCCTGAATTATCTCAACAATATCCTGTTCATTTGGCTTACTGAAATAATCGCCATCACTGCCATAAGACGGGCGGTGAGAGTGTGCAGTAATGGTTCGTGCAGCTACATCCAAAAAACGGTAGCCTCCCTGTTTTTCGATAACACTGTTAAACATAAATGCAGTGCTTCCGCCAGGTCCGTCTTCATCAACAAAAATGATTCTGTTGGTCTTTTTTAAAGACTCAACAATCGAATGATGTATATCGAAAGGGAGTAAAGTTTGTACATCTATAATTTCACAACTGATACCCAGTTTTTGAAGGGTGGCAGCAGCATCATGTACTATGCGTAATGTTGAACCATAAGAAACTATAGTTACATCTTCTCCTTTAAGTAATACTTCCGGTATGCCAAGGGGTATAGTAAACTCAAGCAAATTATCCGGCAATTTTTCTTTTAACCTGTATCCGTTTAAACATTCGATCATGATAGCGGGGTCATTAGCTTTTAATAAAGTATTGTACATGCCTGCGGCCTGCACCATACTTCTGGGCACACAAACATACAATCCTCTTAAAGCATTTATTATCATCCCCAAAGGTGAGCCGCTGTGCCAGATACCTTCTAACCTGTGGCCTCTTGTACGTATAATAAGAGGACAACTCTGCCGGCCTTTCGTTCTATAGTGGATTGTGGAAAGATCATCGCTTAAAGGCTGCAAACCATACAAAATATAATCAAGGTATTGTATCTCTGCAATGGGCCTTAGACCACGCAAGGCCATGCCTATACCCTGCCCGATTATGCTAAGTTCACGTATACCTGTATCAAAAATACGGTGAGCGCCGTGCTTCTCCTGCAATCCCGAAAAACCCTGGTTTACATCGCCAATTTTCCCGACATCTTCTCCAAAAGCAAACAACCTGGGGTTAGCTGTAAATGCAAGATCAAAATACTTATTCAATACCTCGTACCCATTCACAACAGGCGGCTCATTATTGTAGGAGGCTTTTATTTCCAAAACATTTAAAGCAGATTTCGGCCCTTCATTAAATAAATACGAATTGTATAGCAAAGAATTTTCTTTCTTCAATTCTTTATAGTATTCCTTAATATCATTAGCAGAAGGAGCTATTTGTAAAACAGTGCTTAAAACTTTCATCACCTCGCGCCGCAAAGGGTCGCGGTTTGTCTGCAGTTCGGTCACCATTTTTTTTAGTTGTACAGATGCTTCGGGATTTTGTACATTAATACCATTTAATAATTGCACCGTTTTTTCTACCTGTTTTTTAATGGGAGCAATATAATTTGCCCATGCTCTTGCCTTGCTGTCACGCGAATGTACTTTTGCAGCAGCTTCTGTTTCAGCAAGTTCGTCTTCTGCAGCAAGACCATTTGCCAAAATCCATTCACGAAATTTTTTAATGCAGTCCCACTCTCTTTCCCATTGCAGTCTGTCATGTGTTTTATACCGCTCATGGCTTCCGCTGGTTGAATGTCCCTGTGGCTGTGTGACTTCCTCTACATGAAACAAGGCAGGTGTATGTGTATCACGCATTTCCGCTAATGCAACTTCGAACACCTCGCACATACCGGCATAATCCCAGCCCTTTACTTTATATATATTAATTCCATTACTCAATTTTGTTTTTTGCAATCCAGACATTGCTTCAGATATGGAGCCCTTTGTGGTCTGAAATTTTTTAGGAACCGAAATGCCAAATCCATCATCCCATACAAATACCGCCAGAGGAACCTGCATTACACCGGCAGCGTTTATAGCTTCCCAGAAGTGGCCTTCACTTGTACTGGCATCTCCTATTGTACAAAAGCAAATTTCATTTCCGTTATTGCTGAGACTCCGCAGTTCTTTTATGTCCGGCATGCTGCGCATTGCTTTAGAGGCCAGCGCTAATCCTAACGCTCTGGGCATTTGACCAGCAGTAGGTGCAATATCACTTGAAATGTTTTTACGGTTTACAAGGTCAAGCCAGTTACCATCTTCATCAACGAATGGTGTTGCAAAGTGAGAGTTCATCTGCCGGCCTGCACTAAAAGGATCATGTGCAATATCAGGATCAGCATAAAGTTGAGCAAAGAATTGTTCTATATTAGCAAGACCTGTTGAAAACATAAAAGTTTGGTCCCTATAATATCCTGCACGAAAATCACCATTCTTAAAAAACTTAGCCATCGCTATTTGCGCCACTTCTTTCCCATCGCCAAAAATGCCAAACTTTGCTTTACCGGTGAGTACTTCACGCCTGCCAAGTAAACTGGCTTCACGGCTTTCCATTGCAATTTTATAATCCTGCAAAACCTCCTGCCTGAACCTGTCGAAAGAGATCACCTCATCAGTAAGATCAATGTCAGAATGATAATTTTCCATAATCTAAAATATATATAAATGGCACAGATTATTAAACTTCGCTAAAAACCATCAGTTATTTAAACTCCTATTAATTTTCAAAGTCGAATTTTCGCTTTTATTATATTTAAAATAGATTTAATAAAAGGTTAAAACCTATAACAATACGAAAATAGGCACAAATATTTCTTGCGAAAACAATAACTTTACAATCTCAAAAAATGATTTTTCAAATGAAGAAAATTACCGGTTTTCTAATGTGTTTATTCATTGCGGCAATTGTTAATGCCCAAACTCCCGCAATCGCAAATGCCACGGCAAATAACACTGCTGCTGCGAACGCTGCGACTGCACCAAAAGCAGATATTTCAAAAGTTTTAGAATTTAAAGAAGAAAACCATGACTTTGGTAAAATACCCTATGGTAAACCTGTTGAGTTTGATGTTTTAATAAGGAACATCAGCGGGGATTCAGTTAAAATTGAAAACGTGAAAGTAGGTTGTGGTTGTACTACTCCAAAATACGATCAGGGAAAAAGCTATGCTCCCGGCGAAAGCTTTAAAGTTACCTTGGGTTTCAGTGGGTATGCAGAAGGATTTTTTGAAAAACCTGTTGATATTTTCTTTAGTAATGGTTTAAGCAAGCAAGTCAGTAATGGTTTAAGCAAGCAAGTCAAATTTCATGGCACTGGTTATAAAGTTCCTGAAACACCTGCGCCATCAAATAGTGCAGTTCAGAAGTTGAAAAGTGCAGGATAGAACCACAATTTTTTTGATTTACAGGAAATTATGATGAAACGATAGAAAACTGAGATTTTAACATATACATCATTAACTTTAAACAATAATACAAATAATACAAACAAAATGAAAAAAATACTCTTTTTAATGGTAGCTGTTTTAAGTATCGCTACTGTTTTTGCACAAAGTAAAGCTCCGGTGGAATTTAAAGAAATTAAACACAGCTTCGGGAAAATCCCGCAAAACGTTCCTGCTACCTTTGTTTTTTCTTTTAAAAATACATCGTCCGCTCCTGTTGTCATTGAAAGTGCAACTGCCCAATGCGGATGCACTACACCCGACTATCAAAAAGGAGTAATTCCAAAAGGTGCGACAAAAACAATAAAAGTTACTTATAATGCAGTCACCATGGGTTCTTTTACCAAACAAGTAACCGTAAAAGTTGCTAAAGTCGCAGACCCGATTATTTTAACGATAGATGGAGAGGTTGTAGGTGCAGATGCTGCGACAAAAGCTAAAACAGGAAAATAAAATTATTTATAATGCATTAAAGAAAAGCTGTCTTAATCAGGCAGCTTTTTTTATTTAGAAGTGTAAGCACCAATTCAAGTCGCTGTTATCTTTGCTGTATGTTAACAATCAGCCATCGGGGTCAGGTTATGCCTGCTTCTCCTATTAGAAAACTGGTTCCGTATGCAGAAGCAGCCAAGAAAAAAGGGATACAAGTATATCATCTCAATATAGGACAGCCAGATATTGAAACACCAAAAATGGTATTGGATGCTGTCAGAAACAGTAATTTTACTGTTTTAGAATACAGTCATAGCGCAGGCAACGAAAGTTATCGCAGAAAACTTGTTGATTATTATGCATCTGTAGGGATACAGGTAAATTACAACCAGATTATAATTACCACAGGAGGCAGTGAAGCTATTTTATTTGGCTTTATGACATGTCTTGACGCGGGTGATGAAGTGATCATACCTGAGCCATTTTATGCAAATTATAATGGCTTTGCTGTAGAAGCAGGAGTTACTGTTGTTCCTGTTACATCTTATATAAAAAACGGATTCGCCCTCCCTCCTATTTTAGAATTTGAAAAAGCCATCACTATCAAAACCAAAGCAATTGTTATTTGCAATCCAAATAACCCCACCGGTTATTTGTACACCGCTGCGGAAATGGAACAATTAAAAGAACTGATAAAGAAGTATAACTTATATCTTTTTTCTGATGAAGCTTACCGTGAATTTACCTACGAAGGGAAACAGGTAAGTGCCATGCATCTCCAGGGAGCAGACGACCATGTAATTATTATGGATACCATAAGCAAAAGATATAGTGCATGCGGCGGACGTATTGGAGCATTTGTTACAAAGAATAAAGCAGTGCTGGATGCGACTATGAAATTTGCACAGGCAAGGTTAAGTCCTCCCAGTTTTGCTCAAATTGCCGGCGAAGCTGCGATTGACCTGCCTGCCGATTATTTTAATACTACCAAAGAAGAATATAGAAACCGACGTGATCTGCTTGTAAAAAGGCTTAATGCTATGGAGGGCGTTTTTTGCCCTAACCCCGGCGGAGCATTTTATGCCATTGCAAAACTGCCTATAGATGACTCTGATAAATTTTGTCAGTGGCTGCTCGAAAGCTTCGAGTATGGCGGCGCAACACTTATGCTTGCTCCAGCCACAGGTTTTTATGGTACTCCGGGACTGGGCAAGCAGGAAGTAAGGTTAGCGTATGTTCTGAACTGTTCTGCAATCAATGCTGCTATGGATTGTTTGGAATGGGCTTTGAAACAATACCAAGAAAAGAATTAGTTCACATTGACTTAGTATGAATTATAGAGTTTACTATGCGCCCTAAAATCTCTATGTCTCTATGTGTTTAAAAAAAATTGAAACACATAGAGACATAGATTCAATAGTAATCATAGAATTTAACTATGATGCTCCATAAGTGTGCGGCTTCACGTTTGCCTTACTGCAAACTAACCGTCATTTTTTAAGCAGCCTGACCTATTCATTGTATTTTATTTTTAAAAGCTAATAAACAATGAAAATTAAAAACATTATTGAACTGCTTGATGAACGGGCTCCGCCATCGTACCAGGAGAGTTATGATAATGCAGGATTGATAACAGGTAATTTATTACTTGAATGTACAGGAGTGATATGCACTTTGGATGCTACTGAAGAGGTCATATTGGAAGCAAAGCAAAAAGGTTGCAATTTGGTTGTTGCCCATCATCCAATAATTTTTGGAGGGTTGAAAAAAATCACCGGGAAAACTTATGTAGAAAGGGCAATTATCTCAGCTATTAAAAATGATATTGCTATTTACGCCATTCATACTAACCTTGACAACTTACTTACCGGAGTGAATGGAAGAATGGCAGATAAGCTTGGTCTTGAAAACAGGAAAGTACTTTTGCACAGGCAAAACAACCTGATGAAGCTTATTGTCTTTGTTCCTATACATGATGCTGAAAAAGTGAGAGAAGCTATCTTTACAGCAGGTGGAGGTAATATAGGAAATTACAGTGAATGCAGTTTCAATATAAAAGGGACGAGCACCTTCAAACCGGAAGAGGGCACTAATCCTTTTGTAGGTGAGGTGGGTAAAAGAGAAACAACAGAGGAGGAAAAAATAGAAGTGATATTTCCTGTTTATCTTAAAGAAAAACTGGTAAGTGCGATGACGGAAGCACATCCTTATGAAGAAGTTGCCTACGATTTAATTGCATTGAGCAATTTATTCCAACAAGTTGGAAGCGGCTTAATAGGAGAACTGCCTGAAGAAATGGACGAAACAGCATTCTTACAAGTTGTAAAACAACAGTTCAATTTGCAGATTATACGTCATACCCCTTTATTGGAAAAAAAAGTTAAAAAAGTGGCTTTATCCGGGGGAGCGGGAAGTTTCCTAATTAAAAATGCATTCCATGCCGGCGCTGATTTTTACATCACTTCAGATATAAAATACCACGAGTTTTTTGATGCTGAAAACCGGATGGTCATTGCTGATATTGGTCATTGGGAAAGTGAGCAGTTTACCATAGAGCTCCTGCATGATGTTTTACATTCAAAATTTAGTACCTTCGCCGTCTTAAAAAGTGAAGTAAAGACTAATCCGGTAAACTATTTCATATAACCCAAACCCCATAAAGGGCCAAAGAATTTCAAATTTTTAAAAAATAATATGGCTATTGTTAAAGACTTTTCTGTGGAAGAAAAATTAACCGCCCTGGTTAAACTTCAAAAAGATGATTCAAAATTAGATGAAATCAGTATTTTAAAGGGAGAACTGCCAATGGAAGTGAGTGACCTTGAAGATGAGATAACCGGTTTACATGCCCGCCAGATGCGCATAGAAGAAGAAATTAATGGTATTTCTGACTTTATAGAAAAGAAAAAAGAGACAATTAAAGAATCTGAGGCGCTGATAAAAAAATATGAAAAGCAAAGCGAAAATGTAAAAAACAACCGGGAATTTGAAGCGATCAATAAAGAAATTGAAATGCAAAACCTTGAAGTTAAACTTGCTGAAAAACACATAAAAGATGCTAACGAAGAAATTGCAGAGAAAATAAAATTACTTGAAGCTGCAAAAAAACAAATAGCAAGCAAGGATAGTGTTTTAAATAATAAGAAAGCCGAGTTGCAAAAAATCATAGCTGATACAGAAATAGAAGAAAATCAGTATAAAGAATTCAGCGATGAGGCCCGTCGTGCTCTTGACGATAGATTGCTGTTTTCTTATGATCGTATTCGAAATAATTATCGTAATGGTTTAGCCGTTGTTCCTGTTATGAGAGACTCCTGCGGTGGGTGTTTCAATGCCATTCCTCCTCAAAAGCAAAGCGAAATAAAGCAGCATAAAAAAATATTGGTTTGCGAAAACTGTGGCAGAATCTTAGTTGATGAAGACTTGCATTACAAGGTAGAAACCAAATAATTTTATTAATGTGTTGTATTAATTAACCAAAAGGGTACTTATTGTACCCTTTTTCTATGAGCCTTATCTATCACCTACTTATTTCAGAATGAAGAGATTACTCATTTTAATTTTGGTTTGTTTTTTCTTTACTGCTTCATTTTCGCAAAAAGTCTTTGTTTTTGACTCAACATGCAAATTGGCTTATAAAGAAATAATCAAACTAAAGCTAAACCACGGCAAAGAGCTGATTAATAAAGCACGGGAAGAAAACACTGACAATCTTATTCCCGACCTTTTAGAAGGATATATAGATTTTTTTGTTTTATTCTTTAATGAAGACCCTGCCGAATACAACATTAGGAAGGAAAACTTTGATAAAAGGCTGGCTGCTTTTGACTACGGCCCTCATAATGATCCTTTTTACAGATACTGCAAAGGCCTGACTTATTTACAAAGAGCGGCAGTTAAGATAAAGTTCGGAGAGAGATATAGCGCGGGCTGGGACTTTAAAAAAGCCAATTCTCAAATAAAGGAAAACAGAAGCTTATATCCATCTTTTCAGGCAAATAGAATGTTATATGGACCGCTGGAAGTAGTAATAGGAACAGTGCCTGAGGGCTATAGATGGATTACAAGTTTATTTGGAATGAAGGGGTCTATAAATGAGGGCATGTTATTAATACGAAGTTTTATAAACAGCAATGATGACCTGGCTAAACTGTTTGCAGATGAGGCAACATTTTACTACTGTTACCTTATTTTTTACATAGAAAATAAACCTGATGAAGTTTTTGAATTGATCCTGTCAAGAAAATTGGATATAGTTAATAATCACCTCTTTGCTTACCTGGCTGCAAACCTTGCAATCAACAGTAAACAAACTGAATACGCAAGACAGATAATACAGGGACGAAATATGTCACCTGAATATATGGAAACTCCTGCATGGGATTTTGAAATGGGTTATGTGAAATTTCACAAGCTGCAACTGGACGATGCTATTACTAATTTCGAAAGATTTATAAATACCTTTAAAGGTCAATTTTATGTAAAGGACGTATTGCAAAGAATAAGCTGGGCATACTATTTAAAAGGCAATAAAGAGGAAGCGGAGAAGTACCGGCTGCTTACCCTTAAAAGGGGAAATACAGACAGCGATGCAGACAAAAAAGCATATCGTGATGCAAAAAAAGGTTTATGGCCTGATGAAACATTACTTAAAGCAAGAATACTCAATGATGGCGGATACCAAAAGGAAGCTTTGACGATTTTAGGTAAAAAAAACATAGACAATTACACCCAACCTGAAGAAAAACTTGAATATGCATATCGTATGGCCCGGATATATGACGATATGGGGAAAGATGATGAAGCGCTACAGTTTTATGAAACGTCAATCAGTCTTGGAAAAGATAGGACTGAATACTATGCAGCCCGGGCTGCATTGCAAATGGGTTTCATTTATGAAAGACGTAATCAAAAAAAATTGGCTATTGCATCTTTTCAACAATGCCTGGATATGGGAGATCATGAATACAAAGATTCGCTTGACCAGCGAGCAAAGTCGGGGATTGCAAGGTGCAAGGGATTGTAGAGGACATGGATTACACGGATTAAAAGAATTACAAGGATTGAAAGGATGATTACAACAACTAAAGGGAGAAAACAGATAGGAACAATTACGATCCAAAAGTTTTTAAGACCAAGTAGTAAAGTTAAAAGTTTTTAAATTCATCATACCCTGCTTTTGTTTCAGCAACGATCAATTACCCATTTAATAGTATAGCGCTGTTACTAATTCATTAATAGTTCGAATGATTTTTTAAAAGCTAAATTATTCATCAACTGTAATCTGTTAATGGCTATCTCTTCCCTTTACCATTCAGCACGATATTCCTCTGTTACGTCGCCTTCGTATTTAAGACCATACATCTCCGCAGCATATTTAATGAAACCTGACAATTCTTCTCTTTCGGCAGTGTCAATAAATCCATCGTCTTGCATATTAAGCTTGTCAAATCCTTTTACAACAGCTTCAATAGCCTTCCATATTTCAGAAGTCTCTTTTGCTTTTGATAAATTATGTAAATAAGTATCGAGAATTTTATCACTTTTAGCTATAAGAATAGGTGTAAAAACAGAATCTTCTTCATTTAATCTTTCTGCCCAGAAAAAGGTTGGTTTTTGTTTTACTAAGCTCTGCATCGTTTACAATTAATATTCTTCTTACAATACACTTAAAATAAAAGTAGATTAATTCTTATTATAGTCCAAAATTTTATAAAGGAATTTTATTTGAGAATAAGATAAGAAAAAAACGTGAAAAAGCGATTGCTATTTCACGCAAAGAAGTAAAAGAAGTAAGGTAGCAAAGACGCAGGAGAGGAATCTAATTAGTTTAGATTCTTTGATGTTTTGTATGGGTAAAAGCTTATCTTATTCCCATTTTAATTGCCCCGACATTTATGTCGGGGGATAAATGGAAAAACTGAATTGGCTTTAGCCCAATAATAATGTATGTGTAACTAATAAAAATACTCTGCTAATATTGCTAAACTTTTTATACAGTATTCACTACATAAACCCTTAAAACAAGGCATGCTATGGGCTAAAGCACTAACAGCTTTGATCGTTGCCCCGATCTAAAGGTCGGGGCTATCAAAAAACAGCAATAATTGTTTGCTAGCGCAATACTATTTATATGTTGAATAATTCTTACTACCCATACTATCCGTCATAGAACCTTAATTTGTTTTTTTCAGTTGAAAAACTATACGTTTCTGCCCGGCAATATGAATTTAAAACCTCTCCAGAAGGCTAAAAAAGAAGTTCCCTTCGATAGCAGCATTCTCATCACTGTCGCTGCCGTGTACAGCGTTTTCGCCTACTGAAGTTGCAAAGTTTTTACGGATGGTGCCTTCTTCTGCCTGTGCAGGATTAGTAGCGCCAATTAATGTGCGAAAATCTGCTACCGCATTATCTTTTTCAAGTATTGCTGCGACAATAGATCCGCTGCTCATCAACTCAACTAATCCGCTATAAAAAGGTCTTTCTTTATGCACTTCGTAAAATTCACCTGCTTTTTCAGGTGTAAGCTTTGTCCACTTCATTGCTTTTATAATAAACCCGGCTTTTATAATCTGATCTAAAATAGCTCCCGTATGTCCTTTAGATGTAGCATCGGGTTTAATCATTGTAAAAGTTCTGTTAGTCATAACCGAAGGAGTTTTTTCCGGGCAAAAGTGAGGTTAAAACACTAAAAAGCCTAATAATTATAATGATTTTTGTTAAGACTGTAAAATTGATTTGCCGTTGTTACGCAAATCATTCAATTTTGCCGACTTTCTATGCAAGCTATACAAGCCTTTTACCCTCAGCTCTCTGCCCCTAAGAAGGTAGTTATCACCACTCACCAAAAACCTGACGGTGATGCTATGGGTTCTTCTCTCGGCTTACTTCATTTTTTAACGCAACTTGGTCATTCGGTTACTGTTATTTCTCCTACCAATTGGGCAGGTTTTTTAAAATGGATGCCTGGTGCAAACATGGTAGTAGATTTTGAATTCTCTAAAGAAGTAGCTGCCAGGTTTCTCGGGGAGGCAGAATTTCTTTTTTGCCTTGATTTTAATGTGCTGCACCGTACAAAACACATGGAAGCAATTTTAGCCGAATTGAAGTGTACCAAAGTTTTAATTGATCATCACCAGCAACCACAGGAAGATTATTTTACATATGGGGTAAGTAATCCTGATAAAAGCAGCACATGCGAGATGGTATTTGACTTTATTACAGAAAGTGGTTTTGGTGATAAAATTAACACAACTATAGCCGAATGTTTGTATACAGGGATAATGACTGACACCGGTTCTTTCAGGTTTACCTCTACTACGGCAGATGTACACCGTATTGTTGCACAGTTAAAGGAAACCGGCTTTAATCATACACTTGTTCATGAAAATATTTATGACAGTTTTCTCGAAAACCGGATACGGTTCATTGGTCATTGTTTGCTAAATCGTATGGAGGTTTTATACGAATATAACACAGCAATAATGGCTATTTCGAAAAACGATCTGTTGCGTTTTTATATTAAAACCGGGGACACTGAAGGTTTGGTAAATCAATTACTGACTATACAGGGAATAAGGCTGGGTGCGCTGGTTATAGACAGGGATGAAGAAAGAAAATGGAGTTTTAGAAGCAAAGGCGATTTTGATGTAAATACTTTTGCACGGGAGCATTTTGAAGGAGGCGGACATTTTAATGCAGCAGGTGGCCGAACTAATGACTCTCTTGATGGGACAGTATGGAAATTTAAAAAGGTTATTAAACAATACGAAGAACAATTACAACAATCATAATGAAACAAATGTTAGCGATTGCAGGGCTTGCTGTTATAATGGCATCCTGCAACACAAATTACGAAAAGACAGCCTCAGGTCTTACCTATAAGATTTTTAAGGGTGATGGCAAGCAAAAACTAAAGGCCGGCGATATAGTCAAGATCAATGCGACTATTAAGATTTCGCCCAAGGACACAGTTTTGTTTACTACAGCAAACCATTTGTCAGAATATGTACCGGTAGACACATCTGCACGGCTGTCACACGATTTTACTGAGGTTTTGAAACTCTGCTCTGTTGGTGACAGCTTCGTGGCTGTATCACAGGTAGACACTTTGGTAAAAAGAAACATGGCTCAGTACAATAACATGCTGAAGAGAGGAGACCAGATATTTACCACTATTAAAGTACTTAAAGCCTTTGCAAACCGTGAGGAGCAGGTTAAAGATCAGCAACAGGAAATGGAAAAAGAAAAAGCAAAAGAAGTCGTGGAACTTGAAAATTATTTAAAGAAAAAAGGAATAAAAGCTCAAAAAACTGAAAATGGAGTATATGTAGAGCAATTAAGCCAGAGTTCAGGTGAAAAACCTGTAAATGGTAAACAGGTAACAGTTAATTACAGAGGATCACTGCTGGATAACGGAAAAGTTTTTGACAGTAACATGGATACTGCTTTTCATCATGTACAACCCTTTTCGTTTGTTCTTGGTACAGATCCGATTATCAGAGGATGGGGAGAAGGATTGCTTACATTAGGCAAAGGAGCTAAAGCAAATTTATATATTCCGTCTTTACTTGGTTATGGCCCTCCCGGAGCGCCTCCGTCTATTCCGTCCTACGCACCATTGAAGTTTGAAGTAGAGGTATTAAATATAGCAGATGCGCCGATGAGGCAACTACAAATGCCCGGGGTTGGAATGCAGGGAGATCCCCGTCAGCAACAAGACCCCAGACAACAGCAAGATCCGCGTCAGCAACAAGATCCGAGACAACAGCAAGATCCACGTCAGCAACAAGGGGTGAGACAACAACAGAAACCATAGTTTTCCGGTCATTAAGTCATGGGGTCATTAAGTCAATAAGGGTAAAGGATAATAAAGTAATAGTCATAATAAAACAGCATTGTTTGTATAGCGGTGTTCGTTATCCTGATCTGTTTTTTGGTCTTTGTTCTGAACAGATAGTTATAATAAGTTAAAGAGTGTGAGGCAACTACCTTTAATTGAAATCCTGCTTGGTAAAAGATATTTAATACTTATGACTGAATGACCTAATAATCTAATGATCGAGCGACCCAGTGACCTAAAGATTTATGCCCTACTGACCCAATGACTCAATGACCCAATGACCTAATGACTTAATGACCTCATTTCCTCAACCAACTTAACTGTTTCAACTGCTTCCTTTACATCATGTACGCGTAAAATATTAGCTCCGTTAAGTAGACTAATCGTATTCAATACTGTTGTTCCGTTCAGAGCTTCTTCAGGTGTAACTCCAAGTGTTTTGTATATAGTTGCTTTTCGTGATAGTCCAACTAATAACGGCTTTTGAAGAATTTTGAAAACGGAAAGATTTTTTAATAAAGTAAAATTATGCGCTATCGTTTTAGCAAATCCAAATCCAACGTCAATTATCATATCATTAATTCCAGCCTCACTGCATTCTTCTGTTTTTCTAATAAAAAAGTCGAGAATTTCCAGCGTTACATTATCATATTGTGCATGTTGATGCATTGTTTTAGGCCTCCCTTTCATATGCATTGCAATATAAGGCACATGTAAAGAGCCAACAACCTGCATCATCTGCTCGTCCAAAGTTCCACTGCTTATATCGTTGACCAAAGATGCACCAGCGTTTACCGCTTTTAAGGCAACCTTAGAATGATAAGTATCAATTGATATAAAGCTATCAGGAAAACGTTGGCTGATTGCTTCAACTGCAGGGATTACCCTTGATAATTCTTCTTCAATCCCAACGTCCTCACTTCCCGGCCGGGTGCTTTGACCGCCAATATCAATAATAGCAGCGCCTTCATTTATCATTTTTTCAGCCTGTAATAACACCTCATCTAACAAAGACTTCCTGCTGCCGCTATAAAAAGAATCAGGAGTTACATTTATAATGCCCATTACAACAGGTTTGTCAATAACCAGAAGCCTGCCTTTACAATTTAGGGTAAACATTGATTCGTTTCCTTTACTTTTGACGAAGGTAAGGTATAGTGATTGAGGCATTAAGTCATGCTCTAATAACTTAATGACCTATTGACTTAATGACCTATTGACTTAATGACCTATTGACTTAATGACCTATTGACTTAATGACCTATTGACTTAATGACCTATTGACTTAATGACTTTAATTGACTTATGAAAATCGTACTTTCTGTTATAAGAATTGTTGTTGGTGTTTTATTTATTTTTTCAGGCCTCATTAAAGCAAATGACCCTACAGGTCTAAGCTATAAGATGGAGGAATTCTTTGAAGTGTGGGGATTGCAGTCTTTGAATGATTATACGCTTGCTTTTGCGGTCATCATGAACGCTTTTGAAATTGTTGCAGGTGTAGCAGTTTTATTAGGCTGGAGAATGAGACTTTTTAGCTGGCTTTTATTACTGCTGATCATATTTTTTACTTTTCTTACAGGTTATGCCTTGTTTTCCGGTAAAATAAAAACCTGCGGATGTTTTGGCGATTGTATACCACTCACAGCGCAGCAATCCTTTATTAAAGACCTCCTTCTTCTGTTGCTGATACTCGTAATCTTTATAAAGAAAGATGTCATAAGACCTGTTTTAAGCAGAGGAATAAATTCTTCTTTAATCGCCTTGACTATATTGTTCTGCATAGTTTCTCAATGGTATGTCTTAAATCATTTACCTGTAATAGATTGTCTTGCTTATAAAAAAGGAAACAATATTATTGAGAAAATGAAAATACCTGAAGGAGCACTTGCAGACAGTTTTGCTATAAAGTTCATATACAGAAAAGCAGGTAAGGAGGTAGAATTTGGGAGCGACGATTTTCCGGAAGATTTTAATGACAGCACATACGAATTTATAGATCGGGTGCAGGAATTGGTAAGGCCAGGAACTGCTATTGCTCCCATAAGTGACTTTATACTATATGGTGAAAGCGGAGAAGATACAACGCTTGCCATTCTCAATCAGCCGGGATATTATGTGATGTTATTATCAAAAGATGCAAACCAGGCAGAAGATGAGTGGAATAAAAATGCGATAAATGTTTCAAATGTTTGCAAATTAAAACACATTCCTTTTTTTATTGTAACTGCAACTACAGAAGCTGCTCAGAAACAATTACCGGCAACAGAAAATATAAAGTATT
>JAABUS010003805.1_pt1 | contig 23353 bp, 20 predicted proteins | sample 5560161 | NCBI WGS metagenome assembly JAABUS01 (sample SAMN10711885, study PRJNA513376) | rock metagenome | isolation source: Antarctica rocks | place: Antarctica: Victoria Land, Trio Nunatak nord | collected 2016-01-04
AGATCTTGCTGTAAATGATAATGTCATTTAAATAAATTTGACAAAACTGATGTAAATATTCAAACAACACGTCATTCATATAATGTTAATAAAATGTTGATTCATTAATTAATTCAAAAAGCATTACATGATATTTGTATGAATTGAAGAAAATAATGAAGATAGTCAAATCTTTGCTATCTGAGTGCATGTGTAGTTTGTTAAACGCAGCAATGATGTTCAATTGAGTTAAATACTTGCTTTTTTATATATGAGCAAGAGTCTCGTCTATCAAGAACAAAGAATAATGATTTCATTTAATCAAAGCATTGAACTTTCTGTAGTCAATGTAAAAGCGCAGACTTTCGTCTTTCTTTTCAATGAACAAGATAAGTGAGATGTATGATGCAAAGCTGAAGAAAATGAACTCTTTGTTCAGATGTTTAATCAAATACTTTTTTATCTTCTGAAGCTTGTGATTGAACATCTGATATAATTTGCTTTGCAAAAGCATTTCTTCATTGATCAACTTAATTTTGTGATTATAGAAATGATGTAATGATAGCTGATTGATCATTGTTTAATCAAAAACATTTAGATAGTCATGATATTTAAAGAAAAGCTTGATCTTGACTTACTTGAAAGCTTCAGCATGAAAAAGCTCATGCAGATTCACTTCTTCAGACTTGTTTTCAACTGTAGTTATGAGTTAATAGATTTTCAAGATGATAACAGCAAAGATCTTGATGTTTAATCATTTGACTAACATTTTATATGCAACTGTCTTTATCATAAATATATTAATTGAATTGAAAGTTAATTTCAGACTGAACGTCGATTTAAAATTGATGTTAAACGAAACTGCTTCAAGCGATTTTAACTGTTTAATCAATTTAATGAACTTTTTTTTGACTGATTGAAAGAGAGTGATTTCTGACTGAGTTGAGAAATAATGAAAGTGAATGATCTTTTCAGTATATGAGTAGAAGTCAAGCTTTTCTGTTTTGTGATTGTTTTATGACTTGAGAGTAGAACAATTGATTTCTGACTAAAGATGAAATTTGAAAATCAAAGAAAATCAATTTGCATATCTATGTAATGATTCTTTCTTTAACAACACAAAATATAAACAAAGATCAATATAGTAACAAACTAATCATTAAACTGAAGATCTGAGAATAGTTAAAACAATAAACTGTATTGATTATTATATAAATTGAGCACGAAGCTTTTATTTAAGAAAATGATCATCATTATATAAATATAAAAGAATCATGTCAAGTCATTTCTGCTCTGAATGATCACTCTGATCATTTTTGAGCAAGATGAGCAAAATAAGCATCATGCTCATCATGCTCACTGTGATCACTTCTGATTCAAGTGATCAGAGCAATCACTTTCAAGACTCTGATTACTCAATGATTATTCAATTATTGCTGTTACATAATCTCATGCAAAAGAGTTTTAACACTAAATTCTTTTCTAAAATTTTCATCTTGAAAATCACTTTTTCTTTCTGTCTTTTCGTTGTACAATCAAAAACTCTATCTTGCATCGCAAAGATTTTCTTGAGCGTATGAATTCTGAGCGTGCTGTCATGCATCTTTGTGAACATTGCAATCACTTGCAAAAGAAATGTCATGTTAACAATGAATTTAATCATTGCATTAAGTGTATGCATCTTGATTGCAAATGCAATCTTACTTTCTTAATGATGAAGTGAAAAAGAATAAAGACAGAATGCAATTGTGTTCTTGATGAGCTGCTGAATGCTCACAAACAAATGCAAAAAAATTTCACGAAAGCTACTCATCTGCAAAATCAATTTGTGTTTCTGAAGAACAAGAAACAGATGATGATTGAATAAAAGTTTCAAAACATTGTTGAGCTTAAGAAAGATGAAAGAAAGACTAGTGAATCATTGCTGAATAATTTTCTTTTTGATGTGTCTTTCAAGCAGATTGAGATTTTATCAGACTTTGACTGACTGAGTTTCTCAACTGAAACTATTACAGAAGCATCTGACAGTTCTTGAGATTTTTCTCTGATTTTCAAGTGTTCTTGATATATTCATAATTTTTTCACTTAACTAATCAATGAAACTGACTTTTAATATTCTATTAATTTAATATATTCTTTACTTTGTACTTGATGTTCTGACTCTCTGAATCAATTTCTGAAAACTCTGTTTGAATTAATGTATTTGAATTTGCAAGCTTCAAAAGACAAATATGAAATATTGAATGTATTTTCATAAATGCTGACAGATTTAACTTGTAGTTAACTGATTCTAGCTTTATGTGATTCAGTTTATTACTTGATCTTTTCGTTTTGATGTTTCATCTTAGTAAATACATTTTATCTTTCTTTTTAAAAGTAGATTCTCTATCTCTTCTTTTATTTGCATACAGAGTCATGCATTTGCTGAGAAATCATATGTTCTTTTGTAATTCTTTCTGTAGCAGCTGCAATTGTTTTATTTGTAGCGTAGCTTTCTGAGTTAATTATGCAAATTCACGCGATTTCTTGAGAGTTTTCAACTTGAACTTGTAGTTTGCAAAGAATGATGATACACTGATTACTTTCATTGTTGTGCTATTGAAAGTTAACTGTACTATTGACAGTAGCTGTATTCAATCATTCTGTCTATAGTTAATATAACATCTGAGATACTGTTTCAATGTCTGATTTATTCTTTTCGTTTATTCATTTATTTGCAAATAATAAGTTGTTGACAGCTTATGATGAATTTCTAACTGATTCATCAAGAATTTTCAGAATTTCAATGTAAAGAGCTTGTCTCTATTTGAAATTATCTCATCTGATAATTCATGATTTGCTACAATCATTCTTAGAAATGTGTAAATTAAATCTTTTGCAAATGTTGCTTTCTTGTATAATAAGAAGTATTTATACTTGATTAATCTGTCTGTTATAATCAATATAAAGTGATCGACAATGAGATTCATCTGTACGTGATGTTGACTACGAATCTTTTGATTCTATGTTCTGAATAGAAGTCAGAAAAGTCAAGAAATCTCAATTCAATGCAATTTAAATGATGTTAGAATGTTGTGTAAGCAGAAAAGTCAATTGTGCAGAGTTTTCATCTACGCGACAGCATCTCTTCTAACAGTTACAATCAATCTACGAAGAAGATTAATGACATGTTGATGTCAGTAAGAGATAAAAAGATATCTAGTGAAAAAGTCAATCTCAGTATGAGAGTCGTGACTACAAGTGATTAAGAAATTTGCGATTCATTGATCACATCAATATACTGAAACATCTTCATCACATCAATAATATCATCAAGTAATTGATGAAAAGATATCAGATAGAATAGTCATTCTCAATCTGAGAGTCGTGACTACAGTGTTTGAAGAAGTAGTGACTCATTGATCACGCTGATATATTGAGAAGACTTGAGTTCATCTTCTTTACTTGACATCAAGTCATACATCTATCTACGTAAAAAATTGAGAGCTCAAGAGAATGATCAGAACGCATTCTCTTTCATTGATCAGAGTCAAACATCAAATGATTGCGATTGCACATTTATACTAACAATTCATTCAACGTCTACGTGACACAAGTCAAATCAAGAGAAGAAAAGAGTTACTTAATACAATCACACTTTATCTTCTCATCATGTGCATCTCTCTTTCATCACATATTTCTCTGCACAATGAATGACAATCATTGAGTAAGAGAACACAGCTCTATGTATGTTACAATCATGAGCATCATGAATGCAAAGAAAACGTCTTTCATTTTCGAATCAAGAATTGAATCAAGATATCGTTGTATAGAATATCATCAATGAAGAGCAGAACAAAGACGATGCATCATAATTAAACAGCACAGACTCTCATCAAGAGTTTACTTGAGCATCATGCACTGAATAGAAGTTATAGATTCAAACATGATACATAGTTTCAAAACTCACTGTCTTGACGATGTTGAAGTCATCGTATAGTCGATGAGCGATTTTATTTCTCAGAGAGTTTTGTTCATTCATATAAATAGCATAAAGTCTTTCATGAGTTGAGTCTAAATCAATGTCACAAGAATGTATGAATTCAAATCAAATCAAATCAAATCAAATCAATCAATATAAAGTCATATGTTATCTTGATGACTTTCTTCTTTGACTTAAATAGCTTAACTATGAAGTTCAAAGCTATGCTTTTTCACGCATGATTTGATGTGTTGAGACTTTTCAAAAGTTCATAAAGTTTATGTTGATTATGTTTCATATGAATATACACATTGCACTTTCTGATAATATCTTCTATCTATTTTCTCATTTTCAAAAAATAGTAGATTCTAGATATTTTCTCAATGATTTTATCTAAATCTTGATATTCATGTATCATTGACTTGTGATGATCATTTATCATCTTTTATTTGCATCTTGTTGAAATATAGATCAGATTTTAAAATGTTAGTATTTCATTGATAATCTTAAAGTTCACGTTGTTCTCGATATTCTTTATAATATCTTGCATGACTGAGTTCTTCGCTAGCTTTAGCTTTACTCGTTTCTTAAGATCTTTATTGTTGATTCGTAAAGTGACTGCGTTTTGTCTATTATAAATAATTGAATCATTTGAGTTCTCTTGCAAGATAGTCTGATTTATCTGTGATTTATTTATCATGTGATCTGCTCTTTTATTCAAGATATCAATCTTTAAGTTTTCAGATCTCTTTCAATATTAAATTTGAAAGTTGTATGATGACAACTCTTCTGATCATCTAATTTGTCTTCAATTTAAAACTTTCATGATTGTAAAGTATAGCAGATTTTTATGATCTGTATATACTTGAATCTGATATCTAGATTCTTTCAAATACACTCTTCATTGTTTGAAAGAGTCAACAATAGCTAACAGCTTCTTATTGTATATTTTATAGTTCAATTCAACATCTGTAAACTTTCTACTATGAAATGCAATGAGATGCAGACGTTTCTTATCATCTGATTGATTGATACATGCTTCAATAGCTTCATTTGATGCATTCATCTTGAGCATAATAAGTTTTTCTGATTCAAACATGATCAGTATTGACTGAAAGATAAACAATTTCTTCAGCTTCTTGAAAGCTTCTTCTGCTTTCTCAGTTCACACGAATGATATGTTCGTTCTCGTAAGATTCATAAGTGATGAGATGATTCTGAAGTATCTTTTTATAAAGCATCTATAAAAGTTCGTGAATTCTAGAAAGAATTAAACTTCGATTTTTGACTTTGACATCAATCAACTCGTAACAACTTTTATCTTTTTTAAGTTCATTCTTAAACTTTGAGATGTGATTATGAATTTCAAAAACTGTACACTTTGTACATGAAATTCACTTTTTCTGACTTAATGCACAGATTGACTTTCTTCAAAGTCTGTAGAACTTTCTTAACATATTACACATGTTCTTTCTTCGTCTTTGAGTATACTAATATATTATTTAAATATACTATGATGAATTGATTCAGATAACATCATAGCACATTATTCACAAAGATCTGAAATGTGACTGAAGCATTGATTAAGTTGAAAAATATGATCAAATACTCATAATATTCTAGTCGAATATGAAAGACTGTCTTTCACTCATCTTCTTCTTTAATTTATATTCAATTGAATGTTTCAAGTATATTGAATTTTGTAAATCACTGTGCACTCTGCAATCTGTTCTGCAGTTCTGTTATGAACGATAATGAATAACTGTTTTTAATCGTGATGTTATTCAATGCTTTGTAGTCAATACATAGTCTTAAACTTTCATTCAATTTTGAAATAAATAAAATTGAGTATTTTGCTGACAACTGTGATTCTTTAATAAATTCTTTTTGCATGTTCTTCTTCAAATATTGTCACAAAGCATCAAGCTTTTCTGTCAACAATGAATAAATAAACTGTTTCATGAGTTTCTTGTCATCAACGAGCTTAATCTCATGATTTCATGATTGATGTTTAAGTAATGTCTTCTGATCACTTTCTTTCTTAAACAGAATCTTATATTTCTGATATTCTTTAAAAATAATAACAATAATGAGATTCTTCAAATGATTACTCTGAATCTCTCTGCTTCATAACATCTGTGTGTCATTGATTTCTTTAAACTCTTCGCGCATTTCTTTGCTCATCATGATGAATATCTTCACTTTTTGTGATGACTTTAATATCGAGTGCAATTGCGTCATTTTTATATCTAAAAATGCAATTATCTTGTTGATTCAATCAATCATTGAATTGATCATATAAAGTCATGATATGTTTAGAACTACATCACTGTCTGACTGCTTTGTAACATCTAAACATAACTTCTCTCAATGTTGTTCAAGTTTCAAATGAATGAATCAAGTTTCTTGATCTATTAGTTTGATATTGTACTTCATGAATGTTTCATTGAAGTTTTACAGATTGTAAGATTCTTTCTTTTTCTGCGTAGATATTTGCGCTTTTGCAGCAAATTCTGAAGATATGTAATTTTTCATGCAGTCACTGTTAATGAATAGTTGTGCTGCGTGATCATTAACTTTGACTCAGACTCATAACTGCAACAAGTCATTAATAAAGATAAATATGCTTTTGATTTTCAACTTTTAATTAGACTTTTTCAATGATTTATTAATTGAAGAGTCTTCTAGTTTTTTGAACTAGAAGTTCTTTCTTTCAATACTTGTTTTATGTACTGAAATCAATTCAAATTGATCTTTTTAAGTGAATATTTCTTCAAATCACACAGATCAAATCTTTCTCTGATGATTTTTGTCATCTGTTTAAGCTTTTTGAATATGTGATCTTCATTGAGAAATACATATTCTTCTTGCTTAATGAACTTGACTTCTGTAAATGACTTCTTCATGATTATGTCATGATATCAAATGTCTTTGCGCGATGCAATCAACTCATCTTGCATAGTGTCATAAATAGTCTGATGTATATTATTCTTGATCTGTTGCATTCACTGTGAAAAATCTTTCTCTTTCTACTTAAAGAAAGTATACAATTTATTGTACATGCTTATAAAGCTTGCTTGACTTGTAAACTTTCTTAAATCTTTCTTTACTTTAAGATGATCTTCTTCTTGCTTGAGAGCATTTTCTGCTGCAATAGTGAATGCTTGTAAAGTTTCGCTAAGTCGACTTTCTTCTTCAACTGCTTGATGAATGACTTCTTTGATATTGTTCAATCTATTCAAATCATATGCTTCATTGTTGAAAATCTTTGATTTTGCAATCATAGTGAATGAACTTTTATCATTATTCTTATCATGCACTTTTGATTGATGATGAGTTGCTGCGTAGAAATGATTCTTCTGCAAGAGTTTCAAATATCTTTCAAAATCTTTCTTATTGCTCAGATGAATGCAACAATTGTTCTCATAACATGTTGTTCATGATAATGCTTAATGCTTGTCTTTTTGATTTTCTTTTGTTGCTGCGAAAGATCTGTCTTGCTTATCATAAAACTTTGACTTGTTCTTGTACTTATTCTGAGTACAATTCTTGAAGTAATGACTCAGCTTTTCACATATGTAACATGTTTTGCTTTGTTGAACTGTTTTTTCACAAACATTCATTGATGTTTTTCAAATTGCATCTAACTTCATAGATTAAGAATCATAGTATGACTGTCATCGTTTCTTCTTGAACTTTCAATTCAATACTACTGATGTAGTTAATTTTTTATCTTTTTTCAGACATCTTTCATACTGTCTGTTATCAATGATCATCGCTCTGAATATCATCTTCTGCAAGTCATTGAATTTATCAATTCTAATAATTTCATTCTTGACTTTCTTTTGCAGTCTCTGATAGAACTGACTGATGAGAGCTGCATTGTTTCATTTCATATTCATCACAATATGCTAAAAGTTGATTGAATAAGTTGCTGCAAAGATTTTTTGTCGCAGATTGTACAACTGTTGTTCTGCTGTACATTCTTTGTCAATGTTTTCAAATACTCTTCTTAAATGTTTCTTAAACATCTGAGAGTTACGAAATATCATGTTGATTTCTTCTTCTCGTTTCTCTGATTTCTTCTGCAGATAATTTGTTAGATAGTGATGAAATCATGTAAATGCATTATTTTTTAGATAGATGAATGCAAAGAGTACTTTGTTCTCAATGAACTTAAACTAAGATGAATGTTGTTTGATGTATAACTTTATCTGTACTAAATATGCTTCAAGTTTATCTTGATCATCATGATACAAGTTTAATGTTGAGATCTTGATTTTATTTGTGCTGAAGATGCTTACTTCTTGACTGAGCATGACTCGTTCTGACTGACTAGACATGACTGAAGAAAATGAATGTCTCTGATATTTTATGAAAGAGTGATGCTCAAAGTGTAATGATTATTTCTTTAACAACACAAGATATAAACAAAGATTGATATAGTAACAAACTAATCACTAGACTGAAGATCTGAGAATAACTAAGACAATAAACTATATTGACTATTACATGAGTTGAGCACAAAGCTTCTATCTAAGAAAATGATCATCGTTATATAAACATAGAAGAATCATGTCAAGTTATCTTTGCTCTGAATGATCATTCTGATAATCTTCAAGCAAAGTGAGCAAGATGAGCATCATGCTCATCATGCTCATTGTGATCACTTCTGATTTAAGCAATCAGAGCAATCACTTTCAAGACTTTAATTACTCAATGATTACTCAATCATTGCTGTTACGTAATCTCATGCAAAAGAGTTTTAACAATTTATTACTAGATTAATTTTGTTCATTCATGTTTTTTTAAGAATCATTTAATGTTAATTTAATCAAGTGATCAACATAAAAACTGTATCAATCATATAATCTTGAACAGTCAGATTCAAATAAATGACATGAGTAATGAGTTTCTTAGCATAATGATTGTTGAATTCTTGAATTGACTTCGCTTTGATCAAAGTCAAAGACTTGATTTGCAACTGATTACAAACAATTTGCACAATCACTTCATTAATGAATGAATAGTCAGCAGCTTTGATATTAATCAATGACTTCAATGAGTAACTAATTTCATTGCTAGAAAGTACACATTCAATAGTCAAAGATTCAGAAGCAAAAAAGTCATTTGACATGCTCATCATTGAAGAAATTAACATCTTTTTCATCACGTCTTTGATGAAAGTCTCTAGTTTTTTGCCTCACTATCTTTGAAAGAAAACATTTTCTCATTCTCTTTATTCTTCGAAATGATGATTTCATGTAAATGAAAGATGAAAGCTTAAGAAGCAGAAGTGTTAATCTTGTTCTGAGAACAATTCTTGAACAAATGATCGAAAGTCTTGCAAATGTAACAGATAATTGATGATCTTGCTGACTCAGAAATAAAAAAGATAGTTGACTTAACATAATTGATTATTGAAGTTGTTATTGACAGAGAAGTAACACATTTATCAGATATGATAGTGACTTTGATGATGACAGAGCAACGTTTGCTGCAAAGCTGATAATTAACTCATTGTTTACTATTCACATCTTGAAGAAAGATTCTTAAGCGAGTGAGCGAAGTAAAGTTCTTTGAACAAACTGATAAAGCATTCTGCAAGTGATTATTAATTTTATTCTGAAGATCATTCATCAGAGTGCAATCATTGTATTCAAGATAGTTGAATAGCTTCATAAAGTTAAAGTTAAAGACATTGAAAGACTTGTCTATTTATTTCAAAGCATTATACTTGCAATGATACTTTCAATTTCTATTCAGTTCATTGTATATTTCTTTCAGATGCTCAAATAGCTTGTTGATCAAAATGTATGAATGCAAAGCATCATGTCAACATCAAGCGAAGATGTGCTCAGCAGCATCATCTTCTAGTCTAGATATCACATAAACAATACAGATATTCTCATTATTGAAGTGATTGACATTTGTCTGAAGTTTGTTGTTCATCTTGATTCTTCAGCTATTTTATGTTGATTCATCTTCGTCAATGAATATAAATGAATTCAAAAACTTGAAAGACTTATGATGATTATTATTGAATAAAGTGAACAACTTACATCAAGTATGATTCTTGATAGATTGATGAGATAGAAATTTCATAGAAACTTGAAATTCAGTAGACTGATGAGATTGAAACTGATTCATTGAATGTGATACTTCTTTAAGTTTATTCTTGAGATTCAACATCTTCTTTTAATAGTGTTTGTTTATCTCTTCTAAAGTGTTTATGATCATCTGTTTGATCTTTAATTGATTTAATCTTTTGTCATGTTCAACTTGAATAATAATTCACTGTTCATTGAGTTTCAAAGTCATGTCTCATTGAAATCTAAGCTCGTTCAACATCTTGATGATCTCATTCAACTGATTAATAGTTCATTGATGAAGTTGTTGACTTATGTTGATGTCTCATGAGATAGCAACATTCTGAGATCTCGCTGAAGCATCAACAGAAATAAGAAAAACTCATTTACTAACAGTGCTTCTAAGCAGATGAGCTGTTTGTGACTCAACTGATTCAAAGTTGTGTATCATTGTGAAAGATTGAAGATAAAGATAAATTTGATTATGATAAGATTTAATGATAAATTTGATAAATTTGAGTAAATTTGAATGTGTGTTTTGATGAAAGTAATTCAAAGAATTTCTTGCAAATTTTCTGAATAAACGAAGTAAATTATTTCGTATCATTTACACGTTGATAACAGAGTAGTTGATTAGTATTTATCTACTGTTAGAAGTCGATTTAAAGCAAGTCATAAAGATGTCATTTAACTAATAAATAAATACTAAGAAAGAAAAGTATTTACAGAAAAGAACTCGATTCTTATATGTGTGTTTCTCAGCTTTGTGCTAGACTCAATTAAGTTAATATCTTATATATATGATGCAGAGTCTCAATGACATCATCTTTAGATCAGATTCTCGCTAGACTTGATTAGAATGAAATCAGACGAAGACTAGTTGAAGAATAGACGAAGGCTAGAATCGTAACAAAAATGTTAGTCAAATGATCAGATGTCAAGATCTTTGCTGTTATCATTTTGAAAATTGATCAACTCATAACTACAGTTGAAAACAAGTCTGAAGAAGTGAATCTGCATGAACTTTCTTACGCTGAAGTTCTCAAGCAAGTCAAGATTAAGCTTCTCTTTGAATATCATGACTATCTAAATATCTTCGATTGAGCAATGATTAATCAGCTATCATTACATCGTTTCTATGATCACAAAATTAAGTTGATTAATGAAGAAACACTCTCTTGAAGCAGATTATATCAGATGTTCAATCACAAGCTTCAGAAGATAAAGAAGTATCTGACTAATCATTTAAACAAAGAGTTCATTTTCTTCAGCTTCGCATCATATGTCTTACTCATTTTGTTCATTGAAAAGAAAGATGATAGTCTGCATTTCTGTATTAATTACAGAAAGTTCAATGCTTTAATTAAACGAAATCGCTATTCTTTGTCATTGATAGACGAGACTTTCACTCATATACAAGAAAGCAAGTATCTGACTTGATTGAACATCATTGTCATGTTCAACAAACTATGCATACATTCAAATAACAAAGATTTGACTATCTTTATTATTTTCTTCAACTCATACAAATATCATGTAATGCTCTTTAAATTAATCAATGAATCAATGTTTTATCAACATTATATAAATGACATGTTGTTTGAATATTTACATCAGTTCTGTCAGATTTATCTAGATGACATTATCATTTACAGCAAGATCTTGAAGAAATACAAGTAATATGTATAATTAATTTTAAACAAACTATGAGAGATCAATCTACAGATAAACATAAATAAATGCAAGTTTCATATGCAGAAAATCATCTTTTTAAAACTTTTGATGTTTATTGAAGAATTGAAGATGAATTCTTGAAAGATACAAGCAGTCATTAATTAATCTACACTCAATAATCTTACTCAGATGCAATTCTTCATTGACTTTTGCAACTTTTATTGATGCTTCATCAAGAACTTTTCGAAGATTGTTCATTTAATGATTCAACTTACTCAAAAGAAGATTATATTTGAATGAAATGAAGTTTGTTAGATCATCTTTGATCATATGAAGAAATGTATGATCAAGACTTTTATACTACGTCACTTTAATTAAACTTGTAAGACTATTCTTGAAATTGATTCATTCAACTACGTTAATGATAAAGTTCTCTCTTAATATAATAATGAAGAAGTATTACATTTAATTGTTCTTTATAGCAAGAACATGTCTTTTGCTGAATGCAACTACAAAATATATGATAAAGAACTTCTGATCATCATTTGAGCATTTGAACACTGATGATTTGAACTGAAATTAACTGAAATTATTATTAAGATGTTCATTGATCATCAAGCACTTATCTTGTTAATAAAAGATAAAGAGCTGAGCAGATATCAGATGCATTGAGTTCAGAAGCTTACTGATTTCAACTTTAGAATAATGTATTAATTTGATAAACAAAACATCAAGATCAATGCATTAACTCATTAAGCTAACGTCATGCTCAGAGATTCAGAAGATGAGCATGTTCATTATCAACAAATCACTATTCTGACTTTAAATTGAATGAAAATTGCTGATTTAAAGAAGAACATCAGTGAATTAATCTATAAACAGATTCTTGAGATTAATGAGATCAACGAGAATTGTATGTTACTTCGCGAAGCAATAGCAAAAGATGAGACACAATATGAAGATATTAAATTGAAGAATTTTCAAACTCAGAATGAAGTCTTGTATCATGATAGTCAGTTATGAGTTTCATTCAACAAACTTCTACAAATGAATCTGATTCGTGAAATGCATGATCAATCATCAGTTGATCATTCTGATATTCTTAGAACTGTGAAAGTTATAAAGCGAAACTACTATTGATTATTCATGCAAAAAACGATAGATTGATATATTCAAAACTGCTATATCTGTCAATGTTCAAAGACATCTAGAAATAAATCAAATGACTTGCTTCAATCTCTATTGATATTTGAACAGTGATAACAAGACATAGTAATGAACTTTATTATCAATTTATTTAATTCATATGATTACAACGTTATTTTGATTGTCATTTGCAAATTATTAAAAGAAAGACATTATATTTCTTGCATTACTGATGATGAAGATATTACAGCTGAAAAGACAGCTGAAATGCTGATTCAATGAGTATATTAAACTCATGATTTATTAGACTTCATAGTATCTAATCGAGATTTGCAATTCATTTCTATACTATGAAAGTTTCTTTGCAAACGACTGAACATTTCTCTTCAATTGTTCATCATTTATCATTTTCAGATCAATAATCAAAGCAAACAAGTTAATCAGAACATCAAGTGTTATTTTTGATTTTTCTGCTTGTATATGCAGAATGACTGATTTAAATGACTACTCATGATCAAGTTTGTCAACAATAACATTTTGTTATCAGTCATTTTCTTGATCTTCTTCTTCATGAACAAGAGATTTCATTCTCATATGAGTTTCAACTCTGACATCATCAAGTATGAAAGCATCTGCGAACGTTTGCAGATCAATCGAATCAAGAATATATCTGAACAAATGAATAAAATATTGATCTTCACTTATGAAGCTTTGATCAAAACATGAGAACAAATGATGAATCAAGCTAACAAGCATAGAAAGAAAATCAATTACAAGATTGAATCAAAGATGTTTCTGAATGAATAAAACATTATTACAGCGAGACTCTTCAAAAATTTGAATGACAAGATGCTTGATTCATTCAAGATCACAGATTTTATTGACTTCTTCTATAAATTGAAACTATCAGACATTATATATATACATGATGTATTTCATTCAGATCTTCTTCATTTCATTGTTAATGATTCTCTGTCTGATCAGAAGAATGAATCTTCGAAATCAATAATGATAAATGATGAAGACGAATAAGAAATCAACAATATATTGAACTTTTGATGATATTAAAGATGACTTCAATATTGAGTCAAATGAAAGAGCTATAATAATGATCTCAACTGATATAACGTTAACGACGACGAATTTATGAACGCTCAAGAAGTGATTGATGACTTTCATATTAAATATTCAACAAAAGCGCACTAAGAAATAACATTCATATGAACATGAATAGTCAAGAAAGAGAAGTAATATTATGATTCTAATCTTCATTTATTCTTCATCTAGTCTTCGTCTGATTTCATTCTAATTGAGTCTAGTGAGAATCTGATTTAGTCATGTTATTATTGAGACTTTGCTTCATATGTGTAAGATGTCAATCTTTTTAAGTTTAGCATAAAGCTAAAGCATACACATATAACAGTGAGTTCTTTTCTGTAAATACTTTTCTTTCTTAACATTTATCTATTAGTTAAATGACATTCATATAACTCACTTTATGCTGACTTCTAACATTAAGTACTTGAGTCAAGTCAAAAGATTGATATTGAAACTTAACTTAATGATTAGTTTATAAGTTATGTCATGTTCAACTTAATAATGCTTGATAAACTTTTTATAATTAATTAATTTTCTTAAATTATTAAGAACTTCTTAATAATTAACTCTATCATAATATATATTCATTCTGTATTTGCTTAAAATATTATATTATCATATTATTTTCATAAATCTTGTTTAATTATAATAATAATAATAAATTCATACACTTTTATGACATTGATTAAATCAACTTATAAGAAAAACTTTATGTTATATGTATTGAGTAAACAAAACTCTTTGAGATAAAAAATCACTGTTGAAATTATGTTTAAATGATTCAATCAGTGAAGAATGAGATTGATAATGCTTAATCTTTAAAGATAGTTATAATTGAACATTAAGAGATCAGCGATGAAACTTATCTGTACGCGATGCTGACTACAAATCTACTGTTTAGCTATAGTAAAGTTTAAAGATTATTAAAAGTTTGAATGACATTAAGATGCTGCGTGATAATGAAGTGTTATGCATTGATCGTGTGCAGAGTTTTTGCAATTGCACAGACTTTAATAATCTCAATGTGCATACTATAAACAATCTGCATGCAGATGAGAAAGTTAAATAAAACGCAGAACTACGAGAAAAATCGCTTATGAAAATCATTCAATTCAGTATCTCGTCATTGCAATGACAAGAACTGAGACAGAACACTTTTGCATTTGATTTGTTGAAAGTGATTAGCAGAAAGAACTTGAATCACAAACATTCTTTAAATTTACATGCTAACTACGTATAAATCTTGTTAAGACTACATGTCTGTTACTACAACATAAGCAACTCATAAGACTTGTTAAGTTCAACACAAGCAAACTCAAGAATCTTGTTAATATTGTTTAATAAACATTCAGATACAGACATTCTATACATGAGCAATATGTTGACGAGAAGACTTTGTTAAAAGAAAAGAAACACAAGCGAATTAGTAAAGAATGATTAAACTATGTTGTCTGATTAAAAGTGTAGCATATGAACATCTTTGCAAAATACAATTAATCTGCACAAGAAAGATCTTTACAAATAACATGAAACAGATGAGTTACACATTTAACAAGTGAAGTGAGTGTCTGCAAAGCATGATATACAATGATGACAATTGTCAATCTTAAGAATCTTACTTCTTTACTGAGTTCTGACTTTTGAATGTCTTAATGATAAAGTCAATCTCTAGTTGAAAACATCATCTGTATAGCTTGAAAGAACAGTAGTGTGTGTTGATGTGATTAAAGAAGAAATCAACTGCAATATGCATGTGTATCACAGATAAAACATCTGCAACTCATGCTTAAAAAGTAAACTGTTGAAATTTAAACAGTGAAAGATCTTGTTCATCTTGAACTGTGAATCTGTTGCAAGAAAACTCTTTAAGTAATCTCTCAAGTCTAAGAGAAAAATCAGCATAGAAATCATGCTTTATATATGTTGCATGCAATGTATACAACATATTTTCAATAAACACTTAGTCAACTCAAAATCTTCACATGAAAGATAATCTTCACAAAAGTAAGATAAATATACTCAGCAGTAGTAAGATCAGAAATTGCATTTGAAGCATCAGTTTGACATCAGCGAGAAAAAGAGACAGAACTATCAAACAAAGAATGCAAACTTGAAACATTATAGAATCAGACTCTGCATCACGTTGCAAAGACATTTAAAAGAGTAAGCATCGAGATACTGAAAGTAGAAATGTACACAAGCTCGCTGCATGTTCATCTGAACATGCTGCAAGACAAGATTATGTTATGCAGTTGAGTCAATGATCATACGCAGAAAATCAGATAAGCATGCAAACTGATACACACTCATCTGATGAGCATTAATTGCATTATTTCTCGCTTTTTTATCATCAAGAAAGTGACGCTTCTGAACAAATCAATTCAAGAAGATGCGAAAATACAGTTAAGATGCAAGTGATTAACTCTCGCTGCAATGATTTTGACTAGTGACAGAATCACAATAGTGTAGTATCACAGAAGTCAGTGAAAGCAATGATGAGAAAAATATAGAAAATGCATTGCAGATGTTCACATCACTTCAACACAAAGATTGCATTTGTTCAACAAGATGATAAAGATGCAAAATGATTTTTAGAAGATTGAAAACATTCTCATCATTCACATCAGAATTGAATGCATAGATTTGAATGTTTATCTGCACTTCAGAAATGTTTCAGATGCAGATAGCATGCAATGTGACTGCAACTGAAATCATCAGATGATGAAACATGTACTCATGCATTGCTTGAACTGATTGCATCTGCAATCAAGAATGCTACAAGATGTTGACTTCTTGAACTATTAAATAATTGTCACTATCATGAAAAGTCTCAAAGCAGCTGCAAGAATGATGATGAAAACGAAGCTTCTGAAGCAATTTAAAGTGACTGAGTCACTCATTTTTTAACATGCAATCAACATGAACTAATTTAATACATAGTCTCATAATAATAGTTTCAACTGCGTGAAGCAGTTGTATGAACAGTGAGTAATTTTCTATCTCAGAGAGTTTTGTTCACTCGATATAAATAGCATAGAGTTTCTCATGAGTCAACTTAATCAATGTCACAAAAGTGTATGAATTTATTATTATTATTGAACATTAAGAATATAAAAGAAGAATGATACAAAAACTTCTATTTATGTAATGTTCAAAGACTGCATTAAACTCAAAGAAAACATGTTGTGACACAGAAAGAATGTAATGTAAATGAAGAAAATGTTGAGTGTTAAAACTTAAAAATCAGCATAAAGTAAGTTATATAAGTGTCATTTAATTAATAAATAAATGTTAAGAAAGAAAAGTATCTACAGAAAAGAACTCAATTCTTATATGTGTATTTCTTAATTTTGTGCTAGACTCAATTGAATTGATGTCTTACACATATGATGCAGAGTTTCAATGACATCATTTCTAACTTAAGTGCTCACTAGACTTAATTAGAATGAAACTCAGATCAGAGCTAGAAAGAATAAATGAAGACTAAAATCATAACATTATTTTTCTTTCTTAAATATTCATGTTCATATGAATGTTGTTTCTTAGTGCGCTTTTCTTGAATATTTAATATAAAAGTCATTGATCATCTCTTGAGCGTTCATAAATTCGTTATCATCAGCGTTATATCAGTTGATGTTGAGATCATGTCTAGATCATTCAATCAAAGAGACTCAAGACTGATATGTATGTATTGCTCTTTAAAGATAGCTATAACAAGACATTAAGAATATAGAAGAGAAAGAGTGTGAGCTCTTCTATAAATAATGGCTTGAGGCTGCGCTAGACTCGATACAGATGTGATGTAATATGTCAGATGTGTTTGTTTAAAAGAATGATGAAAGAAATGAATGAAGAAAGTGTTGAACAACAAGAAGAAGTGCTGAGAATGACTTGAAGAAATGCGCTAGATTCAAACTAAGACATAGCATCATGACTTGTTTTAATCAAATTGATTAGAATTAAATCTGAATTCTGATTGATTCAGACATGTTCGTAACATTACTTTTTTCTTTGAACATTCATGTTTGCATAAATAGAAAAGAAATAAAAGCAAAAAATTCATCGTGTTTTCAATTTAGTGCAACTTATTTGAATATAGCTTGTGAAATTCGTTCAGAACTTTCTTCAAGTCATCGAATTCTTCTTTATCAACATAGTATCATTCATCATCATGATCTACTTTGATTTATTTGACTTTGTATTGTAATCTTTCTCTATATCATCTGAAGTTCAATATATTGTCTACTTCTCAGTGCTTTTCATTCTCTTCAATGATAATCAATTTAAAGAGCTTAGAATGTTGTTTTGATAAAAAGTCGTTTAATGAAGATTGTAAATACTTCAAGCTGAACACTAAATGTATATGCTTCATGCTTCTAGATAGCTGAAGACGATAGAAGATCTCAACTTTGACTGTGATTGAATAGAAATTGAGCTGCTTGTCTTTCAAATCTTTGCATGATCTAGTGATTTTGATGTTTTCAAAGACTAATCAAACTTGATCATTTACTTCATAGATGACATCTTGTTTATGCTTGTTCATCTGAGCTTCAATGATCTGCTTGATCTTTTTCAATTGTTGATGATCAAAGATAAGAAGTTCACTCATTCAAGTGACAATGTCATCGATCTTTCTAGTTTCAATACATTGACGAGTCATTTCATAATCAGTCATATCTGAATTGAAACTCATTCAAGAATGAAAGTCTTTATTGAAGTAGAAAGAGATCATTAAGATAGTCGAGAATGTATTGAAATTGTCACTGAATTTCATCATTGAAAGTCATTTAGCTCAGTCATTCTGCATGTAATTGCAGTAGATTTGAAGTTCGCATTCAACATCTTGATTAGCTTGTTTCGACTGATCATTGATTTCTGAATGATAAACTGTTGATAAATTGACTTTGATCTTTAGTTGTTTACAAAGACTTTGTCACATGATCAATATGAACTGAAAGTCTTTATTCAAAACGATAGAACTGAGTAGATCATGAAGTCAATAGACGTTTCATAGCATAATTCATACTGTTTCTTCGATTGAAATGTCATCGTCTTCTCAATGACAGAGAACATAGTGACATTCTTTGAAGAGATGACATATGATCATGCAAATGACATTATAGTTTTTCGATAGAAATAGCTCAATGATGAAGTTCATAGCTATATCTTGTCAACGCTGCTGAAGAATCAATAAAGACTGAAGCAAATCATTTGTATCATCTTGAGATGCTTTGCTTCGTCGACAGACATGACAGTTTCAAATGTATTGTTAAATAGTTGCTCAATGATCTGATCAATAGTAGAAGCGTTGAACTAGATCAATCATTCATCTAATGTCAGAATGCAAGATTGATGATTGATCGTGAATCTTTCAAAGCAATTTTGTATGCATTTGTTTCAACATTCATAGTAGACTCTTTTTGAATAAAACTTTGTCAATGATTTGACAGTTTTTTAGCTTCATGTCATGAAGCTTCAGTTCATCTTTGTTCATAGCTTGTCAATACTTATTGCATAGTTCATTCTTCTGATTGACTAGACGTACGTATTGATAGAGATTAATCTCATATTCAGATTCGATTTTGAACTCAATTAATAGAACATTTATTCGATTTGAGATCAGTATAGTCTGAAAACGATCATTTATTTCTTTAGCTGATTCAGAACTATCGATCATCGACATTCTAGTTAAAGTATCGACTTTAATGTTTATTTTGTCTGATTGAAAGATAATCTAAAAGTTAAACTTTGATAGAATATTCAGATAGTTCGCTTGTTGTCAAGTCAGCTGTTTGTTTTTCATAAAGATCTTCAAAGCTCAATGATCAGTAAACATTTGAATAGATAGTTCAGTATCTTTTAGTTCAAATCATCAATGTTCGAAGCATCAAATGATAGCTAGCAATTTCTTGTCATAGATGTGATAATTGCATTCAGCTAAAATCATGCTTTTGCTATAGAGAACTATCGAATGAAGCACACTCTCGTCATCATACTGAGATAGTATGTCGTCTTTTACATAGTTGAATGCATCGATTTTCAAAATAGCTTGACGTTTGACATCGAAATGACGCAGAACTGAGATCGAGCTGATCTGCTTCTTTGAATTGTCAAAGACTTCAACGCAGACTTCGTTTCAAACAAAAGATGTGTCTTTTCAAGTCAGCTGAGTGAATGACTTGACTAGTTTCAAAAAGTTCTTGATGAAGCGTTAATAGAAATTGACGAAGTTAACAAAGTCTTGTATCTCTTTTAGATTAGTAGATGTAGCTCAATTAACTATAGCTTTCACTTTGATAAAGTTCATGCAAAAATCTTGTTCTGATACTATGATTTCTAAGAAGACTGTTTCTTCTACGTTGAATTTGCACTTTCAAATATCTATTTGCAGATCAGCGTCTTGTAGATGATCTAGTATCATCTTGACATGTTGTTTATGCTTCTTTTGAGTCTTGCTGTATATGAGAATGTCATCTAAATAAGCTTGACAAAAGTTATTTAGAAAGTTTCATAGAACATCATTCATATATTGCTGAAACGAGATCGAATCATTTGTTAATTCAAATGATAGAATCTTTGATTTGTACGCTTCTAGAGCGATAATGAAGATCATATAGTCTTCACTATCAAAGTGCATACGAAGTTTGTTGAAAGCGAAAATTATATTCAGTCGAGTCAGATGCTTACAGTCAACAATTTTGCCAATCATCTCATTTATGAGTGATAAAGAGTAGCGATTTCTTTTGATAATGACATTGAGCTTTTGATAGTCAATGCAGAAGCAAAGATCATCATTGATCTTCAGAGTGAATAGAACGAGTGAGAAATATGAGATCTTGCTAGAAGTAATAAAACTCTTTGACAGATTTTCGTTCAGATATTCTTTGATCTTCTGAAGCTTGTAGAATGACATTCAATAAGCTCGACATCTAGAAGAAGTAACATCGTTAGTGAGCTCTATCTTATGATCATATAAACGATGAGATGATAGCTTATCAACTTGAGCTCGATCAAACACGTCAAGAAAATTCTAATATTTCAAAGATAACTTGACTTTGATGTCTTCTAGATTTTGAGCTGATGCATCGATGAAAGCGACGTCTAGAACATTCAGTTTGCATTGAGTGTTGTAAACTATTTTTCTATCAATATCTTTGATCGACATAGCAAAAATCTCGATGTGATTCTTCTTTGATCATTTAATCAGTGCATGAAAAGATGCAGTCTTCACACTGAACATAAAAAAGTTCTTTTTCAAAGCAGTAGAAGTGAGTCGTTGAAGCACTTTGAGAGCTGAACTGATAGAAGAATTTGATGATCATGATCATTTTGAGTGTGAAGCTTTGACTGACATTGAAAAAACAGAAATAAAAGCTTCTAATTAATTCAAAAAAACAATAACATCGTTTTGCATATCTAGTAGTATTTCATTTTTGTTCATTCAGAACTTTTCTAATATGACATCATGATGATTTATATTAGTTATTAACATTGAAACAGTTAATTTCTTATGACTTTCAACTGTGAGATTAAGTAGAATTTTATGAGTAATGATCTTCTTTGTCAGCTTTTCATCATATTCTCTTATTAACTTCTCTTTAGCTAGTCATATGAATTGAATTTCGAGCTTCTGACATATTTAATTGACTAGCTTTGTATGAATCAAGATGTAGATCATCAAGTCACTATCTATCAGAGATCGTAGCTTGAAGAATTTGTCTTGCGAAAATAGAGTGACATCAACTAGAAATGACTTTTCGAAGTAGTTCTCTTTGATAGATGAAATTTCGTCGATTAGATTGCACAAAGAAATGATCTCTACCTCTTCAATGACTCTGAAAGAGATGATTAGTTTTTTGAATCAGACTCTGAATCGAAGTTCAAAGAATGATCAAACTCGTCATTTAATGCGTTAATTCTGAAAGATTTATTCAAGCACTCTTTAGAAGTATGATCAGACTTATGACATAGAAAGCAGTTTTCATTTAGTAAGTCATTTTCTTTGACGCTAGTCAAAACAGCGTCGCGTGATTTTGACTGATCAGTCATCTTCATTTCTATGATTCTACGAGTAGCTTTGATTGATTTCTCAACGAAGATGATCTGTTTAGTTGTTTGAGCTTTGATCATTGCTTCTCTATTCTTGATCTCTTGAATAGCTTGTTGATCATTATTCAATCAAATGAGATAGAAATAAATTTCTTTCAGAGTACTGAGTTGAATCAATTGAGTTACTCAAGCGAATTGAAGTTGAGAGTTTATTTTATTCTTTAGATCAATGATCAGCTGTTTTTCTTGATAGTTTAAATAGAAGAATAGTCGTTGAAATTGAGTATAAAACTCGCTGAATTTCTTCTGTTCTTGAATCAAGTTGTAGTAATCTCTATGAAAGTTAACTTCTTTATCTGAATCATTGAACAACTGAGCTAGCTCTTTCAAAAGCTCATCGACAATCTTGTATGAGTTGAAACAGTCACGTTCGCGTCTTGACTGAGTGATCTCAGCTGCATCATTAAATAATCTGAAATGTACGTAGCTCAGCTTGACTCGTTCACTTGAAAAGAGATCAACGTTGATTTTCAGCTTGTTCTGAACTTTTTCATATCAATTCTTTCAGATAGAATTCTTTTCATCAGTGAACAACGAAGAATCGAGTATTTTCTGAAATCTAGAACGCTCAAAGTAGATTGATGATGACGAGATAATCTTTCTAGCTTGTAGTCTAGCTTTCAGCTCTTCGCATCATTTCTTCAAAACTGTCATGATTCTAGCCTTGTCAGACTCAGTCTTCTAGTCTTGTCAGATCTATTCTAGCTTCATCATCTTGACTAGTTTCTATTGAGTCTAGCGTTGACTGAGAAACACACATATGTAGTCAACTTCTTTTCTGTAGCTATCTTTCTTTCTTAGCATTTATCTTCTAGTTAAATGACACTCATATTGACTCGCTCTATGCTGGTTTCTAACATTAGATAAATGCTCATCAACTATTCTGCTATCAACGAATAGATGATACGAAACAATCTATTCAGTAAGGAAAATTTGCAAGAAATTCTTCAAATTTGCATCATCATCATTTTATCTGCAAGAAATTCTTCGAATAAAGCATTCAATTATTACCTGAAATTCACAAGAGATTCTTTGAATTTTCACTCATCAAAAAACATCAATTCAAAACATCAACTTCTCATCTATTCTTATCTCAACAACTTTTATCTTCTCTCATCATGACACGCAACGTCGAGTCAGTTGAGCTTCGAACAACTCATCTGCTTAGAAGCATTGTCAGTAGAAGAGTTTCACTTCTACTCATCAATGCTTCAGTCGAAGCTGAGAAAGCTGTCATTGCATGAAACATAAACATCGAAGAACAACTGTTTCATTGAGTCAGCAATCAACTCAACGA
>JAABUS010003807.1_pt1 | contig 23338 bp, 22 predicted proteins | sample 5560161 | NCBI WGS metagenome assembly JAABUS01 (sample SAMN10711885, study PRJNA513376) | rock metagenome | isolation source: Antarctica rocks | place: Antarctica: Victoria Land, Trio Nunatak nord | collected 2016-01-04
ATGGAATTGAAGGCTTTCAGTACATGCCCTTGTGGCCAGGCATTTAGTGATATTCAAGGTGCCTTGGATTACTTAGTAAGTTCTGGGAGAAAGACTACGGGTGAATCAGAATACGATATCATCTTATAGAACTTGCATCGCCACTTAGCAGAATAATACTGTAATGATACTGTAATAATACCCTGGAGATGAGGCAGTGAACGGACTTCCTCGTCATCAGCCAGGCTTAGCGCCGTTTTAGCGAGTTCGACGAAAGTTAGCTCCACTTTACCACTCTGCCAAAACCCCCACCAACTCAACATCGTTTGCGTTCGAGACACGGCGACTACAACATATTCGAGGCTTTTGACACGCCCTCTGCTGGGATAAAAATATGGTGAGATGGGAAGATGGTGAAAAGTTTGGATGATTTGATTCGGCATTTGGTCGACGAGGTCGCACTCCGGGGCGAAGAAGGTGAGATAGTTTTTGATCTCTCATCACAAATCCGACAACTTCGAAGCTATAATGTTCATTATCTGGCGTCTCGCCAGTCTACACAACAAGGAACGCTGCAGAGCTTTTCCTTCCATATCTTAAGGTTGGATGTGCCTTGACCTCAGCACTAGACTCAAGCACAATTACAGGACAACACCAGCTCTCGTGCTCCTGCTCCGAGCGTGCAGATCGCAATATTTTTTCTGTGGTTGATAATAATTGTTACAAGGAATTTTACCATCCGACTGTGTCCAACATATCGTAAATTACTACGGAAAGCAATCGCAATCAAATAACAACACGACCACGTGCAGCGATGACGGCGAACCCAATTGTGAAACCGTTACCATCGACCGGGCATTCCAGGAGCAGGTCTGGCGATGGCTAACACGTCATCCCGAAATCCGGGTTGGCAAGAACAGGGAGGGTAACGAGTTGAGCTTGTCCGAGGTGGAAGCATTGAACTCCACGAATCCAACCGTTGAGCGCTCAAAGCAACCAGTGGACGACGGCCCAGTCCTAGGCCACAATGTAGCCACATCAAGCTCTCGCGATACCCAGACTCGTCTGGGTAGCCCGACGAATGAACTTTCCATTCCAGTGAAGAAAGGGTCAAATGGCACGTCAACGAAACCAAAGAGCCGAGAAGAACTGAAACGTTCGAACGGTCTCCGGCTTTATGGCAGCGAGGCCCGCATGTGGCAAGTGACAGCAGGCCATGCACCCGACCACAGCAAAGTCCCCGCTATGGATTTTGCGTGCCTTTCAATCATAGCGGCACGAGGGCCCAAAGGTATTTTACAGCCAGAGCTTGTCGCCGTCAGCGGTCAAGATAAGCGGTCTCTCCCCAAACGAACCGATCGCCTCCAAACGAACGGATACATTGAAAAGAGACCTGTCTTAGTTTGCGGGAGCAGGACGAGCCTTTGCATCCTGAAAAGATTCGTAACCGCCCCCTTTATCATTGAGGGCGCCTCAACGTCCACCGAAGGGTCATCCTCACCCCACCTTCAAAAAGATAGCGTTCTCGACTTGCTTACGTTAACACATGGCATCTTTGACAATCTGAGAGATCTAGAAATTATTACCACAATAGACTTAAAAAAAAAAATGGTATGTATACCGTGCGTGTGAGGCTAGGGTCTCGACTAAGAGCTACATAGGGCGTCTGGGGCCTTCGATGGCCAATGAAAGTCCTAGCAAGGACATTACGACGACTCGAGGCTCTAGGTTGCGTTAAACAAATCAGGGCCCAAGCAAATTCTAATATAGCCGCTTCATTATACTTTCGATGTATTAAATTGATTCGTGAACCGGACGAAAAGGAGTGGCAGTTATTCCTCTCCCCTCATCGTGGGCTGCCGAACACAACGACCCTGGGAGAAGATGAGGATCTGGACGCGGACGGCGAAGTGGACGAAGACGACGACCTAGTAGGAATGCCGTCCCTAAGGAATGACGAAACCGGTGCACTGGTCAAGGATCTACGAGAAGTTGGAAGACCCATAGCCCAATGGGGTGGAGATCAGTGCTTGAACAACTTTTTATTCAACCTTATTGACAATACAGGTACTCAGGGCATGAGCAGCATGGTTCGTTCAAGCTCTACATGTTTCCCGTACGATTCTTACTCACGGCTGCTCAGGATATCAAACGCTTTGCTCTTGGGGATTTGGTCAGAAGACCTTTAGAGTATCAGCTCGGAAAGCTCGTAAATCAGTGGCAGGTTTCGCAGCCTCCGCATCTTCGCCATCTGGGAATTATCAGAGATACTGCTACGAACAAGACCGTCTCCCACTACGTTCATTATTCTTACGAAAGCTTCAGAGTTTTAGTAGATAGCGGCAAAGCGTCATGGGAGGCAGTTGAGACAATTTCAGAGAACAGGAAAAAGGGCAAAAATTCTTTTCTAGCAGCCAACGCTGAGCCTGACTTGGACGAATATGGGTTCCCCAAGCTGCAAGCAACTTTGTTTCAAGGACACCACAATAATGCGACGCCTTCCGAATGCGCTCTTGCGGTCAAGGCCAAGGCTCTACATCTGACTAGCTTGGATCTTATCCCGAAAAAGCTGGATGATGGCACTTATGGTATGTAGGGAGCATTGGAGGTCTCTGGATATATTGCTAAAACGATTTCAGTGGTCCTGCAAGAAACTCAACCTCGTGTGCGTCGTGGCCCCCATACTCTAAAGGAGCCGAAAGAGAGCACAGCGCAGAAATTGTCATTCAAACCCCGCGGCCGGCCACGCAAAGTGCCAAGGACAGGCTTACCGTCCAATATGGATACGATGACCCCTCAGGAAATCCATAAATTCACCCGTTTACAGAAGGCAGCTGTCAAGTATGATGTGCTCAAGATTGAAAAAGAGATCGACAGACGTGTTGATGCAGGGGAAGATCAGACTAGCGCGCTTGATAGAGTCCTTCATGAGGTAGCCGTTGAGCATACACAATTAGGATTACCACCTTCACTAGCCGCTAAAGCGGTACACATTCGAGCGAACATGTCCGGAGACAGAGAGAACAAAGCAATTCTACCAGCGGAAGTGGTTGCCGAAATGGTTGAAAAGACCAAAATGAACTCTCTCGAAGTTACCAAAAAAGGCCGGCGACCCAGTGGTAAAAATAATGCGCTCATCGCCGAATATCTGCCATCAATTGTTGCGCATTCACAACTTGTAATGCCGCAGCCACCCTCAACTCCGACCATACATCTCGAGCCTCCACCTAAGAAGACACCGTACTCATCACGCACACACCGTATATCCATCGACTTTACCTACACCCCCTCTGTGGTTGCCCATACCCAGCCGGTTTTGCACTCACCTGCGTTAGCCCAGAGCACCACAACCCCGCAATTGAAACAGAAGCCGATTGGAAGCGCTGAGAGTAATAAGCGTAAGGGCTCACTAGATCTTTCGGCTATTAATGATCCCACGCGCTCTCAAGGTACGCCTTATGATCTCAGCGGATGCGATTTGCCAACGTGGCAGAAACGCAACCGAGGGCTGCCTGCTAAAGGAATTGGGGACGTTGCTTTGGATAATGTTTCAACCGGTCGTTCGGGCCTCAAAAGGAAACGGTCAGGAGTCGAATCTCATGAATTCAATAAGCGGGCTAATCGTCAATACTTACCTTCCATTGCGGCACATACCCAAAACCTTTCTCACGTCCAAGAAAGCTTATTTCGGGGTAATATTGGTATGCAAAATAAGTCGCGTGGACCATTAGGAGGTCATTTTTTGGAAAGCCTGACTCAAGCTACTAGTCCAGAGTCATCGAAGAATAGACTTCTAGGCAGCAGAACAGAATCTGAAATGAGGAATTATAGAAAACAGGTCAACGAAATTAAGAGACCGAAAGATGGTATCTTCATTGGCAGTAGGTCTGTGGTCTACCGTAAGGGCGGGAATGGGCCTAGAAAAAGTCAATTCGCAATTTTTAAGTCGCAACGCTTGGGCGAATTCAGCTGGTTTCAGAAAGACACATCAAGTTCCGGACGAGCTCTACAGATTTCTACAAGTGAAGGCTGCAAGGCACGAACCAGAGCCAGTTTTTCCTTTACGCCGACCCCAAGTCAACTGGACTATGGTCATTCTGGAGTGGGAGAATCTGTTCCATCCCCAGCACATGCATCTTTGGCCGGACGGACTGATCCTACATATGCATCCGGGCACGATCCGCATTTCATGGAGAAGCAAGAACGAAGGACGTTGTTGGTAAAACTTCATGTACGCCCTTCATTCGGTCCAACTTCTCCGAGTACAGATGAGACAGTTAGGCCTACCAGCCTTCAGAGTGTCCAAGAATCTGTTCCAATAGATCCAAAAAACCAGACAATTTCCACATTACTGAAGTCTTTAGGTATAAAGCGACCGCTCGATCTTGTACATGAAGTTGTCCCAGATGATTCGGTTTGCATGAACGAGGGCTTAGCAAGCAATGAAATTGAACCTTTGAATGTAATTCCCGAGCGATCTTCTTCCTCGCAGCGGCCCAGACCATTATCTTTTGGAGGATCTGTTGATGGGTGTACGCTAGAAAGTGGTAAGGAGTTTCAAGGAAACAAAATCGGGCCACCTGAAGCTACCCGGACCGCGTCAGGCTCATATAAGGACAACAGACTATCCATCAACCAGATACCCTCGGAAGACGGTCTTACAGTGTCCTCGTTGCGAGCTGACGATCATCTTGCTGATTCCTCGCCTGATGACAATATCCAAGACATTGTCGAGATAAAAAGGAGGTCTCGGACAAAAGTGACGCCTAAATTAAGTTTGACAGGAGGATCCGTGGGATTCTTACGGAGAAAAATTGTTATGGACATCGTGCAGAAATGTGGAGGTGTTTTTCCAAGCGACAGAGAGCTCGTATACCCTTTCGCCTACGCATGGCAGAAAGAGGGCAGGCCAGGGATGCCTGAGAAGAGTACAGTGACAGCTGCTTGCAAATCATTGTATGCTTCTGGCAAGCTTCGACAGTTGTACTTCAGTTTCAAGGACAAAAAAGGGCTCATGGTGACGAAGCCGATGATGGCAGTACGAGAGATCAGTCCTAATGATCCCAAGGTGAAGAAGGTTCAACAAAAGATCATTGAGCTTTATCCCAGACCCTATGTCCCTAACGAAGCAGAAGTCTCTGAGGATGTGCGAAATAGATTCTCCAATCCTCAGGTTTATGGGACTAACAGAACTTTCCCGCATCTCGAGATTGATCATGAAGCCCGTGTTCAGTTGCAACATAAGCCTCAGTACGTCCAGCGCATCGAAGCTGTGAGAAACCCAAGGGGCCCCATGCCAAGGCGTAGAAAGACATCCGAGCTTGGGGAAGGATCCGGAGGGCCTACTTCTACTGCCGAAAATCTCAATAACGACCAACTTGGGATCAGTCCCGCCCATGATCATTTACTGCATGTCAGTGCTTTGCCAGACAGCAATCGTGGATTTGTTCGGCGTCCTGATCTGGATCCGGCTCTAGAGCCACCAGTACGAAAGGTCCAACGACTTGCAAGCATCAGAAAACCTCGTTCAGGATTCGACACTAGCCATAACTCCGGTCACCATGTTCCTCAACGGCAGATTGAACGTGCCGCCGAAGCAGAGTCTCGTGCAAGCTATCTGAATCTTTTATCCGAGACTGTCCAACCCCAAGTCATCCTATCAGAAGTACACTCATACGATGAGGCCGGACCTGAAGTCAATCTCGGAGAAAGCACAGCTGCTAAGGCCGAATCAACTGGAGCCTGGCGGCAAGAGACATTGTTCCCGAGCGTCTTCTCAATTGAGGCTCAGTCGCCTCAACCTGGCCTGCCTAAAATGACTAGACAAACTCCCAGCGTTGCACCAAGCAAAGAAGCAAGGACAGTGCTAAGTAGGAAAGCACCGTATAAGAAGCGGACCAAGCCGTATCTCCCCTCGATAGCAGCCCATACACAGCCGTATCTACGACCGATCCGGAAGTATAGGTACAAGCAATATCTACCATCTACAGCTGCGCATACTCAACCTATCAGCAAGCCTGTTGCAATTAAACGAAAGAAAAATAAACAATTGCAGTCTCCTGAACTGCCACATGATCTGGTTAGCTCCGCTTCTGCCAGAGTATCAAGGGTCAAAGTGATGTATGCAATGAAGACTTCTGGAACGCTAAGCATTGATCTATGGTATGCACATCAGCAGATATCCACCATTATGGACCCAGACCATCTCTTCCATCCATCAACTGGTACCTTTTCAACCATATTCAGAGTACCTAAAGACCGAGGCAGAAGAACGCAGACCATTGCACAACAAGCAACTTCCAAGGCTGACCAGGTCTATTCCAATTGGGGCTTATCCAATCAGCCCTACATAGACTGGCCCAATCCTCGACAAGCTCAGAATGCAACAGCATTCGAAGCCGAAGTCGACGCAATGCTTCTCTGGGAGCTGGAAACGGAGGGCTCCGGTCACGCCGCTTTTGCGAACCAGTCTTTCGTTAATTTCATATTCCACCATCCTCATAGGCTATCAATTAATGATTTTATCGATATGGATAAGGCTGTGAAGGTATCTTTTTCTGAAGTCAACGGCCGCATTCTCTACAAACCGTTCACTCCGTCCATTGCTCCTATAGCTAAGGTTGACCAAAAGATTCCTTCGAAGGGCACGAGACGAGCAGCACCAGTGGTGCCTGCTGCGAGTGCAGTAGCCACATCGCCAGCAAAGCGCAAGCGGCAAAAAGAACCGAAGGAGAAATTCATGTCTCGTCGTCTTACATCCCTTCCAGAAGGCCAAGGGCACCGACTGTCTGAATCCTCAAAGGCAGCTCCTGGCAAGTTCGGTGCGGATGGTAGACCTACAAAATTCCGACGCATACGTGGACCGCAAACGCTCCAAGGCCTTGGAGAACAAGGCGAGAAACGGCTAATCTTTGCTACCCTTGTCATTCGAACTTTGACCGGAGGAGTTGAACGGCACATCGATTGGGTGTTGGTAGCTCGATTGTTTCCAGAGTTTGATCAAATGTGGATACAGAATCGGTGGAACGCTGTTCTGAACAAGTATCGGTTCGAATATGAGAGACTATACATCGAGTTCCAGGATATGTTTGCACAAGCATACGAAGAGGGATTGGCCCCCCCCATCGATTACGAAGACTTGGAAAATTACGACTGGGCTTGGCTAGTCGATTGGACGATGGAAAATATCGAAGCTCCATCAAAGAATTTGCCAGACTTACCTGCAGAGCGCATCAAATTCGATGATCGATTCGTCATGAAAAAGACCCACGAGCACAATATGCACGCCTTTTATGAAACGGATGCAGCCCAGGCTCTTCTACTGCGGACAAACAATTTGATCAAACAGTCTTACGTCTATTCAGCAGTAGAAAAGCGCAGTTCTACAAGCGCCCAAGAACCAGAGCAATTCGTGGTGGCAAAGTCGTGGATACGTGCTAACATTATGACTCCAGAAGCGAACTATAACCCGGAAGTAGCAAGAGCAAAGCTACTTACGTTCAATGAAGCCACTATTGAGCTCGCTTTGAAGGACTTAATGGCATCTCGTATTCTCTCTCAACAGAACAAGGGGCGGCTTATCCCAGGCCGGAATTACAACATCTCCCAGCATGTTCTTGATCGCCTAAAGAAAAACCTAGATGCAGAACGTTATCTCTGTGCCGCGGCATACAAGCGCCAGTTGGATAAAGACTTGGAAGAAAAAGGCGCAGTTGAATTTGCCCCAAGTGCTAATGATGGCATTGTACTTGCTGTATTGAACATGCAAGCTCATGGTCGCATCGAAGTCAGGCCGAAGAACCCACCGATGAACAAGTTTGGACTAATAGATGGGGGATACGAAACTAGAAAAATGGATAAATCGCGCCTCAATTTCACTTGCGAAATCCGACGAAAAGACGCGTACATCGCAGGCAACCCTCTCTTACCTCTCCCCCCACCACCATCGCAGCATCTCGGAATTCCAGTGTCTAAGATCCCCTTGTGGTATGACATCCACGACACACTCATGCCTGCAGTGTGGGATCTGGTGCTTGCAGCTACGATGGCCGTTGTAGCTTTGCGACCAGGTATTGGTGCGAAAGAGATGGCGAAAAGCATGAGGCCGTCTCTGGAGGCGTGGGAGTTGGAAATGGTGCTGGAGTGGATGGTACTTGCAAAGGCGGCAAAAACAGTTGGCAAAGGGTTCATGGTAGAGGAGTGGTGGTGGTTGTGTATGGATACTGGGGAGAGGAAAGAAGATGCCAGGGTCGAGCCAGAAGGCCACACGAATGTGAACATTGAAGGAAACTGATGCATTGCGAATGGCGTAACTGGTCTGATCTGGAAGGCTTCATTGAGTGCACGCGTTGGCAGCTTCGACTATTCTGTTTGGGATTTCTAGCGATGATACCCCTGTGAATCGAATGTACAGTAGACTGGATGGGGAGACGTAATGTGTTTGAGCATTGCGTACACAACCGAAGTAATTATAGAAAAAGCCCTTTCGATTCAGGTGTTCCCGTGAAACATCTGGACAATGATGGGCTGCGATGAACACGCGTTCGAAGATGGTAAGCGAGATAGGGTTACGGAATTTCCCATAGCGTCAGAGCCGCCCACCGTACCTCGGTATCGCTCTACAGTACTCCGTAGACCGTAAGCTTCAAGCAAGGTCTCTGACATTCAACTGCGCCGCCCTCGAAGTCGACACGTCACGGAGCAATTCTGCACATCTCCAGTTTCTCTCATCCGTCCATCACCTCAACGACCACAACTTACTAGAAAAATGTCCCTCCCAACCTTCAATACCAAATCCCCCACCATCAAGCGCATACTCAAAGAAGCCCACGAACTACGCTCCAACCCAGACCCTACCCTCCACGCTTCTCCTCTCGAGTCCAATCTCTTCGAATGGCACTTTACCATTGCTGGGCCCCCTTCAACGCCCTACGAGCGTGGCATGTACCACGGCCGCATCATCCTGCCCCCTAGCTATCCTTTGCGCCCTCCGTCATTCCGTTTCCTTACACCAAGCGGACGCTTTGAGGTGAACAGAGAAATTTGTCTGTCAATAAGTGGGCATCACGAGGAGACGTGGCAGCCTGCGTGGGGGATTCGGACGGCCCTTTGGGCGCTTCGGGCGTTTATGGAGGGAGAAGCCAAGGGGCAGGTGGGGGGAATGGAGATGGGAGAGGCAGAGAGGAGAAGATTGGCCGGTGAGAGTAGGGGGTGGAGGTGTCAGGGATGTGGGGGGAGGAGTAATGAGGAGATTATGAAGGAGCAAGAGGATGAAGCTGGGAAGGAGGAGAACGGGGAGAGGAAACAGGAGGCGATCCCGGAAGAATTGAAGCTTGGCTTTAAGGACGAGATGGGGAAAGAGGCACAGGGAAGCAAACCGATGGCGACAAGGGAGAATCCAATTCCTGCGTCCAGTAAGGTTCCGTCCTTCACCGCCACTTCGATATCCTCTTCGTCATCAGCCCTTCCACCGAATCCCTCGCTTCAAGCCTCCTTGCCTTCAACCACGAATACACTGTTCTCACAGCCTCTGCAACCACAACCTCGCCAACCACAACCAACGCCTACAACGCAGATTTCCACGCCTGAAGCCGTCCCTGGTTGGATCGACAAGGCGATTGTAGGACTCGTAGCAGGGCTGGGCGTTATGGTGATTAAGAAGATGATGGTATGATTCGTCTACGCAGGTGGTAACGGTTGATGATGGCACTATTACGATTCTCTAGCCTTGGATTGGCGTGGCGTCTAGGGCTGATGGGCTGGGTAGATTGCTATTCTGGCGCATTATGGTCATTGGCAAAACAGATTTATGGCTACCTGATATGGGTGGGCCGGTGCTTGTCCGATGCGTTTAAGGGCCATGACAGCTGACTCTTACGACTGGGACCACCATGGGAAATCATGAATTCTTCTGTACCTTTGGTCATAAAGATAATTTTTGACGACATCTAACTTCTCAACCTTCTCGAATCCAATTATTTTATTCGGCCCCTTTCTTTTGCTTTCTCTCTTCATCAGCACTTCTTGTTTCCCAAAAGAGCCACTGCACCCACCCCAGTACCACGCCTCAACCCATCCTCATCAACCTTTTTTTTCGGCACCTCCCATTACTCAAAAACATCTCAGATCACTCAATATCCCTTTTTAACTTACTGAACCCCAGTGGTATTCAGCCCGGTTCCCCGATTGATTTCAAACCCTTAATCGCCAACCTTCAGGGCCATGTATCCATCCCACTCAACTCCCTCCGCCCTCTCCCTAATCCTTCGCCTCCTTTCCAAATAGAAAACATCTACAACGGGGAAATATCTCCAACGCCTCGCAAGTTACACGAGACGTACGTGGGAACAAATCATCGGGGAAATGTATCCGCCGGCGCGATAACAATCTTGCAACAAAGACTTTTTCCCTTGGCATGAGCTTAGTAAAAAATCTCATCATCACTGCATTATTCCAAATCGAGAGTATCTAGAGCCGGACCGAAAGCCTTTCGAAGCCCCAGAAAACACGAGTGGAACGAATCTCAGCGCTCGCTGGTACTCCCACTAGGTTGGTGGATGGGTGTTTTATTCGTTTCAGGATATTAGTATGCGGCGATGCTCTCTGTATTCGGTGGTGGAGGGATGTATGGATTTTTTTTGGTTGTGCTTTGGTCTGATTAGTTTTTGGGGCGAGGTTGCGTGGATATGGAAATGCAGTCGAAGGGAAAGGGCCGGGAGTTGTGGCAGGAGTGAGAGATGGTGTGTGAGTGCTTACTGCAACGACTTTCAATCCTGGTCGCGCGGAGGAGATATTCCGGTCCAGTTTTTCCTCGTAACATCACAGATCTCCAAATCGACAATACGACCCTTGTCTCATTCTACAAAAACGTGCTTCTTTCCTCGGATTCCATTCATAGATGATATCACTGTAATCGAGATTGCTTTTGGGGATCGCAAGTGGCGAAGCTCAAGGGGCTTGGGGTTTTGAGTCTTTGTCTTGCATTTGTGATGGAAGGGTGGGGTGGTTGTTGGAGGGGACGATGCGGAGATGCGGTTTGGGGATGGAAGGTGGGGGGCAGATGGGGATGGGGGTGTGATGAAAGGGGGGGTAATGTAGGAGGTGGGGAGGGATGTATAGAACCTGAATGGAAGATGGGGTGAGATATTGGATGAGCTAGGGTGAAGTGACGGAAACAGTGAGATTGGGAGATATAAGGGAGAAGAGGATATCGAAAGCAGAGTAAAAAATGCGAATAGAGTGGGAGCAGATAATATACCCACCCGAGCTTTCGATCTCCTTCCTGAACTATGTAGAAGATTTTCGACGGAAAGAAAAATTACAAAACCCCTCATAACACAAAGACCCATTCCACGAACTTTCGTCCAAGGAAAAACCATCCAACTCACAAAACCCCTCATAACAAAAAGAACTCTGCCTAAGAAAAAAAAAACAGCCAACTCACAACTACCCCCCCCCTACGAATTATGAATCCACGGCCCCTGCGCCTTCCCATCCTTCTCATGCCTAATCTTCACACTCCCCCACGTATCCCCCATCAACTCGATGCAATCATCCGGCTTGCCCTTCATCATCATGGCCCAATACTTGCCACTGCAGTCGTTGCTCTTGAACGCCGTGATCCCAATCCCGTCGCCCTGCGCCCCCAGCGTGCCCCAGTGGATACCCACAAAGGGCACGCCGGCGGTGGAGATGGAGATGCAGTCGCCGTTGGGGGACTCGGTTTTGAGGTTGGGGGAGGGGCCTTGGCAGCCTTTGGTGGTGAAGGCGCCGATGGTGGCGGCGTTGGTGTCGCGGGGGGTGATGCTGAGGGTGACGTTGAGGGTGGTGGGGAGGGCGAGAGCGCCGGCGCTTAGAAGGGTGAGGAGGGTGAGGGGTTGGAAGTGCATGTTGTTATCTGGTGGGTTGGATTTTGGTGGATTGAAAAGGTAGATGGATTTTATAGATTTGTGGAGTTGCTGTGGTATTTGGTGGAACGGATAGGTTGATGTCTTGTTTGATTGGTCTGAGGGTGTGGTTGTGGAATGATGAGAGTAAACAATAATGTTCACGGCCTCTGATATACTGATTTTCTGCCTCAATGCAACAATGATATTTTGACAGGCTGAAAGGATCGGGAAATAATGCAATAGTAGGCATTGTTGTTTCCAAGTCTTCCTTTGTAGTCTTTCCCACATAGCAGTTACTCTCGCGTGCATGATGAATGGCATTACATATTATGGAAGAACATGAAAGAAACATGAAATGGGACAAAGCAAATTGTTGATTTCTTCGAAAATAGTAAAAGCTCATCATGCATGACAAAGCATCCTATAATCCCGCTCGAATCACTTATCGGGAGAATCGATTGAAGCTTCAATTCAACAGTCTGTCATACTGCTAGATGGCTTTTATCTGGGTTCCACACATGAGAGAGAGACGCGGTCGTTTGGCGGTCTGAGAACATGATTGGTCGGAGTCTTATAATTAAAGATACATGTGCCGAATTCAAACCCGGTATTGAGGCAGTTGGTCCCCTTTAGGCTGAAAAGGTTCCATTCGATCCCTTTCGCCTAACGTTTGCCAGTTTGACGAAGGTCGACGTTTACAGCTTCTCGGGTACTCAAATGAGGCCAGTCAGTCAATAACCTCTTCATCCTCCACATCAAGTTCAATTACTTCCACGTATGCCTGGTCGCCACATATAATCCCCGCGCTTATCCTGAGCATTCCATCATACAAAGACTCCCCATAATCGTCCCATTCTCCTGCGTCCGGATGGGTCTCCCGAATGAGCTGCTTGGCATATTCGTTGGCATTGCGGAGACTTCTAAAGGCTTTTTCGACGGTGAAAGATGATGTTCCCTCGTGGTTCATAGGATTGTGCTCAAGCGAAACGATATAGACGGTGGAAGGCGTGGGCATGGTAGGAGAGTGGATGGAGAGCTGGAAATAGGAAGAATGGGGATGGAGATTGTTACTTTGGCAGAACGGAAGATACGTACTCAAAACGCGAAGAATAGTGACTTGGTTGACGAGAGGGAAGCGGGTGATGTAAACGCAGATTTCCCAGCCACCTTTTTGTACCCGCCACCCGATTGCAAGGATATTCTTCAGACCGACAAAATAGCTACTCCGTAAGAACAAGGTCAATAAATGGAGATGGAGACGCCTGAATGATTCAACATAGACGTACGGACGTTTCCCATGTTCAGATGGAGCGTAACCTCTGCCGTTGAGCTTTCAATTTCCATCACAAGAGGGAAATCGACACCCTTACCTTCATATCTGCAACGCGCAATCTAGTGGCGTTCCGTCTTTCTCTCCGCTCTTGAGCATATTTTCCACCTACTTATCGTCAGCACCATCTCGTTCATCAAAAGACTTCAGCGGCAACATACCAATTCCAAATCTGCCAGTGCCTCCTCCGGAATTTGCCTCTCGTTCCTCGTTCCCTTCGCCAACGACTGTCCCCACTTCCTCACCTCAGGCGGCACACCCGTCCTCTCATCTTTGACCTCCTTCTTCTCTTCCTTGCCATCAAAGACTGTAGTAACCATTGAATCGGAGACACTAACGCTCCCAACTTCGCAAGCCACGATCCATTCAGATCCTGTAAGTGTGCTCCCAAAAGACACTGAGAAAGTCCCAGTTACTCCAGATCTGGTTTTGATGGTTGCATCCATGGTGTCAACCGGAGGCAGGTCTTTTCGTAGTTGTGTGGTGAAAGCCGATAGACGAGTGATTATATTTTCAGGGCCGAGGAGGAGACGAAGACCAGCGGCGAAATGAACACCGGCATTAAGCAGAAAGCCTCCTTGATGTGTGGGTTTCTTACGCCATTCGGTTTCTGCACAGCCTTTAGTAGTAATCACTATATTGTTGGAAACACCTTGCACCAAGATACTTGTCCCCAGGCTCGGGTCTGAGATACACCTTCACCGTAAACCCTAGCACTCGCCCCAGTCTGGAGATCTGCTCGCGTGCATAGTCAAAGCTGTTCAGGTAGCGGAAATTCTCAGCAACGCTCCAAATTACTTTCTTATCGTCGATATCAGAGTGGTACCAAGTTATCAGCTCTTGGGCGTCTATGACGTTTTCAGCTACTGGCTTCTCAGACAGGACATGCTTTCCTGCCGTGAGCGCAGAACGTATGTATTCGGGTTGATTAGGGATAGGAAGCCTGACATGAAGTAAGCATAACGTATTATACACAGTAGAGGCGGTACCCGCGCTATTATGACTGCCTGAATGTCTGTACGATTTAAGAGGTCCTGATAGCCTTTCCCAGGTCCTGAGTCGTTAGAGTAGAGATCTATATGTGACGTATTCATCGAAAGACTTTGGGCAGACTTCAAAGACCGGGAGTAAATCGCTTTGAGGGTCAGCTCTTCCGAAGCTTCTACAGCGGGCTTTTCAGATTTCAGCTCGGGGCATCAAGATCTTCAAGATGGGCGTACAAAGTGCTCTTCTCTGGCAAATATGCCTGACACATAGTCGTTAGCTCTAAAACACGCTCAGGGAAGGTAAATAGCAATTGCCCACCACCGCCGATGATACCAACACCGACCGCCATGTTATTGATGCGAAGAACTATCCTTTCCTTGAAAATTGTCAGTTGGTCGTATCCTAAAGTTCCACGGATCAGTGTCCATAACGATATGTATCTTCTATCCTGCTTACGATTCTATCTATGTAGCTAAACAAAGGAAACAATTCACTGACGTCACGTCACAGATAGATATTTCGGGGTTAGGGTTAAACCTTTCGACACATCCGTAATATTACATTGGTATAATGATACATCGAAACCGCTAATGTATTACTGCCTCCTCTTCTCGCGTAGATAAACAGTACATCATCGACTTTCAGCAGTTCCGTTTGCGTAACTTTTTGGCCGATAGATCTTATCAACATGAGCTCCGTACTACCCGCTGGAGATGCGCTCGTTAAATCGTACCAGTACGACCGCCGGTCTGAACACGAGCTGCGTCATAGTTCTTATAACGCTTGGGGTTAAAATTATGGCCACCCAAGATCTGTGTTTCGTTCGGATTCAGATTTGGAGTTGATTCTATTCGTCTTGAAACTTGGAGATGGCGAGTCTGCGAAAGCTATATTGCGCATTGCTGCTTTACTCAATCAGTGTGCATGAAAAATTTCAACATATTTAAGAATCTTGACAAATATCGATCTCAAGCTGACGATATATCGATGAGATTCACTTACTGATAGAAGGTCAAGATCTCCACGTAGTCAAGCTGAAACTCTCATCTTTCAATCATAGCTTCGGCTTCCCATGACATAATATCTTTTCCAGTCCTCTTCTTACCTCACTCGACATACCATTAGCAGCAGGGATGTTCTTCTCTCTATCAACAAAAACATGGATAAAGCCCCCAACGGCTCTGACATCTTCTTTTCCATGCTCAAATACTCCGACCTCATACGTAACGCTGGACTTTCCCAGCTTGTTGACACGTAAGGCTAGATCCACTACCGTGGGAAAAGCAACGGATCCAAAATAATCACACTCTGAATGGACGACCAGCCCGATTTGCGCGGATGTTGGGGGATAAAGACCACAGTGCTCAATCAGGTAGGAATTAATAATAGAGTCAAAGCTTTGCCTTGATCAACTCATGCTTGACTGTTCTTATTCGATTATACATACAGAAAAGAGTAGACGCTATTGTTCATGTGATCGTACATGTCGTTATCTGACCTACTAGGCATCAGGACCTGGTTATACTGCTAACATGGTGGACGTACCATCTGGTTCTATATTCAAGATGAAAGCAATAGTCGCTGCGCCGCCGCTGTCTGGGGTCTGAGTCCGACATTGTCATGTTGCGGTAACAAAACATACAACATGGACCAGGAGCCTCGGCATGCATTAGATCCTTTGTCTAGTACTACGTACACGCGCGGAAGTGTACCTGGCGTTTAGCAGAAGCGGTTCGGACTGGTCGATCATAATCTAGCGCTGCATGGCCCATTAAATTTCTTAACCACTAACCATAATTACCAGACTTCTTAGTCCATTAATAGATTCGTCCAGCTGGCTCCCTCACCTCGGGTTCTGGTGTACCTTGTACGGAAAGGCCATCTCCGACCTTCCGACATGGCTCTTGCGACCATTGAACATGCGACAATTCCAGAAGATAAGCCAGACGTTTTCTCTCCTCCGAAAGTTGTCACGACACCCTGTGACCCATGGCCTCGGCCTTACTACCTCGAAGATGGGCTACGGAAAGTCCATCCCTACCATTTTACCTACAATACGTACTGCAAAGAGCGATGGCGGGGAAGAGAACTCCTAGACATCTTTGCGACCGAATTTAGAGACAGACCACATGCATACTACGTTAGCCGTCTCCCGTGGCTAGAATCGACGTTTCACCTGACATAGTCCAGAAAGATGCTATACAGCGCGGCAAAGTTGTTCTAAACGGCCGGCCAGTCCCATCTCTCCAAACCATTGTCAAAAACGGCGACGTAATCTCCCACACCCTCCATAGACATGAACCCCCCGTGACCGCCCAAGCTATTGGCATCGTCCACGAAGACAACGACATAATAGTCATCACCAAGCCCGCCGGCGTTCCCGTCCATCCCGCCGGCCGCTACAACTACAACTCCGTCGTTGAGATTATGCGCGCGGAACGCGGCCACCAATGGAACCCTCTGCCCTGTAATCGACTTGACAGACTGACCAGCGGCGTTATGTTCATCGGCAAGCACGCGAAAGCCGCCGAGAAACTCAGCGTACAGCTTCAATCTCGCACCGTGAAAAAAGAATACGTCGCGCGTGTCATCGGCGAGTTCCCAGAAGGGGACATCATCTGCGACCAACCCATCATGCAAATCTCCCCCAAACTAGGCCTCAACCGCGCCCGCGCAAGCGGGAAAGAAGCCAAAACCGTTTTCAAACGCCTCGCCTACTACCCCTCCAACGTAGCCTCCTCTCCCTCAGCCCCAGAACAAGCCGATCCAGATACCCCAGCCGAAAAACCTCGCGACGACGGCATGTCCTGGAAAGCCAAAACCGGCTACTCCATCGTGCGCTGCCTCCCCCTCACAGGCCGCACACACCAACTCCGCGTCCACCTCCAATACCTCTCCCACCCCATCGCCAACGACCCCATCTACTGCAACCAACGCGTCTTCGGCCCCTCCCTTGGCGCCTTCGACGCGCTCCCGGACGCCGACGAAGACATCATCTCGCGCCTCTCGAAAATGGGTAAGGAAGAAGTCGCCGAAGCGATGGCGTATCACGAGGAGATGATGAGCGAGTACAACAAGCGCAAGGCGGAAAAAATGACGGGGGAGGTGTGCGAGGTTTGCGATGCGCCGCTGTATAGCGATCCCGGAGCGCATGAGTTGGGGATTTATCTGCATGCGGTGAGATATGCGGATAGTGAGGGCAAGTGGAGTTATGAGACGGGGTTGCCGGCGTGGGCGTTGCCGCCGGTAGGGGCGGTGGGGACGGTGGAGGTGACGGGGGAGACGGATCCGGTGATGGTTGTTGAGAAGGTCGAGGGCGTCCCGGAAGAGGGATTGAAGCGTGTCAACGGTGGCGTTGGGGATAAGGGTGATGAGATGGGGGGCGCCAGAAAAGTGGAGGGGGTACTGCCTTATATAGAGCCGTCCCAGTCGCTGTGGGTTATGCCAGGATAAAACCCTTGGAAACAAGAACCACTGAAGCACGGTGTATCTTGCGCCTACCTCGTGACCGCAACTCTCCCAATAGATCATCGATTCTCCGTGGATTTACAAAGCCTTGTTAAATCAAGGCCTCATACTCCTAGAGGTTTTGATGTGTCATTCCCAGCTCGATCAAATGGTATTGCATTCCTTATCTCAAGCTTAAATGCCTGTGCAACTACGAATCCCCTCCCCAGTAGTGCTCCCACGCTAAGCCTCCGTCGTAACCCTCGCCTTCGCATTCGTAACCTTCACCCCCAATGCCTTCGCTTTCGCCACAATATCCACTCTCTTCCTCGACGAGACCGCATGACCGATCCTGTTTCTGAGTCAGTAGTCGAAACCCACCACTTTCTCCCAAGTATGAAGTATCCAGAGAGGCTAAGGAGGCAGCGAAGGATCGAATAGGTGCATTCAAATGGGATTGAATGGGGATCTGGGGGCACAGCTGCGGATAGATGTAGAAGAGGAGAGGGCGGCTTACTCGGCAGCGAAAGTTTTGTTGTGCATTAGTAGGAGGTCGACATCACCAGTGTTATGCACAAGGAAAGCCTTGTGGCCAGAGGGCATGAGGTGGCGGGTTTTTCTGTTGGAGCCGTAACCGATCTATCAATGCAAAACCATCAGCACTTCATCTCTCTAAACCCAAGCTTGTCCAATGTCGCCCTTCATCTCTGCATGCTATTGTTCTAGTCTGGAGGCCTTCCTCGGCTAAAGGTTGCTGCTCCTCCCAAACTCCTGGTAGGCCGTCTATGCAAGTAACCTGAACATACCGAAGGCATAGCGGCTTGCCCCTTGAACCGCCTCCTCACTCGGTTGTCAATACCCTTTGGTTTCCGCCAGTTTGCGTCGACGCATTTGTAGGTGTCGCTTTGGTGGCGGTTGAAGCGCTTTGTGCCTGCAATCAAACCCATCTATCAGTGACATATATTTTACGCAGTGCAGTAGAGTCTTGGATATGGCCTAGGATGATATCGCAAAGTCGTCTGAAGATTGCAATAAAGGGTCAAACGTACGCTTCTTCACAATCGGTACGTGCTTCTTTGCGGCCCCCATCTAGTGCATATGCTGTCAGCTACCTTCCCAACTTCGAGAAACGCTCTGCCAATTCAATAGCTGAGGAGAGTTGTTAAATACCTTGCTGGTTGTCGTCAATATCTACTGTTGATCACTCTCGAATTTCTTTGATGTCGTTTGGAATTCGGTGGTTGTTAGCGCAGCACTAGTGGCCAAGCGAAGTAAGGTAGTACCTCTAGGGTTTTGAAGGGCTTATGCCCTGATGCATAAAAGCAATCCGTGGTGTTTGTAGTTAAAAAATGTCACTGCGCATTCGAGATGTGCTTTCTAAATTACACAGTGAAGGGAATACTGATGTCTTCTTTCTCTAACCTCGAGTAATTACAGATTCGTGACGAGTTTTTCGACCAGACATGTGTCTATCTGTTCCGTAATGGACCAGTCTACATCGATAGAGACCAAACTTTCCGCCCGTTTTAGCTCTGAATTGATACTAGTAATCTCTGAAGTAGGTTACGTACGGAAGTAATCAAGCTGCTTCAAATGAACTCTCAACCTGTGATTAAGGGCAAGCATGTGCAGTTTATTCATAAAGGAATAACGAATGGCCAAAACTTTGCTGCCTTCAAAACCCCGTCACCGGGTTCTCGGATAGTAAAGTGAGGTTACAACGATAAAGACTGCTTTATAGATATTCAGCTGCTACTATATGACCAACTATTGTTGCCCAAAAAACATCACAAGAGGCCTGCGCAGGCAACTTTAAGGAACAAAAGAGTGACTTCCACAAATTGATGATCTCCACGAAACCGATCTTGGTTTCCTTGCATGCTTCCGACCAAAGCAATCAAGGGTGGCCCTGAGAGCCATCGAAGGTGGATCATAATCTAGCAATTTTGTGCCGACACGATGACGTTATAGTTATCAGTGTCGAACAGCTGTCCAGCTTCATAGTCATTAATGTTGGTACAAGTACCGTAGCACTGGTTGCAGATATCCCCAACGTAAGTACTGAGATAGCCGCAATCTGGTGAAATGGAGTAACTGTTCTGTAATTATATTAGCGTTTGCGCCAACCTTTGATATACCAGACAAGAACTTACATCGTTGCATAGAAATACTCCTCCGCCTTTGGTGCATGCAATTCGTGAACAAACACGGGGTCCTCCGCCTACAACGCAGCGTGTGCCGAAGAGGCCATGCAGATAATTGTAGTTATCCAATGTAGCTTGGCTGCTGGCTTGACCGATTCCAGGAGGGTTGCACGAAGGAGGCAGTTCCTTGTTGCGCTTTTCTAAAGTCGCACCAAGGTCTCTTGAAGAAATATTCGCAGATTCGTCCATCTTGTAGTCCGGGTTCAATTTCAAGATCTGAGCGTGGACTTCCTAATTTGATTGATCAGATAGGTTCGTAGCCTGACGGATAGTGAGCGCAGACTTGCACAGTTCCTTCCAATGTCACGTCCGGACCACCTTGAGTGATTGGCCCTTCCCATTGCATTGGGATGATGGTATAGCCGTCGGGTGCGCCGTCAGAGCGGATCACAAATGGTTTTGCCTATAATGGCGCATTGAATATAAGAAGGTTATATAAGGTGAGAAGGGAAGGAGAGAAGAGGCGGAGGGAAGAAACTTACAAACGAGCTACCTACGAGGGCAGCGAGAGCGAAGATCGCGATTGATGACTTCATGATGGCTATTGCTGAGACGTTGCCTTGACGTGATGGTGGGGGTGAATAAGGTAGATTACTACTGGGAGAGGAAGTTTGGTGGATATGCTGGATGATTGTTCCAGTCAGGGAAGCAACAGCGTCCTTAAATAGAGATTGGGAACCCGTAGATCGGATACAAGATGTAAAGACAGCTTGCGCTCAAAGAGATTTCCGGGTCTTTCGAAGCATTCGAAGTCAGCTGAAGCTTTGTTCACCCACACATTACAGATGGCACAGCTAGGACAGTACGCATCGGACTGGCAGCTGGTCAGCCTCGACAGGGGGTGAGTGCGTGGTTCAGGAGCAACGCCGAAAGGCGTCCTGGACTCGACTTGATTCGTCTCCCATAGACTGAGAGTGGGCGCCAGGAAGAAGAGCGGGCTCAACGGCTGAACTCTGCCCCGATAAATCCCTCAGATGGCGGCCCAAGATCAAGACGGTTCATGGGCTCTACAACGCGAAGTGGTCGCCTGAAGGCGTCTTACATCCGGTATCATTCGTCTATAGATGACTGAAAGAGGATTGAAAATAGAGTGCGGCTTGAGGCTAGGTTCTCTCTAGCATTTCCCAAAAGGCTTTCTCGAGCTATTCTTTTGATTGTCAGACGAACAAGCGTGGTTGTCGAATAGGGGAGCACCAGGCCTTCAGGAGGCTTCGTGTGTTCAGAATAAAAATTACCCTTCCAAATGGCAAGGAGAACGCCGATTCTTAGCAGAATCCGGTGCCATTACCGCTATGTCAACGTAGTGTCAGCGTTCAAATGGAGAGACTTCATTATAACGTGTTGTAGAGACTTGCTCACTGAGAGAAATGCATTGTTGGTAGTACAATTCCATATATGTGCGCTTGTTTAACAGGAACTCAGTCATAATACCTAGGGGTGGACATGCTTCCCTTGCCACGCAAATGCAGTCCTTGCAAGTGTATAACGACTGGAGCACGCTAGAATCACCTGCATGGCGCTGCCATTTGTCGTGACGGTAGGTCCTCGTTGAGAGCATCATCATCCGGTAAGCACAATTGGCCTGAGGTAGGTAGGTATCTTAGTATCACATGGTGGAGGATCAGGCGTACCATGGAAAGCGATGCACTTACAGATGGCATGGGAGAAGAGTCAGCGGACCGTACGAGTAGAGGTGCCAGACCGTTGAAACAGACTTTCTCCGCTTCTCTATGTAGTTAGGACTCTTTATGCGGCACCTTAAGAGTTAAGGCCTCCCACTACTCCGCAAATCCCCGGCTCGCTTAAGTCCGGATCAAGTATAAGAATTAGTACTCCAACAAACTACAGTAGGCCGTAGCTGGGCTTTGGGCATTGACGGCTGCTCGGAGCAGCTTCGCTCCGTCCTGAAAAGAGCCGACCTAAAGGCTGACGTCCCTGCATTGTTCGTCAAGACGATTCACCCAGGCATGCAAGTACAGACGCCAATGCACAAGGCAGTCCGCCAAGGAAGAGCGTAACAATCGGATTCATCCCCGGGCCACCTTCTAGCAAGGCCAAATAAGAATTATAAATCAAGAAGCGCCACTGCTTTGTGCTATGAGTCTTGACTCTTAAGCGAATCCGCAAGGGGTGGACAGAATTGAACCCTATCGAATGGTGGTGACAACTGACAGCCTACTTACCACCAAACGTAAAGGCATAGCACGTGGGTACGGCTGACTCATTCCATTCGTAACTGGGTGCGGCTGGTGGTCTCAGATCCTCTAGAATTCCGGGGACTGACGTGGTTGTGACAGATCTAACATACAGTGGTCCCCCAGATGCGTTTAGGAGAGCGGTATGAGGTCCGTTCTTTAGAGTGTTTTCGTCCCAGCCGGGCAAAGTCCAAAGCATGTTATTGCTCAGCAGCATGGCATGTTATTCTGGCGTATCATTCCGCCGTTTTGGAACCATCTGGCCGACGGAGTTCTTCGTGCCTGGCCATTGAATAGGGAGAAGTATTGTATGTTCCGGCCGGGTAGGTCCACATTGATTTTCGTAGCACAAAGCTATGCTACGCCAATCGTTTTCTTGTTCGACTAGGCATAGTGTATGTAACCTCAGGTGAAGCCAGCAGGAGGAACGTCAGCGAAGATGAACCTAGTAGTGAATGGCGAAAATTTTGATTCTAGATCTGGGTCAATGGATATAGTGTTGTGCACGCTGTTGCAAAGAGCGGTATGACAGTCTTGGTTTGAGTGCTTTTGTAACTCGGATACTAACATGCTACTCGAACACTTAGCCGACAGCTCCAAGCGTAGATTTTATTTTTATTTTTATTTATTTATTTATTTCTTCATTTTAACGTGCTTATGCAGCCAAAGGCTATGAAGCACAGCATACTATCTACGTATATAGATACACATAGAGTCGTACTGACGATGTATGTAGTATGGAAAAGCTCTCTGCGTGAAACAGGCTCTTAGAGCTAAAAACCCACACGGTTGTTTATTCTAGTAGTCGTTGTAACCTGAATCCACTTTCCATACCCAGTCAGATGAGCCCAAGGAAATCCTGCTGCAAGCAGCCGACTCAAAATCCTAGACAGTATATCCCGTAGACCAGTTGTACATTGTGCAATCACACCGATAAAATGGGCGACGAAGAGCTATGCCCGAGGTTGCGAGCTGGCCCTGCGAGTAACAGATCACGGGCTCCGCGTTATCGTGAACTGTCTATATGACCAAGTGGTCACAACTCGAAATTGTGAAAGCTGGCCACTTCGACGTGGGCTTTCGAATTGACTGTATGGCCACCAAGCTGAGCGGGCTAGGTGGGCTTTGATCTATGTATTTGAAAGCTGGCCACTTCGACGCGGGCTTTCGACTTCGTTGCATGGCCACATGGTCATCTAGCCACGTGGACTTTTCGACTGGGTATGAGCTGTTACTGCTCTGTCGATGAGATTGTTCAGCTCTTCTGACAAGCATAGCTTGAAGAAGGTTCGTAGCCAGCACCTCGTA
>JAABUS010003808.1_pt1 | contig 23330 bp, 21 predicted proteins | sample 5560161 | NCBI WGS metagenome assembly JAABUS01 (sample SAMN10711885, study PRJNA513376) | rock metagenome | isolation source: Antarctica rocks | place: Antarctica: Victoria Land, Trio Nunatak nord | collected 2016-01-04
TGGAGAACGAGCGGCGAACGACATGACCGCCAGTCTGGTCCTAGTGCACTGTAGTCCGCATCACGAGGTGGAAGAGAGCCATCATGTTCGAGAACACCAAGGCGTTTCAGCGGGTTTTCCGTGAACGGCATCGCGAAGGCACGAGAGTTCTACGGTGAGACGCTCGGCATCCGGTTGTCCGAGGAGCACGGGATGCTGCACCTGCACATTGCCGGTCGGCCTCCTGAAGGTGGCCGTTTCCTGAGAATCATTTGCTCTCCCTGCCCTACCCGGCGAGGATCACACCATGACCACTCGAGGATTGATCGTGACCATGGAGGCGCAGGCTGGCAAGGAGCAGGAGGTCGAGCGTTTTCTGACCGGTGCCCAGGCGCTGGTGGAGGAAGAGCCGGGAACGGTCGCCTGGTTCGCTGTGCGTCTCGGCCCGACAACGTTCGGCATCTTCGACGTGTTCGACGATGATTCCGGCCGAGAGGCACACCTCAACGGTCGGGTGGCGGAAGCGCTGTTCGGCCAAGCCGACTCGTTGTTCGCGTCGGCCCCTTCGGTGCAGAAGCTTGATGTCCTCGCTGACAAGCTTCCGACGACCCACACCACGGGCGAAACCACGGACGGCGGCGGCTGGGAGGCGTCGGAGTGGTCGGGCGAACGGCCCGGCGGTCCGACGCACCACCATGTGCCAGGCACCGACGACTCGGGCACGGCCCGCACGGAGGATGACAACGGTGGCGGCTGGAGCGCTTCGGAGTGGTCCGACAGCGACCGTCCACGGGAGTAGCGGCCTTACGGGCGATATCCGCTCGCTGAACTCAGCGTCGTTGCAGCAGCTGCTCGAACGGGGTCGGCTCATCGAACGGATCGACCGGTCCGGACGCTTTGCCGGTGTCCACCAGGTCCGCGAGCTCGCCGGCGGCGCGGTCGATACGAGCGGCCAATCCTTCGTCGTGTCCCTCGGTGGCTTCGCCGCTGCCCCAGTCCGACGTCGCGGCGTACACCCCGCTGGGAACGACGACCGCGCGAAGGTAGGCGAACATCGGGCGTAGCGCATGGTCGAGCGCCAGCGAGTGTCGCTCGGTGCCGCCGGTCGCCGCAACCAGCATGGGCTTACCGGCAAGTGCGTCGGCCTCGAGGACGTCGAAGAACGACTTGAAGAGTCCGCTGTAGGACGCGGTGAAAATTGGCGAGACGGCAATCAAGCCATCTGCGGCAACGATCCCGTCGATGGCCGCTCGCAGCTTGACGCTTGGGAACCCGGTCAGCAGGTGGTCGGTGATGTCGTGGGCCAGGTCGCGCAGCTCGACCACCTCCACCACGGTGTCATGGCCGCGCAGCTCCAACACATGTTGTGCTGCGACGGCCAACCGGTCGCCCAGGAGCCGAGTCGATGATGGTTGGCTCAGACCCGCGCTGACGACTGTAAGGGTACGACGGCTCATCGCAGCGACTCCTGCAGCCGCTCTTGCACGTGGTCGGTCCCAGCGTCTCTCAGAGCCTTGGCTGCAAGCAGACTCGCATGAGTCGGCGCGTCCGGCACATGAGCGGGGCGAAGCGCATCGAGCTCCTTGCGCAGCACGGGCACGACCTCCTCACCGAGCAGATCGAGCTGTTCGAGCACGGTCTTGAGGGGCAGACCGGCGTGATCCATCAAGAACAGCTGACGCTGGTAGTCGCCGAAGTACTCGCGGAACTGCAGCGTCTTGTCGATGACCTCCTCCGGACTACCGACCGTCAGAGGAGTCTGGTCGCTGAACTCCTCCAGCGACGGCCCGTGGCCGTACACCGGGGCATTGTCGAAGTACGGGCGGAACTCGCGCACGGCGTCCTGGGAGTTCTTGCGCATAAAGACCTGCCCGCCGAGCCCGACGATTGCCTGGTCTGCCTTGCCGTGGCCGTAATGCTCGAAGCGGCTGCGGTACAACGTGATCAGCCGAATGTAGTGCTCCTTCGGCCAGAAGATGTGGTTGGCGAAGAACCCGTCCCCGTAGTACGCCGCCTGCTCGGCGATCTCCGGGCTACGAATTGAGCCGTGCCAGACGAACGGGGGTACGCCGTCGAGCGGTCGCGGAGTCGAAGTGAAACCCTGCAGCGGGGTGCGGAACTTGCCCTCCCAGTCCACGACATCTTCGCGCCACAAGCGCCGCAGCAGGTGATAGTTCTCGATCGCGAGCGCGATGCCCTCGCGAATGTCCTGGCCGAACCAGGGGTAGACCGGACCGGTATTGCCGCGGCCCATCATCAAGTCGACACGACCATCGGAGAGGTGCTGGAGCATGGCGAAGTCCTCAGCGATCTTGACCGGGTCGTTGGTCGTGATCAGCGTCGTAGACGTCGACAAGATGAGCCGCTCGGTCTGAGCGGCGATGTAGCCGAGCATCGTCGTGGGGGAGGAGGGCACAAACGGTGGGTTATGGTGCTCGCCTGTCGCGAAAACGTCGAGCCCGACCTCTTCTGCCTTCAGCGCAATCGCCACCATGGACTTGATGCGCTCGGCCTCGCTGGGCGTCCGGCCGTTGGTCGGGTCGGTGGTCACGTCGCCGACGGTGAAGATCCCGAACTGCATGGTAGCTGCACCTTCCTTAAAGTGATTGACTATTCAATCATCATAACCGGCGTCGTGCATCCACTATTCCAGTCAGCCGGATCGGTGGCGCGCGCTGCACAGGAGAGCCCAGCTGTGCAACTCGAACAAGTCGGTGCCGTCTCGCCGGTGTCGGGTGTTTCAATGGCGCGATGCGCAATGGCACAGACCAATGGATCCCGGCCAAAGGGGTCCAGGCCAAATGGATCCAGGCGCTGCAAGATCTCGGCTACCAGGCCCCAGTGATCCTCGGTGCTGGGATGGAGGGGACAGTAGTCGAGCTGGCTGACGGGTCGATCGTCAAGGTCTGGTACCGGCGCGTGGCTAGCGAGCTCCTGACTCTCAAGACCTTCTATGACGCGGTTGGGGCAGCAGACCTTCCGTTTGCCGTGCCGAAGGTCTTGGACGTGATCCCCCTAGCGGATCGCTGCGCGACGCTGGAGATGAAGCTTGTCGGGCAGCCGCTTTGGCGGAAGCCAGGTGCTTCGCCACCGTTGGATGCGCCGCATGTGGACGCCGTCGTCTCGGTGCTGACAGCGCTCGCTGGCACAGAACCAACCCCGAACATGGCGATTCTCCCGATCCTCCAAGGTGAGGCTGCATTCGGGGCCGGCACGCCATTCGGCTCATCTCTGGCTGCCCTCGTCGAGAGTCGAGTTGCTAAGAACGAAGCATCACTCGGAGCGCGATTGGCTGATCTCGACGACCTGGTATCAGCTGTGACCGGCCACGTGGCACACCTCGCGCCAGCGAGCCCCGCGCTCGTACACGGAGACCTTGTACCTGGGAACGTTCTGGTCCACAACGAGCGTCCCACGGCCGTCCTTGACTTTGGATTCATGTCGACGATCGGCGACCCCGCCTTCGACGCAGCAATCGCAGCGAGCATCTACGACATGTATGGTCCCGCTGCTGCACAAAGCGAAGCGCGGCTAGATGAGGCCATCCGCTATCAGTTCGGATACGAACGCGCCCGACTCGCGATCTACCGAGCCGCCTACGCCTTCATCACAGCCAACTGCTTCAGTCCGTCAGGCAGCGACGGACACTTCAACTGGTGCGTGCATATGTTGCGGCGTCCAGAGGTCCGCGAGGTGTTGGGCGTGTGACGGTTGACTTGGCTGGTGGGCCTTCTCACCCATCGGAACGCGTGTCCAGCCTCGGAGACAGCAGGCTGCAATATTCGGCTCACCGCCCTAGGTTTGGCGACGTCACTGTCGTTTCACCAGCGAGGAGCTCACGTGCCCATCCCCACCGAGAACGTCGGTTCATTGCCCCGCCCCGCCAAGCTCCAGGCCGCCATCGCGGCTTACGACGCCGGCGAGATCACCCACGATCAGCTCATCGCCGAGCAGGATCAGGCCTGTAGCGACTCGATCCACCGGATGGAGGGCACGGGCTCCCCGATGGTGACTGACGGGGAGCAGCGCGCGTCGAGCTTCGCGACGTACCCGCTCACAGACACGCTCGCAGGAACCGGACTCGCCGACAACCTCGCGGGCGACGGGCAGTACTTCGCAATCTTCGATGACGGCCACCACCGGCAGCTGCCTCGACTCACCGGCGGCCCGTTTCGTTACAAGACGTATGCCGCAGACTATCTCGAGAAGGCGATCCCGCTGGCGTCCGTGCCCATGAAGCAGGCCGTGATTGCGCCGTCGATGTTGATGCTGCTGTATCCGCTCGACGAAGAAGTGCCCGGCTACTCCCGTGAAGAGTTCCTCTCCGACCTCGTCGACGAGTGCGAGAAGGACATTCGCAAGTGCTTCGAGGCCGGTGCCGTGCGAGTCTCGATCGACTTCACCGAGGGCAGGCTGGCGAACAAGAACGACCCCAACAACCCTTGGACCGGGCGCGGGATGTTGCAGCAGTTCATCGACCTGAACAACCGCGTGCTCGATCGGTTCTCACCCGAGGAGCGCCGCAACATCGGGATCCACACTTGTCCAGGCGGCGACATGGATTCCGTGCACAGCAAGGAGGTCGACTACGCGGAGCTGCTGCCGAGCATGTTCCAGATGAACGCCGGCTACTTCCTGATCCAGCTCGCCAGCGAAGATGACAAGGAGCACGTGTACCAACTCATCGGCGAGCACAGCCGGGACGACGCAAACGGCGTGCCGCAGGTGTGCTTCGTCGGTGTGATCGACCCGCTCAACCCTGAGGTCGAGACGCCTGAGCGCGTGCGCGACGCCTTGCTGACTGCGGCGAAGTACATCCCCACGGAGCGGCTCGGCGCGACCGACGACTGCGGCTTCTCGCCGTTCAGCATCGACGAGAAACCCAAACACGGCTCACCGGACTTCGCCCGTGACATCGCGTTCCAGAAAATCAGCGCACGTGTCGAGGGTGTGCGGTTGGCGTCGGAGGAACTCGGCGTCTGAGACAGACGCCGCCACAGACCTGAGTCAGGCCAGCTCGTTCAGCCGCTGCATGTCTGCATCGGACAAAGACACTTCGGCAGCGGCCAGGTTCTCTCGCAGATGGTCGACAGACTTCGTGCCGGGGATTGGCAGGATCACCGGTGACGTATGCAGCAGCCAGGCAAGGGCAACCTGGGACGGTGTGGCGCCAAGCTCGGCTGCGATCTCGGCCACGGGACTGCTGGGTCCGGCCAGCTCCCCGGTCGCGATCGGGAACCACGGGATGAACGCAATTCCCTCGGCTGTCGCGTAGTCCAGCACGTCCTGGGCGTCGCGGGTCGTGAGGTTGTAGAGGTTTTGGACGCTGGCTATCTCGGTGATGTCGCGAGCTTGCTTGAGCTGGTCGAGCGAGACCTCGGAGACGCCTATGTGGCGGACCTTGCCCTGCTGCTTGAGCTCGGCGAAGGCGCCGAGCTGGTCGGCGAGCGGAATCTCGTCGTCGATTCGGTGCAGCTGGATGAGGTCGATGCGCTCCAGTCGGAGCGTGCGTAAGCTCATCTCGACCTGCTGCTTGAGGTACGCCGGACGACCAACCGGAACCCACTCGCCAGGCCCGGTTCGGGTGAGGCCGGCTTTGGTGGCAATGACCAGCTCATCGGCGTAGGGGTGCAACGCTTCGGCGATCAGCTGCTCGCTCACCTGCGGACCGTATGAGTCGGCGGTGTCGATGAAATCCACTCCGGCGCCGGTGGCGGCCTTGAGCACCTCGAGCGCGCCGGCGCGGTCAACGGGTGGACCCCAGATCCCGTCTCCGGTGATCTGCATGGCGCCATAACCCAGCCGGTGCACGGTCAGGTCGCCACCGAGGTCGAAAGTCGGGGCAAGGGTGTCGTTCGTCGTGGTTGTCATGTCGGTGCCAACCGGAGCAGTCGCCGATGTGTTCCAACCAGGAGGTGTCTTCTCGCCCAGCAAGACGGCCGGTTGGGCTCGGGACCCCGTAGGCGTTTGTTATTCGCTGGTGAGTCCGTAATCGTGCTACGCCTTGTCCGGGCCTGGTGCCGCTAGCCCCTCTGAAGGTCCGAGCCTGAGAATGCTTACTCACCCGTGCGCTGGAAGACGAGACAGTAGTCGCCGCTGATGCCCGGTGGCTGCCGGTCCCAGCAGAGGTAGCACTCCTGAATCAATGGGAGATTCCTCGAGATCACGCGCGCCACGTCCCAGGCGAGTGGCGTCATCACGCCGGACTTCACGGTGTTGGCGACGTTGACCACAGCATGCCCCCCGGGGCGAAGCAGTTCGGCGACCTGACGAAAGACGTCCTCGAGCTCGGCGAGGTATGTCGGGTAGTCACCGGTCGCGGTCTCGTACGCCTCTAGCGGGTTGTCAGGGTGCTTGTTCGCTGTCATGTAAGGCGGCGAGGTCAGACACAGGTCAACTCGGTCATCGACGAGGTCGACCAGGTTTCGGGCATCGCCGGTCAGCACCGCAGAGTCGACGCCGATGCGGCCGTAGATCTGGCGGACGCGGTCAGGCATCAGCTCGACACCGATCGCACGCCGCCCGAGCCTTTGGGCAACGACCAATGTGGTCCCGAAACCGGCGAAGGGGTCGAGCACCAGATCACCCTTCGCCGAGAACTCCCCGATCACGGCTGTCGCCAGCGACTCGGTGAAGTGCACGATCTCCTGTCCGCCCGGCGGGCGCTGCGTGGCGAGCTCGGACAGGTTCTGGAGGATGAAGGGCTGCACCCGCTCATTGTCTAGTCCCCACCCAGGCCCGTCCACAGAGGGGAGGGCGGTTTCGGCTGCGCCCGCCCGCGCACAATGGTGGCCGGGAGCGACCGCGAGGAGGGAGCCCATGACAGATGCGACGGACCACGTTCAGGTCGTCGACAACTCAGCGGAGCAGAGGTTCGAGGCGCAGATAGCGGGAGCCGTGGCTGGTTTCGTGGACTATCACCGTCGCGGGTGCAAGGTCTCGCTCACCCACACCGAGGTCGACGCCGGCTTCGAGGGCCAAGGCATCGGCAGTACCCTCGCCCGCCAGGCTCTCGATGCCGTCCGCGATGGGGGGCTGTCGGTGCTGCCGCTGTGCACGTTCGTGCGGCGGTACATCGAGCGGCATCCGGAGTACCTCGACCTGGTGGCCGCAGAGGACCGCGAGCGCTTCGACCTGCCAACCACGTGAGCAGCGTCGGGCGTGACCGTGCCGGAGCAGAGGAACTCATACGGATGCTCCCTCGGTCTCGCCGTGCCAGGATCGCCAGAGTGCGGCGTACGAGCCGTCCGCTGCGATCAGCTCGTCGTGTGAACCTATCTCGGTGATCCGACCCTCCTCCACGACTGCGACCCGATCGGCATCGTGCGCGGTGAAGAGCCGGTGCGCGATCGCGATCACCGTGCGTCCAGCAAGCACCCCTGCCAGCGAACGCTCGAGGTGGCGCGCCGCTCGCGGGTCGATCAGCGATGTCGCCTCGTCGAGCACCAGGGTGTGTGGGTCGGCGAGCACCAGCCGGGCCAGCGCCAGCTGTTGTGCCTGGGCAGGCGACAACGACAAGCCGCCGGAACCAACCCGGGTGTCGAGCCCGGCAGGCAACGCCAGTGCCCACGCCTCGGCATCCACTGCCCGCAGCGCCGCCCGCATCGTCTCGTCGGAGTCGCGCTCACTGAGAGACAGGGCCAGGTTGTCGCGCAGGGTGCCCACGAAGACGTGATGCTCCTGCGTCACCAGCGCGACGTGGCCGCGGAGGTCGTCGAGGGGCAGCTCGGTCATGCCGACTCCACCGATCGTCACCGTTCCGGAGCCGGGGGGATGAATACCGGCCAGCAGTCGTCCCATCGTCGACTTGCCGGCGCCGGAGGGTCCTACCATCGCGATGCGCTCGCCTCGGTCGACGTGCAGGTCCACGCCGTGCAGGACGTCGCGGCCCTCAACATAGGCGAAGTGCACGTCGGCTGCGTCGATGCGCTCGTGAGCCGGCTCGCGGCCCGACACCTCGCGGTCGTCGGGGACGCTGCCGACCCCAAGCAGGCGGGCCAGCGACGTCGCACCGATCTGGAGCTCGTCCAGCCACGACAGCAACCGGTCGACTGGGTCGATCAGCGCTTGCACGTACAGCGTCGCCGCGATGACATCTCCGAGCTCCACCTGGCCCCTGCTGTGGAGCCACCCACCGAACAACAGAGTGGCAACTGTCGGGACGAGGTAGCCGATCTCCGCCGACGGGAACCACACGGTACGCAGCATCAGCGTGTAGCGCTCGGCCGCGAACGACTCGGCGATGTCGGCGTCGATCCGGTCCAGCCGCCGCTTCTCCAGCCCCAGCGCTTCGACGGTACGGGCGCCTTCGGCCGTCTCGGCGAGGCTTGCGTTGATGGCGGCGTACGACGCGGACTCGCGCAGATAGCCGTCGCGCGCACGCCGCAAGTACCAGCGCGTCGCCACGAACAGCAGCGGTACGCCGAGCATGAGGGGCACCAGCACCCACGCGCCGACAAGGATGCACGCGCCGATCGAGAAGACAGTCGTCACGAACGCGATGATCGTCTCCGGCAGCGCGAACCTGACCGACCAGCCGAGCGCTTCGACATCGCGCGAGGTGCGGGTCAGCAGGTCGCCTGTGCCGGCCCGCTCGACGGTACTGACCGGGAGTGCGAGTGACTGCTTCACGAAGTTCTCGCGGAGCTCGGCGAGCACCTTCTCGCCCAGCACAAAGGACGCATAGCGGGCGTAGCGGGTGAGCACGGTCTGCACCAGCAAGAAGACCGCGATGGCAATGATCGTCTTGTCGACGGTCGAGACAGTGGTGCCCTCGGACACGTCCTGGACGAGGTTGCCGATCAGCCGCGGTGCGGCGAGGCCAGCGATGGCGGCGAGCACGTGCAAGGAGATCGCCACGGTGAGCTGACGGGGGTGCTGACGGGCCATCCCGCGCGCATAGCGGCGGACCGCGGGCGCGTTGGCGACGGGGAGGAGCTCTCTCATGCTGACACGTCGTCCTCACCGCGGGCCACGACGCGTCGGTAGCGGGGGTCGTCGAGCAGGTCACGGTGGCTGCCGACGGCGACCGCGGCGCCGGCCTGCACCAGCACCACCTCGTCGGCCTGGTCGAGCATCAACGGGCTGGCGGTGATGATCACCGTCGTCTTGCCCGCGCGGTGCTCCTGCAGCCGGGTGGCGATACGGGCCTCGGTGTGCGCGTCGACGGCCGACGTGGGGTCGACCAGCACGAGGATGTCGGGATCGGCGATGAGGGCGCGGGCGAGCACGAGGCGCTGCCGTTGCCCACCGGACAGCGAACGGCCTCTCTCCTCGACGTCGGTGTCGAGGCCGTCGGAGAGCGTGTCCATCACGTCTTCGGCCGAAGCCGTCAGAATCGCCCTCATCACGTCGTCCTCACCAGCAGTGCCGTGGACGTCGAGCTCGTCGCGCAACCGGCCGCTGAACAAGGTGGCGTTAGCGTCACTGACGACGATCGCCCGACGGACGAAGACACGCTCGAGGTCGGACAGCGAGACGCCGTCCAGGGTTGCCGGACCGTCGGCGAACCTGCCCAGCCGGTCGGCGATGGCAGCCGACTCGTGTGGAAGCTCTGACACGACCGCTGTTAGGCGCCCGGGGCGGACGCGAAGGCCGGTGCGGACGTCGACGAGGTCGCCGTCGGTCGACGCGACCCGCGGCTGCTCGATGTCTTGTGCCTCGGGCTGCACCGACAGCACTCGGCAGATGCGACGACCCGCAACGAGCCCTCGGATGAGCTTGTTGGCGACCTCTGTCCCGGTCCGCAACGGGATCATGAGGAACGCCGCATAGCCGTAGAACGCCACCAGCTCGCCCGGCTGGATCTTGCCTTCGACCGCGAAGCGGGCACCGAGCCATACCACGAGCACCACGAACACTCCTGGCAGGAAAATTTGGAGAGCGTCGAGCATGGATTGCAGCCGAGCCACCTGGACGCCGGCCCGGCGGACCTGCTGGGACTCCTCGGAGTATCGGGCGTGAAAGACTTCTTCGCCACCGACGCCACGCAGCACCCGGAGCCCTCCCACGATGTCGGAGGCGAGCGTGTTGAGCTCGCCCATCATCTCCCGTTGTGCCAGGTTGCGCTTCTGCAGCGGCTTCAGCAGTGGGCCGAGGAGCAGCAGCAGTGCCGGGACACCGATGAGGACGAGCAAGCCGAGCGTCATCGACGAGTTCAGCAGGATCGATGCGACCACGAAGAAGGCGGCGACGGCGCCGAACGCCCGGCCCATCACCTCGATCGAGTTCCCGACATGAGCGAGATCGGACGCACCGATGGAGACGACCTCGCCGGTGGAGATTCGCCGGGGGAGAGTGGCGCCGAGCCGAACACTGTGCCGGGCGACCACCTGCACCGTGCGGTAGGCCGCGATCAGCCAGTTCTGCACGGCGAAGCGGTGGCGAGCGATCCCGGCGACAGCTTGAAGGATGCCGATGCCGAAAAGTACGGCCGCCCAGTACGCCAGCCGACCCATGTCATCGGCACGCACGCCCTCGTCGATGGCCCGGCCGATGATCGCCGGCATCACCGACTGCGCCACCATCCACACGATGCCGAAGGTGATCCCTACGACCATCGTCGGAACCTGCCCGCAAGCGACCCACCACAGGTAGCGGCCGGGGGAGCGGGCGTCGGGTGTCCCCGGATCGGGGAGGGGCAGTTGGCGCATAACACACCAACGGTAGAGATGTGAGGTCCTGCGGCGCCAACCGTTTAGCGTGCGAACGTGCCGAGGGCGGTCGTCGGACGAACGGGTTCACCAACAAGGACCGGCGGATCGAGACACCTCGACCCGCCGGTCCCTTCCCCCGGCCCGTCACGACCGTGTGTCACAGCCGCAGCGAGCGCCCCTCGTCGGGTCCTTCGTCCAGTCCTTCGTCGGGTTCCTCGTACGCGGGTGTGTGCTGGACGGAGTCGTCGCCTGGCTGGTCGCCGCGTCTGCGTGGCCGAAGCGCCGCAACCAGACCGATCGCGCCGGCAGTGATCAACGCCACCGGACCCGCCAGCCGCGCGTCGTCGAGGCCGATCGCCTCGGTCAGCGTGAGCAGCCAGACGACGGTGAAGCCGGCGAAGATCGCGCCGAACACCAACGAGATGACGTCAGTTGCATGCCGAGGGAACACGGGTGCCTCCTGAGAGTGCGTCGAACGGTTGGTAGGTCGAAAAGATGCCGGTGCGAGCGGCGCTGTTGCCGTCGCCAGGGCAGTCAGCACGCATGATGTTGATCTGGCCGAAGGTCAGCTCGATGTCGATTGTCACGTCTGGATCGTCGTCGTCTCGTGGGACCAGGGTGGCGGACTGTGAGCCACCGCTCCGCGTCCCGACGTAGGTGGGGCCGGTGATCTCGCCACCGTCGACATGTGCGCTGATCGTGGCGTCCACCGACGACGGCACAATGACATCGACCTGCCCCACCGAGGAGTCGACGTCGATGACACGCCCGTCCAGCGCTGTGGGGTCCTGCACGTCGTCGAGGCGCACGATGAGCAGCCCGGCGCCATGCTCGTACGTCGACCGAACGTCGGCAGCCGCGGTCGGGCGGTAGGTCGCCTCGCCGTAAGGACCTGGCCCGACCACGGTCGAGACCACCGTCAAGAAGGTGGTGACCAGGCCGAGGAAGATGAGAAAGCGGCTGCGTCCGAACCAAGTGCCCACCAGCAGCGCCGCTGCGATGATCCCGAGGGCGGTGCCGGGGTAGACCGACGGTGGCAGCAGTCCGACGACGGTCTCGTCGATGACCCAGACCGTGCCCAGGGCCAGCGCGATGGTGGCAAGGGTGGCACCGAGCAGGTGGGAGGGCTCGCGCCGCGGCCGTTTGGGCCGGGGAGGCGAAGGGGGCGACGCAGGGGTGCGCGGCTGCGCCGGATCATCCGAACCCGTGCCCCCGGGACGCCGCCACCAGGGCCGCCGGGTTTCCTCCACCGGCAGCGGAGCAGTGTGCTCAGCCTGGTCGTGCTCAGCGACGTGGGTGCTGGTCGTCGGCAGCACGGACGTCGGCTCGTCGTCCGACGACGGGACCACCGGCGAAGAGACCGAGCCGCTGGTCGCATCCATCACCGCACCGGACGAGCGGTTCGGGGCGACCACGCCTGACGATGCAGTCGTCACGCTCCCGCCGTCACTCGGACGCCGAGTGAAGACGGCGAAGAGTACGAGGGCGAGCAGCCCGATCACGATGGCAGGGAACGGGTTGGGCGCACTGAAGCCGATTGCCCCGATCATCGTCGCGATCGTCGCGACCGCCGCGATCGCCAGGCCGGCAACGAGGATCCGCTCGGGGTCCCGGCGCAACCAGGTCGACGCAGGCGAGTCGTAGCTGTCCTCGGTCGGAATGGTGATCCAAGCGAGGCAGTAGAGCACCACCCCCGCTCCGCCGAAGAGCGTCAGGGCCGCGAACACGACCCGGACGACGAGGGGATCGACGTCGAGGTGGCGGCTGAGTCCCTCGCAGACGCCGGCGACCATCTTGTCGTGCCGGGCCCGGCGCATCGTGCGGATGTCTCGGACCTGCTCGCGACTGACTCGGGGACCGGCCTCGGAGGATTGGGGTTGCTGGGTCATGTCAGAAAGCCTCGCCGCTGTGGTGCCGCAGCGGTATCGGGGACAGCCCCCATCTCCTTGATGTGACCCTGACACCGGCCGTCCAGACATCAGGGAGCCATCGGATGGTCACCGAGCCGCTATGCGACGATCATGGACACATGTCCCAGACAGTCCAGCGTGCCCGGCGCGCCTACCGCGACCCTGAGGACTCGTTCCTCGGCGGCGTTGTGTCGGGTCTCGCCACACACCTCGGGCTTGATCCGCTGCATGCGCGGGTGGGTTTCGTCGCTCTGGCGCTGTGCGGCGGATTCGGGGTAGTCGTGTACGCCGCCCTGTGGGTGCTGTTGCCGGTAGCCACCATCGATGAGGACGACACCGCACCAGGTCTGGGATCGGCCACCCGGCGGGGCATGCGGACCCCGAGCCGTTCACGCCGCGGCGATGACATGGGAGTGGCGTTGTCGCTGATGATCTTCGGGCTGGGAGCTGTCGTGCTGCTGCAGGTGGCGGGGCTGTGGACGAGCCCGCGCATCTTCTGGCCGCTTGCAGTGGCACTGGCCGGGCTCGGCCTGTTGTGGTGGCAGTCCGATGAGGGCTCTCGGACCGACTGGCTCTCGTTGGGATCCGGTTGGAAGAGCTGGCTCCGTGTCGTAGTGGGCCTGGCCTTGGTCACCGGTGCGGTGTTTCTTGCCCTGTTCCAGGCCGGGGTGTCGGGGGCACTCGATGACACGCTCGGCGCCATCGCGCTTGCCATCGTGGGCGTCGGACTCGTGCTGGGGCCATGGCTGCTGACGCTCACCCGGCAGCTGCGACAAGAACGTGCAGAGCGGGTCCGCAGCCAGGAACGCGCCGACGTCGCCGCCCACCTTCACGACTCCGTGCTGCAGACTCTTGCCCTGATCCAGCGCCAGGCCGCCGACCCGGTTGCGGTGAGCCAGCTAGCGCGCACACAGGAGCGCGAGCTGCGCACCTGGCTGTTCGAGGCTGATGACCGGCAGACCGACACGCTGCGCTCCGCTGTGCAGCGCGCCGTCGCCGAGGTCGAGGACGTCCACCATGTTCCGATCGAGCTGGTGATGGTCGGCGACCTTGCCCTCGTCGACTCCACGCGGGCGCTGATGGCGGCCACCCGCGAGGCCGTCGTCAACGCCTCGCGTCACTCCGGCGCCGACCGGGTCGATGTCTTCGTCGAGGTAGGGTCGGGAACTGCCGAGATCTTTGTACGCGACCGCGGCCGCGGCTTCGAGCTTGAGCAGGTGGCCGAGGACCGGCTCGGAGTACGCCGCTCCATCGTGGACCGGGTGGCCCGCCACGGTGGCGATGCGGTCATCCGCAGCAAGCCGGGTGATGGCACCGAGGTGCGGTTGACGATGCCGTGCAACGGCGCGTCCCCCGCAGCGAGGCCAACATCTTCGAGCCCCACGTCGAAGCGCGAGGCGGAAGAAGGACGCCCATGACACCACTCCTGCGTTTGGTCATCGTCGACGACCACGCCATGTTCCGCACCGGGGTGAAGTCGGAGCTGACCGGTGTCTTCGACATCGTCGGCGAGGCGGCCGATGCCGACGAGGCGGTGAGGATCATCATGTCGTCGCTGCCCGACGTCGTCCTCCTGGACGTGCACCTGCCCGGCGGAGGGGGTGCCGAGGTGCTACGGCGAATCTCGACGCGGAAACCGGAGGTCAAGTTCCTCGCCTTGAGCGTCTCCGACGCCGCCGAGGACGTGATCGCGGTGATCCGGGGCGGAGCCCGCGGATATGTCACCAAGAACATCACCGGCGCGGAGCTGATCGCCGCGATCCGTCGGGTCGCCGACAACGACGCGGTCTTCTCACCTCGGTTGGCGGGTTTCGTGCTTGACGCGTTCGCTGGCCAGTTCGAGGTCGCCTCAGTCGACGGGGACCTCGACCGGCTGACGGAGCGTGAGCGCGAGGTGATGCGACTGATCGCCCGTGGCTACGCGTACAAAGAGGTCGCTGCGGAGCTGTTCATCTCGATCAAGACCGTGGAGAGCCATGTGTCGAGCGTGCTTCGCAAGCTCCAGCTGTCGAGCCGCCACGAGTTGACGCGGTGGGCGTCGGAGCGCCGCCTGTTGTAGGGCAGAATGCCCGAAGACCGCTCGCCGCCCGCGACCGAAAGGGGACGCTCCGTGGACCTGCTGCGCCACATCTTGTTGTTCATCCACCTGTTGGGCTTCGCAGCGCTCTTCGGTGGCGCCCTTGTGCAGTTCCGCGACGAGTACAAGGTCGTCAACGCAGCCATGTTGTACGGCGCACTCATCCAAATCGTGACCGGCTTGCTGCTGGTCGGAGTCATCGAAGGGGCCAACGAACCGATCGACAACTGGAAGGTCACCGTCAAGCTGGCGGTCGGGCTAGTTGCCGCCGTGCTCTGCTGGGTGAACCGCCGCAAGGACACCATCCCCGCCGGGCTGTTCGGTGCAATCATGCTGCTGACCGCGGGCAACGTCGGTGTCGCCGTCTTCTGGTGACGTCACGCGGGCCTTGCGTAACTAGGACAGTTTCTCGACGGGGGAGTAACGCAGCAACAGGCGCTTCATCCCGTTCGAGCCGAAATCGACCGAGGCGACCGCGTTGTCCGCCTGCCCCTCGACTGTCACCACGCTGCCCATGCCGAACGTGTCGTGGACGACACGATCACCGGGCGCCAACGAGGGGACGGGACGGGTTCCGCCCGTCGGTTTGGGCGCCGGAAGCTGGCGGGCGCTGCGGCGAATCGGCGAGGTCGCCGGGCCACGCAGATAGCCTGCGGAGTCGGCATACCGCGACGACGCCGACGAGCTGCCCCAGGTCGTCTGTGCGGACTCGGTGCGCTTCCAGTCGATCAGCGCGCCGGGGATCTCGTCGAGGAACCGTGACGCGGGGTTGTGCGAGGGGGCGCCCCAGGCGGAGCGGACTAGGGCCCGGGAAAGGTAGAGCCGCTGACGTGCGCGGGTGACGCCGACGTACGCCAGTCGTCGCTCCTCCTCGAGCTCGACCGGGTCGCCGAGCGCACGTGAGTGCGGGAAGATGCCGTCCTCGAGCCCACTGAGGAAGACGATGGGAAACTCCAGTCCCTTCGCTGTGTGCAGCGTCATCAGGGTCACCACGCCGTCGGACTCGTCGCCATCGGGGATCTGGTCGGCGTCGGCCACCAGCGCGACGCGTTCGAGGAAGTCGCCGAGCCTGGCGGCATCCTGTTCGTCGGCGAACTCGCGGGCCACAGCCAGCAGCTCGCCGAGGTTCTCGACCCGCGCCTCGTCTTGGGGGTCGTCGGAGGCCTCGAGCTCGGCCAGGTAGCCGGACGAGGTGAGCACCGCGTCGACGATGTCGTCTGGCCGCTCACCCTGCTCGACCATCTGTTGCAGCTTCTCCATGGCCGCAACGAATGCCTGGATGTTCTTCAGGGAGCGGGTGGCGATCGCGGGGGCGTCCTCGGCCTTGCGCAACGACTCCCAGAACGACACACCGGTGCGCTGGGACAGCACATCGACACAGGCCTCCGCACGGTCGCCGATGCCACGCTTGGGCACGTTGAGGATGCGCCGCAACGACACGGTGTCGTCGGGGTTGGCGAGCACCCGGAGGTAGGCGAGCACGTCACGGATCTCACGCCGCTCATAAAACCGCACCCCGCCGACGACCTTGTAGGGAAGACCCACCCGGATGAACACCTCTTCGAAGACACGGCTCTGGGCGTTGGTCCGGTAGAACACGGCAACATCGCTCGGCTTGGCGATGCCGTCGTCGGTGAGCCTGTCGATCTCCTCCGCCACGAACTGCGCCTCGTCGTGCTCGTCGTCGGCGACGTAGCCAAAGATCAGCTCGCCGTCGCCGGCCTCGGACCAGAGGTTCTTGGGACGGCGCTTGGGATTGTTGGCGATCACCGCGTTGGCCGCACTGAGGATGTTCTGTGTGGAGCGGTAGTTCTGGTCGAGCACCACAGTGCTCGCGCCTGCGAAGTCCTGCTCGAACTGGAGGATGTTGCGGATGTTGGCGCCGCGAAACGCGTAGATCGACTGGTCCGAGTCGCCCACCACCATCAGCTCGGCCGGCTCGGCTGCAGGTGTCTCGGGCCTGGCAGACGTGCTCGTGGGCCCGACCCCGACGAGGTCGCCGTCTGACGTACGCCGGGCCGACGTGTCCGAGCAAAGCTCCCGGATGAGGGCGTACTGGGCATGGTTGGTGTCCTGGTACTCGTCGACGAGCACGTGCCGGAACCGGCGACGGTAGGTCTCCCGCACCTCAGGGAACGCATGGAGCAGGTGCACCGTCGTCATAATCAGGTCGTCGAAGTCCAGGGCGTTCGCGGCCTGGAGGCGCTGCTGATAGGAGGCGTAGCACTCGGCGTAGGTCCGCTCCAGGTGGTTCTTCGCCCTGGCTGCTGCCGCCTCGTGGTCGAGCAGCTCGTTCTTGCAGTTGCTGACCCAGTTCAGCACCGCCCTCGGGTTGTAGCGCTTGGCGTCGAGGTCGAGGTCGCGGCACACCAGCGTCATCAACCGGCGCGCGTCGGCGTCGTCGTAGATCGAGAAGTTAGAACGAAAGCCCAGGCGACCGATCTCCTTGCGCAGGATCCGGACGCAGGACGAGTGGAACGTCGAGACCCACATGATCTTGGCGCGTCCACCCACGAGCTCGGCCACGCGCTCCCGCATCTCGGCCGCTGCCTTGTTCGTGAAGGTGATCGCCAGGATCGAGCCGGGGTGGGTGCCGCGCTGTGCCAGCAACCAGGCGATGCGCCGGGTGAGGACCCGGGTCTTCCCGGAACCCGCACCGGCGACCACGAGAAGGGCTGACCCCTCATGGGTGACAGCAGTTCGCTGCGACGGGTTAAGCCCCTCGAGCAGCTCCTCGCGACTAGGGTGACGTCGCCGTGCGGGCGCGTCCTCGGTGGGCGGTGGCGACGATGACTCGGCAAGTTGAGGCAGTGGGAAGAGCGCGGACATCGTGGTCATATGCTACGTCGCGACGCCGACAGATCCCTACGAGGACGTCACCGAATCGCAGGCCATGGGCCGACCTCGGCAGTCGGGGCAGCGGTGGCCGGGTCAGAGACCGAGACCGTGCTCGAGGAAGTAGGGACGCGGGTCGATGCCGTTGTGCAGGTCCGACGCCAGCCGGTACTCGAAGTGCAGGTGTGCGCCGTACGCGTTGCCGGTCTCACCGACCCGACCCACCTGCTGGCCCTTGACGACTTGCTGGCCGGTGAGCACGTCGATGGAGCTGAGGTGGTTGTACCAGACCTCATCGCCGTTCTCGAGCCGAAGTCGGACCTGGTTGCCGTAGGGGCCGTCCCAGCCCGTCTGGACCACGGTCGCGTTGGTGACCGCAACCGTCGGCGTACCGTAGGCGGTCGCGAAGTCGATTCCGGTGTGGTAGCCCGACGCCCAGTAGGGGCCGGCCTCGCCGAACCAGGTGGAGATGTGGAAGCCGGTGGTCGGGAACACCCACTCGTTGCTCGACAGCTCCTTGGCGTAGTTCTCGGCCTCGGCGGCCGCATCTCCCAGTTTGTCGTTGCGCTCTGCGGCGAGCTGCTGGGCGGCTGTCGTGGCGGCCGAGCGTTTGGCGGTGTGCTTCTGCGCCAGCATCGGGCGCACGGCGGACCGACTCACCGTGGTGGCGTCACGACCTTCGAGGGGGGCCGACGACATCGAGGCGACGTACGAGCCGTGCTGCGCCGATGATGTCGGCGTGGCGTCTTGTCCTGCGGTGATGGCCTGGCCCGCCGTGGCGGCGCCGACCGCGGCGACGAGCAGCGCGAGACCGCCGATCATGGACGGTGTCGCGACGCGGCCGGATCGTCGGGGCGCGGGCAACGTCCTACGACGGCCAGGCGCCAAGAAGGAGGAGTGTTGTCGGGGACGCTGCTCGTCGGCCTGGTTGGCGCGGTGCCTGGCGGCGCGATGCGTCGACACGCTGGGGAGTTCCTTCCGGCAGACAACGTGGGGCAGGAATGTCCGACGCTAGCCGAATCTGCCACCGTGGGGAACCGGCGGCTGGTCGGCTGTGGACCCAGGCGAGGTTACGCGATGAGGCCGGAAAGTTCACCTTGTGACGCCGGGTGTGTGAGGGGTCACCCGACGTCCATCCTTCGGTGACCTTGCGTGAATTCAGCGTTGCTCCGAGTAAACTCCGCACCGGTCGAGTCGGGGTGTGACGCAGGATCCGGGCCGCCGTGGCCACCTCGTGCCGGTGGTACGCCGATTGGCTAGTCTCGACCCGTCGTACGACGTCACGAGGACTCGCCCGTGGCACGGCACAGAGGCGGTGAGCTTGACATGGCCCCGATACGGATCGTGGTCGCCAAACCCGGACTCGACGGGCACGACCGCGGCGCCAAGGTGATTGCCCGAGCACTGCGCGACGCGGGCATGGAGGTCGTCTACACCGGCCTGCATCAGACGCCCGAGCAGATTGTCGAGACCGCCATCCAGGAGGACGCCGACATCGTGGGCCTGTCGGTATTATCCGGCGCTCACCTGACGCTATTCAAGAAGGTCATGCAGCTGCTCGACGAGCGTGACGCCTCCGACATCATCGTCTTCGGTGGCGGCATCATCCCCGAGGCCGACATTCCCCTGCTCGAGGAGGTCGGAGTCGCCAAGATTTTCACACCCGGCACGAAGACCCAAGACGTCGTGCACTGGGTCCACCGTGCGATGACAGACGCCTGAAGCCTGCTCGCTAAGGCCTCAGGGGTAAGGCCCTCGGGGACCCATGTCGTGGGCGGAGACGAAGCCCGCCAACGCCGCGGCGACCTCTCCTGGCCGCGACTGGGGAACCCAGTGGCCGGCGTCGATCTCGAGACGCGTCAGGTCCGAGGCGAAGCGGTGCAGGTCGTGGGTGAGCTGGGGCAGCACATACTTGTCGCGTAGTGGCACGATGAGCTGCACGGGGAGGTCGGTGGTGGCGCCGCCCGGCACCCGCTCACGGCGGGCGAAGATGTTCGCGCGGTAGAGGTTGAGTCCGTTGACAGCGTCGTCGGGAAGTGTCGGGCCGAAGTGGCTGCAGCGGCCGCCACCGGTTTGCAGCGAACCATGGTGGCGTCGCAGGAGGAACTCCGGCAGGCGTGGCAGCTGGAACGCGAAGATGTACCACGAGTGCAACAACTGGTGGAGGCCTTGGCGCCTGAGCTGCCAGCTGCCGCGTCGAGCGGAACGCGAGAACGCGTGCACGTGGTCCAGGCAGGGCCCACTGATCGTCGTGTAGGTGGCGATTCGACCGCTGAAACGCGGGTCCGACGTCTCCCGGATGACTGCCTCCCAGGCCTGGATCGAACCCCAGTCGTGGCCGACGAGGTGCACCGGGCGGTCAGGGGAGACGACGTCGATCACCACTGCCAGGTCGCGGACGAGGTGTGCGATTGCGTAGTCGTCCTGGCGCTCGGGCACCCCGGACTCGCCCGCTCCGCGGACGTCGTACGTCACGCAGTGGAAGCGATCCTGCAGGCGATGCACCACCGGGTCCCAGACCGTGTGCGTGTCAGGGAACCCGTGCACGAAGACGACAGGGGGGCCGATCGCGCGGGTCTGCCAGACCGCAAGCGGAAGATCCCCCGAAATGACCGTCCGGCGCGTCGTCGTGGGCGAGGAGGCCGCAGGGGATCCGGCTGGGTGGGCGTGGTCCGTCACGGGATCCTCTCGAGTTTGGCGGCTGGCTACCCCGAGTCTGCCAAATCAGTTTCGGCTGGCTAGGCTCCCCACGGAACCTTTCCGCTGCTGACGCCCATGGTCGGCGGCGCCTGGGCAGCAGCGGGACACCGGCCCGTCGGACAGAGCCAGAAGGACGGCGACACCGTGGATCTGATGGAGTACCAGGCGAAGGAGCTGTTCGCCAAGCATGGCGTGCCCGTAACCATGGGCGTAGTCGTCGAGAACCCCGAGGACGCGCACGACGCGGCTCAGCGGCTCGGTGGCCGCGTCGTCGTCAAGGCGCAGGTGAAGGCCGGTGGCCGCGGGAAGGCGGGCGGTGTGAAGCTCGCCGAAAGCCCCGAGGACGCCGTCGCGAGGGCCGGCGAGATCCTGGGCATGAACATCAACGGTCACATCGTCCGCAGAGTGCTGGTGGCTCCGACCGCTGACATCGCCGAGGAGTACTACTTCTCGTACCTCGTCGACCGGACCAACCGTCGCTACCTCTGCATCGCCAGCACCGAGGGGGGTGTCGAGATCGAGGTCACGGCACATGAGAACCCGGATGCCGTCGCTCAGGTGGCTATCGACCCGCTGGTCGGTGTCGACGAGGCCAAGGCTCACGAGATCGTCGAGGCTACTGGCTTCCCGGCCGACGTGGCCGACGAGGCAGTCGGCGTCATCCAGAAGTTGTGGACGGTCTTCGTCGAGGAGGACGCGTCGCTCGTCGAGGTGAACCCTCTCGTCCGGCTCGGTGACGGCCACCTCGACGCGCTCGATGGCAAGGTGACCCTTGACGACAACGCCGACTTCCGGCACGCCGACCACTCGGCCTTCGAGGACAAAGGCGCTGAAGCGCCGCTCGAGGCGGAGGCGAAGGCGAAGGGGCTCAACTACGTGAAGCTCGACGGCGCTGTCGGGATCATCGGCAACGGTGCCGGGCTGGTGATGGCGACCCTTGACGTGGTGGCGTACGCCGGGGAAAAGCACTCGGGAGTGAAGCCCGCCAACTTCCTCGACATCGGGGGTGGCGCGTCGGCCGAGGTGATGGCGGACGGCCTGCACATCATTCTTGGCGACCCACAGGTCAAGAGTGTCTTCGTCAACGTGTTCGGCGGCATCACCGCCTGTGACGCGGTCGCGAACGGCATCGTCAACGCGCTCGAGCTTCTGGGTGACGAGGCGAACAAGCCCCTCGTCGTGCGCCTCGACGGCAACAACGTCGTGGAGGGCCGCCGGATTCTCGACGATGCCCACCACCCACTGGTGACGCTCGCCGACACCATGGACGGCGGCGCCGACAGGGCCGCCGAGCTGGCCGAATCGTCCGCACCATCGGACAGGAGCTGACATGGCGATCTTCCTGACCGAGGGCTCCAAGGTCATCGTGCAGGGCATGACGGGATCCGAGGGCTCGAAGCACACCCAGCGGATGCTCGACTCCGGCACCAGCGTCGTGGGCGGAGTGACGCCGAAGAAGGGTGGTCAGACCGTCGACTTCGACGGTGCTTCCGTCCCGGTGTTCAACTCTGTCGCCGAAGCCGTGGGGGCCACCGGGGCGGACGTCTCGGTGGTCTTCGTGCCGCCGAAGCACACGTTGGCTGCGGTCGTGGAGTCCGTTGACGCCGGCATCCCGCTCATCGTGGTGATCACCGAGGGAGTGCCAGTCAGTGACACCGCGGAGCTGTTCGCCTATGGGCAGTCCAAGGGCACCTCACGGGTGATCGGCCCCAACTGCCCGGGGCTGATCAGCCCCGGCAAGTCCAATGCCGGAATCATCCCGGCAGACATCACCAAGGCCGGGCGCATCGGTCTCGTGTCGAAGTCTGGGACGCTGACCTACCAGATGATGTACGAGCTGCGTGACATCGGCTTCTCCTCCGCAGTCGGCATCGGCGGGGACCCCATCGTCGGGACCACCCACATCGACGTACTGCAAGCGTTCCAGGACGACCCAGACACCGACGCCATCGTGATGATCGGCGAGATCGGTGGCGATGCCGAGGAGCGTGCGGCGGCGTACATCGAGGGCAACATCAGCAAGGCCGTAGTCGGGTACGTCGCCGGCTTCACCGCTCCGGAAGGCAAGACGATGGGTCACGCCGGAGCGATCGTGTCCGGCTCGTCCGGGACTGCGCAGGCCAAGAAGGAAGCCCTCGAAGCGGCTGGCGTCAAGGTCGGCAAGACTCCGTCCGAGACGGCTCAGCTGATGCGGGACCTGCTCGAGCAGTAACGTGCCCGAACAATCCGGCCGACAGGTTGCCTCGGTGCCGTCACAGTCGGATCGCCCTGGGCTCCAACCAGTCCGGCGGGTCACGCTTGGGTGGCCCGCAAGGCGGCGCGTTGCACGACCTGATCGAACTCGTCGGGAGACACGTCGAACCGCTCGCTGGGCGTGAAGGTTATCTGGGCAACCTGGGTGCCCACCCGGATCAGTCCCATCCGGAAAGTGATCGTGCGTGACTCCGAGGTGGTCAGGGTGATCTCGTAGGTGCGCCCGCCTCCCCGCGCCACCGTGATGGGGTCGTCGGCATTGACCTCGAGGGAGATCTGACGATCGCTGCAACCTCGGACGGATGCGTCGACCTCGTCGAGGAACGCGTTGGCCGCGTCGACGGAGCCGAACCTGCCCACCGTCTGCGTCATGCCGAAGATGTCCGGCAGCCTCTTTGCGTCGGGTACCACGAAGCTGCGGGCGCGGATCAGCTCGGCCCCGGCACCGGCGAAGTCGGCGCGGTCGCAGTCGGTGGCGGCCGGATTGATCCGCGCGGTGCTCGGCCCGGTCGCGACCCATGGGTCGGTGAGACCGGCGAAGACCGGCAGGTCGACCACGGTGAGAAAGCCCTTGGCGCGGTCGACGCTCGGCGGTGGTTGTTCGACCGCGGTGAAAGGGCGCCGACCGCAGCTGCCGGTTGCTGCCGCACACACGCGGCGCACGGACGCCGCGGCGAGTCCGACCAGCCGCGCACCGACCACCGGTCCGGTCGTGGGGGCGTCGATGACCCAGGTGATGACCGCAGTTCCGGACTGGGCGATGGCCACCTGCTGGTCGTGGATGCCTCGGCGGTCGACGTATCGCATCGTGATCAGGCTGCCTGCGTCACCGACGCCACGCAGTGATGCGTAACGCTCAATCTGGTGGTTGTCCGCGAGGCAGCCGGAGTACGTCTTCACCAGTCGCCTGTAGTTGCGGTC
>JAABUS010003809.1_pt1 | contig 23327 bp, 17 predicted proteins | sample 5560161 | NCBI WGS metagenome assembly JAABUS01 (sample SAMN10711885, study PRJNA513376) | rock metagenome | isolation source: Antarctica rocks | place: Antarctica: Victoria Land, Trio Nunatak nord | collected 2016-01-04
GAGCTGCGGGTCCTCCGGCCGAGCCTGGAGGACGTCTACCTGTCACTCATCGACGGCCATTCTGCCGGTGGGCAGGACGTCACCGGGAGTCACCCGTGAGCCCGGCCGGGCCCGTGGATGCCGTCCGCGTATCGCCGGGCCGCAGCCGTGGAGCGGTGTCACTCGGTGTGGCCCGGACCGGGATCGAGGTGCGCCAGTTCGTCCGAGAACGAGACAGTATGGTGTTCACGTTCGCTTTCCCAGTGATCCTGTTGTTCATCTTCGGGTCGGTGTTTTCCGGTGACGTCGGCGCCGGGGTTTCCTTCACTCAGTACTTCACCGCCGGCATGATTGCGTCCGGCATCGTCCTGTCGAGTTTTCAGTCCCTCGCGGTCGGTATCGCGGTGGAGCGGGACGAAGGCAGCCTGAAGAGGCTGCGCGGCACCCCGATGCCGCCGGCGGCGTTCTTCCTAGGCAAGATCGGTCTTGTCCTGGTGACCAGCCTGATCCAGACGGCGGTTCTTCTAGTGATCGGGCGGTTGCTTTTCGGGTTGAACCTGCCGAGCACCATCGAGCTGTGGCTGCGGTTCGGGTGGATCTTCCTGGTCGGGACCACCGCTGGCACCGTCCTCGGTATCGCCTACTCCAGCGTGCCGCGATCCTCACGCAGCGCCGCTGCCGTCGTGACCCCCGTCGTCATCGTGCTGCAGTTCATCTCCGGGGTGTTCTTCATCTACAGCGAACTACCCGCCTGGATGCAGACCATCGGGGCGCTCTTTCCACTCAAATGGCTGGCTCAGGGCATGAGATCGGTATTCCTGCCCAGCGCGTTCCAGACGCAGGAAGTCGCCGGGTCGTGGCAACTGCCGCAGACCGCGGTCGTACTGGCGGCCTGGGCCATCATCGGGCTGCTGGTCGCATTGCGGACGTTTCGCTGGGCTCGCCGCGACGCCGGCTGACAACGACCGCTGACAGCCGACGGACGCCCGGATCAGCGCTCCCATCCCCACCCAACATCGTCTCAAGGGGATCGCCGTACGGGAATCACTGCCCGGCGGAACGTCCGGGTCCTAGGAGCGGAGGCGATGTCAAAGCTGGGCCTTCTCCTAGAGTGGGCATCCGAGCACGTTCGAGGTCGTCACCGTGCTGGAGTCCAAACCTTCCCGCTCTATAGGAGAAGTCATGGAACATTTACCCGGTCCGACGACCTGCAGGGAGCGGACTTCGTCACGGTCGACGTGTCGGTGGGCGGCGAGTGGTCTTTCTCGCAGACGCTGAGACACCTCGTCATGGCCACCGACACCTGGCTGGGCCGGGCGATCCTAGAGCGGGAGCAGCCCTTCCACCCGCTAGGCCAGCCCAACGTCGAGTACGGCACCGACGGCAACGACATGTCGATCCACACGACCGGCACGCCGCCGTACGCCGAGGTGCTCGAGGTCCGAGCAGGCCGTGTGGCCATGGTGCGCGACTACCTCTCCACCGTCACCCCGAACGAGCTGACTATGACCCGCAACAACCCGCACAACCCCGACTACCCGGAGACCACCCTCTCCTGCCTGCAAGTGATCTTGGGGGAAGAGTGGGAGCACCACCGCTACGCCGTACGCGACCTCAAGGCGATCGGAGCCAAGTCCGACACATGAGCCGGTGACCAAACCGCATGCGGCGACGCTCGGACCAGGCGGCCTACGTGACCGGCTCGTCCGCACGGGGATCCATCACCGAGGCCGGCTCTCAGCCTCCGGTTGGGGCCACTCGTTCGCGGGCAGGAGCTCGCGCAGCGGCACGCTGCGCTGCGCTCCCAGGATCACGGTGGTCTCGAGATTGGCAGGATCGATCTGACGGATGAACTCGCGGCAGCGTCCGCAGGGAGGCAACACGTACAAGCGGTCTTGCTCGTCTCGCCAGACCGCCACGATGGCTGTAATTCGGTACTCGCCGGCGGTCACCATGGCGGCAATCGCTGCGTGTTCGGCGCAGAAGCCGGTCCCGCTACCGGTGTCGATGCACACTCCGCTGAATCGGTGGCCGCTCTCGCTCAGGAGGCTCGCGGCAACATCTCCGAATAGCCGATCACCTACCCGGTGAGGACGGAGCGTAGCCGCCGCGGAGGAGATGAGGTCTGCGATGGGGTTGGCGTCCACGCCACAATCGTGCCAGCCGGCCACGCCGGATGCGTGACTGTCCGGAACAGGTCGTTCTTGTGAGCTGAACGGTCAGCGGACGCCGAGACGCATTGGGGCCGCCGAAGGGGCCTACGTCCCGGCAGCCGATCCCCAACCCGTGACGAGCGCGTCCGCGTCCGCCGGCCGATCTCGCGCCGAAGAGGGTTCCTCTTCCGGCCGAGTCCAGGTCGAGGTTTCACGTCGGCTCGATGACAATCGTGCAATGAGCAGCGAGCAGCATTCCCGACTGGTCGACGGACGTCGTCACTACTTCAGGACCGAGCGGCTGTGCGTTCTCGCCGAAGGGCTCCCAATCAAGCAGGTGCTGATCGACGACATCGCCGAGTTCGACCAAGACTGTTGGTTCGACGGCGCGGGCCCGACCTGTCGGGAGGTGGCTGAACATGCGCGGCGTATCCAGTCAGCGAACCTAACCCACCCTGTGATCCTCTCCGCGAGTGGTGGACTTATGGACGGCGGACACCGCATTGCAAAGGCCTGGCTCGCAGGCGAATCGCACGTCCGAGCAGTTCGCTTCGCAGTGGATCCAGAGCCTGACTACATAGCCGATAACGACGAGAGATGAGAACTGCTTGCGGTAACTCCCCGGCCCGCCAGGGCCCCCCGGGTCGGCGGACCCGACTTGTTTCCGCAGCGGCTTAGTAGCCGGAACAGGGTCCGTCATCGGGACGACTCCGACGTCCCGGACTCGGGGGCCGGGAGTGGCACCGGTTGTCTTGTCCGTGGTGGAGCAGCGGTTGGACACGGTTCGTGCGGTGTTGGCGTAGGGGTCGGGGTCGCGGAGATGGGCCGCGGGAGCATCCGTGCGGCAGGCTATTCGCCCGTGGCACCGTCGATGCGTTCGCGGAGGAAATCCGCGTGGCCATTGTGGCGCGCGTATTCCTCGATCATGTGCAGGTAGATCCAACGAAGCGTGTAGTCCTCGCCAGGGCTGGATTCGTCAAGACTGCGCCCGGCCACGGCCTCACGCGACCGGGCGACACTCGCTTGATAGCTGGCCAGGTCGTCGGCGGCATGCGCGATGTCGACCTCCTGGAAGCCTTCGGTCGATCCCGACACATAGTCCCAGAAAAACTTGTGGTCCGGTTGGCCGTCGTAAGAATGGAACCAGGCCTCGACTCCAGACAGGTGCCGAACAAGGCCGAGCAGCGAGAGCTCCGACGGCGGCACCGACCGCAGCGCCAGTTGTTCCGTCGTCAGCCCGCCACACTTCAGCAGCAATGTCGTGCGGTGGTACTCGAGGCGGTCTTCGAGCGCGGCCCGCTCGTCAATCGGGTTGTTCGGTGGCTCGGGCCGCTCGGGCGTGGTCCATGTCGACATTCCGGCGAACTTACGCACGCATCGATCCTTTGGCAAGCCAGTTAAGGCAGCCAATGGTCTGCCGGTTGCCGATGGTTAGCGGGAGGAGCCAAGAACTCTTGGCCAAGGGTCCTTGGTGATCTAGTCTGGCGTGGTGTCGCGGGAAGGTGATGAATCGAAGATGGCCCAGCCGGCGGTGTTGGATTCGCGCGGTCTGCGGGGTTTGGCTCATCCGATGCGGGTTCAGATCCTGGATCTGCTGGACCTGGACGGCCCCGCGACTGCGACCATGTTGGCTGACAGTCTGGGGGTGCGGTCTGGCTCGACGAGCTGGCATCTGCTCAAGCTGGCCGAGGCTGGCTTGGTCGAGGAGGTGCCACAGCCTCGCGGCCGTCGCGGACGGTGGTGGTGCTCGAGCGGCCCTTGGAGCATCGACCACGCCGACTACGAAGACGATGGTGAGCTGGCGGACGCGAGCTCGGTCGTGCTCGGCGCTGTCGTTTCTCAACACCTGCTCCGTGCGACCCAGTTCTTGAACGAGGACTGGCCCGAGCGGTGGCGCCGGGCATGGATCCTGACCACCGAGACTCGGTTGAGACTGGATCCGGCATCACTGACGGCGATGCGTGCTGAGCTGTGGGCCGTCATCGAGAGGTACCGCAGCGACCCGAGTACCGGCGCCGAGGCCGAGGCTGTGCTATTCCAGATGCAGGGCTTCCCGCGACGCGCCCACGACCAGGTATGAGGCAGGGACCGCCGCTCGCGCGGGCATCCGCGCACGACGAGCAGAGCGAGGCATGCTGTCGCTCCTGAGGCAACGAGACTTCGGATTGCTCTGGGTCGGGGGCCTGGTCTCCTATCTCGGGAGCTGGGCGATGTTCACGGCGCTGCCGGTGTTTGTCTACGAGCGGACCGGATCAGCACTGGCGAGTGCGTTGACGTTCACCGCGACGGTTGCGCCGATGCTGCTGAGCTCGGTCGCCGGCGTCTTCGTGGATCGGTGGAATCGGAAGAACACCCTCGTCATGGCGAACATCGCGATGGGCGTCCTGACGTGCTCGTTCCTGCTGGCCGGGCCGACGCGTACCTGGCTGGTGTACGTCTCAATGTTCTGCGTCTCGCTCGCCGGACTGGTCGTCTCACCAGCAGAGAACGCATTGCTGCCCACTCTGGTCAGACGCGACCAGTTGGTCGCGGCCAACGCGCTGAACACACTGAACGACAACCTCGGGCGCATCGCCGGCCCCGCAGTCGGCGGTCTGCTGCTGGCCTTCGGAGGCTTCACCGACGTGGTGATCCTCGATGCGACAACCTACGTAGTTGCCGCCTTATTGATCCGGTTCATCCGCACTGGCTCGGGCACCGGTTCCCAGGGCCGCACCGATCTGAGTGCGCGGCCCAACTCTCCAGAACACAGACGGGCATCTCCGCTGCTCTGCGGACCTGATTCGTGGCGGACCCAATGGCAGGCAGGTCTGAGATACGTCAGGGCCTCGGCGGTGGTGACCGTGGTCCTCGCGATCGCAGCCACTGCCTTGCTGGGTGATGCCATCTTCAGCTCCCTGCTCGCACCGTTCGTGGCCGAAACTCTCTCCTCCGGAGCTGCAGTCCTTGGACTCTTCCTGACCATCCGCGGGATCGGCGGTGTCCTGGGGGGCATGCTCGCGAGCCTGGCCTCGCGATGGATATCGCCCGCCAAGATGATCGGATGGAGCACGCTGACCCTGGGTGCGCTACTGATGGCCATCGTGACCGTTCCCACGGTGCCGGTCGCCCTCGTCTGCGCGGCATTCCTCGGTGTCTTCGTTGTCTGCTGGCTCGCCAACCAGCAGACCCTCCTCCAAACGAATGTGGCGAACCACTACCTGGGACGAACTCACGGCATCTTGGAGACCGCCACAGCCGTGACGTTGATCCTTGGCTCGATCCTTGCCGGCACACTCGCCAACAGACTCGGAGTCTCAACCCTGCTCTGCCTCGCCGCAGGCCTCTACGCCACAGCCGGCATCACCGCCCTGTTCTACCTACGAAAGAGCCGGACCGAGCCCACGACTTCCTCCCCCGAGACCCGGCACCGCTGAACCCGGCAGCTATCACGAATCGTCCGACCCGTCGACTGGCGCTGCGCGGTTTGTCGCCCGGCTGAGGGGACGTGGGTGATCGATCGGTTCGTGGGACACCCTTGGCGTATCCGGTGTGCGTCCCGGCAAAGTGTTACCATGGTCCCTAGGTAACAGAGGAGCTCGCAGTGGAACGGATCGTGGAGCGCGTGCAACTCGGCGTGCGGATGGAGAAACATATGGTTCAGGTGCTGAAGGGCCTGGCCGAGTTCGAGGACATCAGCCTCGGGAAACTGATGGAGAAGATTGTGCTGCACTCCTTCGACCCCGTGCCGGGCGACGAGGGCGAGTCCTGTGCCAGCCCGCACAGCCGGCGAGAGCTGGAGGCAATCGCCCGGCTGCGAGAGGTATTCGGCATGGACTACGAGGTGCACGCCACCCGCGATTTCGTACAGCAAGCGAACGGTTCAGAGGCGGAGGCGGGTGAGCACGACTAGGGCTTGCTGACCGGGGGTTGAGGTTGCGGGTCCCCCACCGGTGGGGTCCGGCGATGGACGACTCTCTCAGCTCCCCGGGAAGTCTGCGAGCATCGCCGGTACCGACATGCAACCTCGCCCGGCACGCCCGGGGTCAAGTACGCCCGTAACTCGCTGCTCCTTGCCGCCCTGTCCCTCGCGGTGCTGCTGAGACAATGTCGTCGTGGTCGGACCTCACCGCGCTCTGGTGTCGGCGCCTCCAGCGCGATCGGTCGAGCGATTGCCGTCGATCTGGCCGGCCAGGAACACCAGCTGGTGCTGTGGGGCCGCGACCTCGCGAGGCTGCGCGAGACAGCCAGCCGGTGCGAGGGCAGCTGCCTGGTGGACGTCGTCGACGTCACCGATCGGGCGGCGGTGGGCGAGGCCCTGGAGCGTGTGCGCGCCGACGGAAGGCTGAGCGTCGTGGTGTGGGCCGCCGGCGTCTTCGACTGGGCGCCGGCCGATCAGGCTGATGGACCTCGAACTCGTAGATTCCTTCGAGCTTGCTGGTCAGCGCCCATAGCCGGTCGGTCGCCGCTTGGAACAGTTGCTCCACGATGTCTTCGGAGCGCCCGTACGCCTTCTGAAAGTGTCGCATCGCGGCGGTCAGGTCAGCGACCGTCATTCGGCCGTTGATCCCGCTGTCCTCGCTGTGTGCCTGTAGGTACCAGCCGACGAAGGGGACGATCTCGATCAGTTCCTCTTTGTGCTTCCGCACCGACTCCGGGTGCTTGTTCGCTTCGCGTGCCAACAAGAGGTCGACATAGTGGTCGTAAAGGTCGGTACGCTGCGTCGGCGTTGCCGCACCCTGCTGATGGAGCAGGTCCAGAAGAATCGTGAGCTGCATCGGGTTGCCCGCGAGCTCCTCGATGTACAGCTCCTTACTCTTCTCCCGGAAGCTGGTCCGAAGCGCTCGGCCGTCCTTCCCGTGGATGCCTCGGACTGCGCACCACTTGCGGAGGTATTCGTCACGCTGCGGTACCGTGAGCGGGTTGAGAGCGAGCACCTCGAAGAACTTCGTCGATGGCTCGGGGAGTTCGCCAGCGCTCGGTCGCATCGTGACGATGACTTCTGGTGGGCCGCCGTAGGCGCGACCCCGGCTTACGAACTGGTCGATGGACTTCACCACTCTGGAGCGAGCCGACGCGCTGCCGACTTCGTCGAGTCCGTCGAGCACGACGATGCTCGGCACTCGCTGGAAGAGGGTCTGGATGTCGCTAGCGCTTGTGGCTACCCCACCGCCCTCGTGCGTCACGAGGTCGGCGAGGAACGCTTCAAGAGTGGCTGTTGCGCCCGAGCGCTTTAACTTCTTCGAGGGTTTCGATTCTTCGGCGCTCCACGGGTCTTCACCGCGCAGCCATCGCGCGTAGTCACTGAGATCGAGTCGGAGAGGGAATCGAGGTTTCTGAACGTCGGGGAGGTCGGAGGACCTATGCCCTTCCGGCATGAACGCGTTGCGGTGGGCTTGGCACACGTACTGGCTCAGTGTCGACTTGCCCTGGCCGGGAGCGCCACGAACGATCGTGAAAGGTGTCGACGCGGCGGATCAGGTGCTTCGCGGCTCCGCCTACGTGGACCGGAGCAGCTAAGGCCGGTCCTACTCCGCCGATGGAACTAAGCTTGTCGGCCGTGACATCGACAAAGAGGGCTGCGACTTTCTCGCGATCGACCTCCGCCTGCGAGAACTTGAGAACTTCGTCTTCAGCCCACTGGGCTGCTACCACCTTTCGCACGAGGTCGCGGAGACCGCCGTCCTTCGCGTCTTCGACCTGCTCGGCTACGAGGTAGCGCACGAGGTCCCACCCAGCCAGCATTTCGGCGTACGCCCATTTGGTCTCGGTTGGCGCGTTGTCGACCCACGCGTTGATGGACTCTCGCCAGGCGCAGGTCATCTGCTCCAGCCCGAAGTCCTTGGCGTAAGCCTCAAGTTGCTTGTCGAGTCGGTCGAATGTGCCGGTGCCGGGCTTGCCAGTGCTCGGCACGTTCGTCACCAGGACGTACCGGCGCACACCGTCCTTGGCCAGTTGGCGCAGATTCTGTTCCTCGGACTTGACCACCGACGTCAACGTGGCGACGGGGTCTTTCGTCTTGCCTTCAACGAACCACTTCACCTGGTAAACAAGGGCGCGAGCCGGGTCAGTCTTGAGGATGCCGTCTCGTCCACCGTCTGCTTGGCGCAGCGCCATCGGAACGAAGTCTGCGAACTGTGCTGTCAAGAGGGCGCTGACGAGCTGTTAGAAATCATGGTCACCCAGGCGTTCGTACAGGTACTTATGCCGACTCTCGGACATACCAACCTCCTCGCCGTCGAGTCGGCGCCGTCATACCAGCGCCCTCGCCTTGTCGAGATGGACGGCGAACTGCCTAGTCTTGCGCTTGCGGCCGAAGGTCTGGAGCGTGGCCGCGTCGAGGTCGGCGTCGCTGATCCCGGGCGCACGGTCCTTCAGGAGGCGCATCGCGCTCGCGATCTCGACCGGGCTGATCTCGGTGAAAGGTCGGTCTACGGTGCTGTCGCTGGGGCGGAACTCGGCCCATGCTTTCGAGTCGAGGTCGCTCGGCCACACGAACTTGTCGTCGTCGACGACCAGGCCGGTCTGCCTGATCTGGTACGTCAGCTTCTTCTCGCGTGAGGGCCAGAGTCGCTGCACGCCGAAGGATGCGGCCGTGAGCTGTGCGAGGCGGTCGAGATGGATCGGCCCCTCGAACTCCGCGATCTCACTCGCAACCGCACGGACCTTCTCCTTGGCGGCCTTCTTGGGCAGGTCATCGAGCACGGTGACATCGCCGACGAGAACGACCGTCCAAGGCTCGAACTCATCGCGCCCAGAGCCAATCGTCGGAGTGCTCGTCGAGTCCGCGCGCATCAGGACGGACGGGTCCGGACGGACCACTTCGACGGCAGCAGGCGGCTCCTTGACGGCTGGCTTCGAGGTGGTCACCTGCTCAGGTGTCGGCGGAGCGACGTGTGCTGCGATGCCCTTCTCCTCGGCCAGCGCGTCGAAGGCCTCATCACGCGACTTGCTGGCCGCAGCAACGCCTTGGATGTCACCGAAATGCTCCAGCAGCCGCACCGCGAAGTCATGGGTACGCCAGGCGTCCAAGGTGGACAACTCATCGTGGTGAGCCCAGCGGTTGCGCACGATGCGCAGCTCGCTGCCTAGCGCACTCACGAGGCGCGTGTGGTCATCGAAGGGGAAGCCGAGGTTGCCGAGTCGCTCGGTGATCGCCTTGAGCTGCGACTGAAGGTCGGTGGCGACGTACGACTTCGGCGGCTTGCCACGCATCTTGTCCAGTTCCGTCAGCACCGTAGGCCACGGCAGGCCACCGAGGCTCGGCCCTAACCTCGCGCTGATGATCGGGTCAAGTCGACCGGCGAGGTGATGCAGCCCATGATCAACCGAATGACGTGCGTCGAAGGTCATTGGGCAACCTCCTCGACGCCTCTCGTCCCCTTGACCGCCATCCACGTCACCAGACGCACCTCGTGCTCCTCGATGTCCGGCAGAGGCTCGCGTGGCGGTGGTGCTGTGATGCCGGCTTCATCGAGCACCTCGGTGATGAGTCCGATGCGCTCCTCGTCAGTGCGTCCCTGGTTCAGGGCTCCGCGCACCTGCCGGGAGACCTTGGCAGACGGCACGCTGCGAAGCCGGTTGGCCAGGGCAATCTGGGCGTCGCGGCCGAGATAGCCTCCGGCGCGAAAGACGAGGGCGTACGCGTCACGGAACGCCAGCGGCAGGTCTGGCTGGAAGGCGTTGGGGTCGGTGAGCTCTTTCCACGTCGTGTAGACGTTGTTTCGAGCAACCTCCCAGGCGTCGAACGCCTTGTCGTACACGTTGTCTGGGAGCCAACGCTCACATGTCGCGTTCTGCGGGTCGCCGACGCGTAGCGAGATCAGAGTGTCTGAGGAGACAACCGGGATGCCGTCCTCGTCGTATCTGACAGACCAGTCCTCGGTGGCCGGAACGTAGCGAAACCACGGCTTCGCGCTGGTACCGATCTTCACGCAAAAGACATATCCATTGCCGTGGACGACCGGACTCTCGAAGCCGCTGCCCGAGCCAAAGGGAAGGCTGAGGATGTCGGCCTTCGTTAGCGGGTCGACGTTCAACGCTCCGTAGAGGCGGCGGCGGTACTCCTCACCGGACAACGAAGCGCTGGACCCACCGGCGTCGAGGAGCTTCTCGAACTCGTCAACGACCTGGTCGTCGGCGAGATTGACCTCATGGCCCGGGCCTCGCCCGGGCAGAACCTCGCCAGCACCGACAGCGGCATCCGCGAGGGCGAGCTTCGTTTCCAGTCGCGATTCGAGTTCCAGAAGTGCGTCGAGGCGCTCGCCTGGGAAGAACAGCCCGAGATTGACGTAGTCGTGCTTGGAGCCGATGCGGTCGATGCGACCGTGTCGCTGCACGATCCGCATCGGGTTCCACGGCAAGTCAAAATTGATCATCTGGCCGGCCTGCTGGAGGTTCACACCCTCGGCGAGAACGTCCGTCGTGAACAGGATGTCGAACTCATCCTTGGCCATTGCCTCGCCCGCCGCGTTGCGCGGGCCGGCAGTCTGAGGGGCAAACCCAGCGATAGTCGACGCTCGGCCGCCCTGGTCGACGCCACCGCTCGCACCGCGTACGTGGGTCTTGGCATAGGAGCCCATGATCGGCGGTGCCACCCGGCCCTTGTAGTCGGCCAGCGCCGAACCTGCCGGCGCCGCCTCGATGGCCTCGATCAAGGCGTCGTGGATCGGGATGATCGTGTCGGTGAAGGCCGAGAAGACGATCGCCTTGCGGCGGTCACTGTGAGAGAGCCCTGCGCGATCCGTGCGGCGAGCCTCCTCGGCAATGTTGGTCAGCTCCTCGATCAGTCGCACGACCTTCGGCTCGATGCCCCCAACGACGACCGCGGCGAGATCCCGCAGCTCTTCAAGCAACGCGATGTCGGATCGAACATCCGCCTCCAACTCGGTGAGGTGGTAACCATCAACGGACTCGATCTGCTCGTCGTTGTCAAACTCGGCCACGAACTCGTCAAGGTCGTCAGAGTCCGACGACACCCAGTCACTGAGCGCGTCACCCTTGAGCACAAATCCCTTGCCGAGCGCACCGAGGAACGCCTCGTGGGAGATGATCATCCGCTCCAGTGATGCGTGGAGAGCCTGTGGACTGGACTCCAGCCGCTTCAAGAGACCCGAGCGAAGCAGCCCAGCGTTGCTGATCTGGTATTCCTGAAGGTCGTGGTCGACCGTGTACATGCTCGACAAGTAGCGCGCGAGCATGAGCCGCTTCGGGTCGCGACTACGCTCCTCCCACGCGCGGGAAGTGTGCGGGTCAGTCGGGTCGTCAAGCGCATAGACCATCGCGTCGATCAGCGCCACACCGTCAGCGTCCAGGTCGTAGTCAATCCGCCGCACCTTCGGCTGCGGGAACTTGATCGTGGTCGGCTTGCCGTCAGGACCAATGATGAGCTCGTTGGCGTAGTGCTCCTTGACAAACTTCCGCGTACGTCGCACCGCAACCTGGTCCATCAGGTCGAAGAGATGCTCGGGCGTGAGGTTCGCCGGGTCAATCGCCTGGGCCTGCTTGATGTACTCACGGATGCTCGGGATACCCAGAGAAGCGAAGCGCGCGTCGTCACGGATGAAGTACTTGATCAGCGTCTCAAGATCGGTCAGCGAGTTGTTGACCGGCGTCGCCGTCAGCAGCACGACCTTCTTCGGGCTGCCGGCGGTGATCACCCGGTCCACTGCGCCGGAACGCTGGGCTCCCGAGTTGCGCAGGTTGTGCGCCTCGTCGATCACAACGAGCGAGTAGTCCTCGATCTCCTGCAAGAACGCGTCGATCGAGCCCCGCTCGGGATCGAGCCGGTTGCGAACCTCCTCATAGGAGTAGACCTTCACCCAACGGCTGAAGTCGTGGGTCACCAAGAACGGCTCCCACATCGAGGTCTTCAACGCCGCCGGAGCCACGATCAGCACCCGCTGCCGGTTGATGTTCGCGGTGCGGTAGATGACCTCACCAGCGAGGAACGTCTTGCCCAGGCCGACCTCGTCGGCGACGAGAACACCGCCATGCTCATCGAGCAGTCGCTCCATGCGCGCAACGCCGTCTGCCTGGAATCGCGTGAGGTTCAGCCCCGTGCGGACGTTCGGGTTCTCCTCTGCGTCAAGGTGTTCGCCGTAGAGCTCCCACAGCATGCGCAAGTAGATCGACCACGGCGTGTGCGGCTCCCACAACCGGCCGTACAGCTCGGCAAGGTCGTAGGGGTCACTGGCAAACCAGAAGTGCTCGAACCATTCGCGAACCTTGCTGGCCGCGCTGGTGCCGCCGCCGGTGCCGAGATTGAGCTCAGCGTTGTGAGCAAGGCCCGCGTAGGTAAGGTTCGACGAACCGGCGATCGCAGCCTGTGCTGCACCGTCCTCGACGAGGTACGTCTTGCCGTGGAGGAAGCCCCCGGTGTAGCGGCGGACCTCGACCTTCGCAGTGCCTTGCGGGTCGGCGCTGCGCAGCCACTCGACCATTCGCTTGGCCTCGGAGGTCGGGACGCGAGCGAAGCCCATCGTGTCGCGCTCTGCCTCAAGCCACGCCTGGTGATGCTGGATCGCGGCGTCGCGACGAAAGTCCTGGTCGGAGTCGCCGGATGTGATCGCACGAACTGAGTCAGCCTCGGGCTCGGCGCCCAGTAGGAGGCGCACGCGTGGTGCCGTCTCCAGCTCGTCCGCCAGAAGAGCGAACCCAGCCGGATTGATGTAGGCCGTCGCGATGGCGATCGGCGGCGCCTCGACCTTGTTCTCCCGCAACAGTCGGAAGAGCTCGTTGACCTTGTCAGCAACCGTCGACGCGGCATCGCTCGCCGAATGGTTGGTCGCGAAATCGGGAAGCTGGGTCATGCCTTGCCCTTCCACCCCCTGTAGTGCGTCAACACGGCATCCAGCCTGACCGCGTAGTTCCATCCCCGGTGGAACGTCGCGAAAACGTGTTCGACCTGGTCCTCGGGGAGTCCGTAGAGCAGGCTTACCAGCGCGTCGAGTTCGGCGAGCAAGTCGTCCTTCTCAACAGGAGTCTTGACCGATCCCACCGGGACACCTACCGCCGCAGCCCATCCCGCGTACAGCTCGTTCACCGCAGCGAGACGACCAGACACCTCCACAAGTCGAGAGCCGATTGGGCTCGAAAGATCCACTTCAGGGATCGGACTGGGATTCAGCAACTCGAAGGAGAGCTTCATCTCAACCCATTTGCGCACGTACCAGTCGAAGGGGATGCTTGCCAACACCCCGAGAAGAGCTGCTGTCTCAGCCTCGCCACCGCTCCTTTGAACCAGAACCGGCGCTTCTTCCATGGATGCGGTGCCCGGCGGTAAAAGGCACGCGATGAATGTGCGCGAATCCGTTGCGCGCGTCATCCGACGAAAGGCAATGCGCGCAGAGTCGAACGGGAGCCGGTCCTGCTCGAAAGCCAGGCCGTGGTACGCCGACCTGGCTAGGCGAGCCGAACGCGCCACTTTGGCCGTGAGGTACTTCCGAAATGCATCTGTCGGTGCGTACGCCTTCGGCGCTGCTGCGTCAGGCCGCCAAAGGTTGAAGGACCCACCGGTGACGACAGGGATTCTGCCCTTCGGCTCATTAACGTCGAACTCAAGGACCTTCTTCTCGCTTGTGGCGTTCAAGTCACCTTGTAGTGGGCGAAACGCCCACCCATGCCTTGGTTCATCCAAGCGCGGACTCTTCTTCATCTGCCGGAAGACGTCGGCGGAGGTCGAATTGGGGATCAGGGGGAAGGCGGCCGAGGAAGACCAGCCCTTGAACTCCTCTGCTGAGACTTCGGCGAGATCGCCTGCGCGGGCCACGAAGTCACGCTGGTTGTGGAACGGACCGGCGAAGCGAACAACGTTATCATCGCCTCTAGAGACGACCGTCAGGCCAACCGTGTACTGCGGGTGCACCTGAGAGAAGAGCCATTGCTGATTGTTCACGAGGAAGCACACGTCAACAAACGAACCGCTAGCCAAGACGGTTCGCCGCCATTCAACGAGGCCCGAACCTGCGAGTGCTCCCCGCGGGAGGACAACGCCGACGAGACCGCCTTTTCGAAGGAGCTGCCAGTTGCGCCAAGCGAAGGCTGAGAATAGATCAAGGTGCGCAGCACCGATTCCGGGGAACGGACCGGAGCCGACGGCTTCGCTCGTCTCCCGAACGGCGAGCAGGTCCCGCTGGTATTCGGTCTCCAAGTCAGGCCGATTTGCTCGAAACGATGCCAACGCTGCGTCACGCTCACGTTGACGCATCGATCGCAGACCCGGGAGCCGGAGGCCCCACCATTGAAGCTCTTCAACGTGGAGCTTCTCCCACGGCGGGTTGCCAACGAGGACATCGAACCCAGGGTTGTCGCGAAGGAAGACTTCGGGGAACAGGAAGGGAAGATGTGCCGGACGCAGTCGCTGTGCCGTCTCGGCGACTGCTCCCAACGCCAGGACGCGCTCCAGGGAGTCGTCGTCGAGGATGACGCCCGGATCGACCTTGCCGATGCGCGCCGCCACAGCGGCATCGAAGATGCGCCTTGCTGTGTCGGCCGCCGCGCGGGCCTGCCCAAGAAGTCGCGCACCTTCCTCAACCTCTGCCTTGTTTGCCTCGCTCGCGTTTGCGACATCGACGAGGAGCGTCTTTGCCGAGGCGAGCTGGTCTGTGAGGATTTCGTCAAACAGGCTGATCTCGCCGGGCTGGCGATTCGGCTGCAACGCGTCGAGCGCTTCGTCGATCGTTCCGATGCCCGTGAGGCTGTTCGCGTTGACGAGCCCGTGGTCGAGGTTGCTCATCGGCAGACCCGGCACGAATGTGTGAATCCAGAGCGCGAGTCGAGCGAGCTCGGCAGCCATCGGGTTGATGTCGAGGCCGTAGATGCAGCGCCGCGCAACCTGTCGGCGCAACAGAGCAACCTCCTCGACCTCGCTCTTGGCGACGTCGTCGGTGCCAAGAGCGTCCTTGGCCACACCTGCGAGGCGCAGTAGCTCCTCGGCAACACCGGGCACCGTGTGCTCGGTGAGGAAGGTGCGCATCAGCGCTTCGATCTTGTCGACGGCAGCGACGAGGAAGTGACCCGAGCCCATTGCGAGGTCCGCAACACGGAAGTCGAAGAAGTCGCGCCCGGCCGCAACGGCATCGCCTGCGGACAAATAGCCGGCGATCTTCTCCAGGTGAGCGGTCAGCGCCGGGACGATGGACCGTTCAATCAGGTGGTCGACCACGACCTTGGGCGTGAAGTAGGAGCCTGTGGCCTTGCGCTCGCCCGATGCGGTGTGGAAGTAGACCGAGCCGGACGGCGCGTAGACCTCGTCACCATCGTCGGCAGGCACCCACGCGCCGCTGCTGTCGACGGTCAGGTTCTGCTCGGCCAGCGAGAGCGAGCTCTCAAGCAGGCCCTCGTAGATCGTGCCGAACTCGCGAACGCTCAGGGAGCGGAAGTCGACCGGGCCGAGCACCCCATCGCCACTCACGTCGATGAGCAGGCTCTTGAGTGCAGGGCCGAGCACACTGTCGGGCAGCTCGATCTTCTTGATCAGGGCGCCCTCGGGCGAGCGGTCCTGATCGGTGGAGAATAGACCGCCGTTGTAGGAAGGGATCTGCCACTGCGGGTTGCCTTGGTCGATCGCGTTCCACACCTGGACGAGGTCGAACCAGATGGTTGAGGAGTCCCCGAACTCGTCCGAGTCGGAGTCGAGCAGACGCCGTGCATTAGTCTTGAGGCTGTTGGCGTCGAAGCCTTCGTTGCGGCCCGACGGCAGAAGGCCGCGGTCCTCGGCGTACGCCTGGAACAGCAACCGGAACAGGATGCGCAGAGTCACGCGGTAGGCCAACGAGAGACCATCGGCGTCAAGCGAGACGCTCGCGTGCTTCGCGACCCGCTGGGCGACTTCGACCGCGACCGGAGGCACGATCTCGTCGTAGATCCGCTCACGCAGACGCGCACCGAGTTCGGTGGCGTAGCGGGAGCTGTCGCGCAGCAGCTCGTCGGCTGTCCCATCGGCCGCGAGGGCGCTGGCGGAGAAGATCAGCGGCAGCAGAGCAGCGTACTCGGAATCGATGGTCGAAAGGTCAACCTCGAAGAACGTCTCCGCCTGGCCCTTCGAGCCAACACCTACACCGTCGCGGCCCGCATAGAGACGAATCTGGTCCTTGCGCAGGACGACCAGCCACGGCACCTCCTGGCGTGACGCAACCGCGAGTCCGAAGGCGACGGGCGAAAGCTGGAAGCGCTGTGTCTTGGCATCGAACTGCTCGGAGTCATCGAGCAAGACCGCGACAGCACGCGGCGGGTGGCCGCCGATCGAAAGCAACATTGTCCCATTGGGGCCTGGCTGAGTGCCGAACCCGAGTGCCTCGACGAGCTGCTTGCCTCGCTTGCTCAGCAGCGGCGCCGCCTGATTGCCAAGCGCATCCCAGTCTGAGCGCTTCGGGACGTTGCTCGTGATGTGGTGCGACGCGAAGAGGCCACTGTTCGTTGAGCCTGCGACGCCGGTCGAGTCATTCGCCTTCCGGAAACCGGCGAAACGCTCGGTCGCAGCCAGGACATCGGGCTCGGAAAGCACGGACTGGAGTTGCCGCTCCGCCTGCTCCAACGGGATCTCGATGGGCTGCGCCTGCGGATCAGGGCCAAACAGGTGGACGCTGCCGTCGTACTCGACAGCAACGACAAGTTGGATATGCGTCCTACCCTTACGCGCGGTGAAAAGCTCACGCAACACCTGCCGTGGCGGAGCATTCGCGGTGTTCGCCACGGCCACCTGAAAGCCACCGAGTCCGTGCGGGTCAGGGCCGAGGTAGACCTTCTCGGGCGTGACCCCGGCGGGCGCAGACGCGTCGGTCCACGTCACGACCTTGTCGGCGGTCAGGCGCACGGGGGCTCTCCTCGGTTCGGCTCGGGGCTGTCATCGTGCAACCCCAATGCGAAACCCTATCGACGGCGGCCGACAGAAATGGGAAGAACCCGGTGCGTCGCCGAGTGAGCACCGACTCCGAGCACTGGGGGCCGCTTACACCGCGACGACTTGACCCCGCCCTGCGCCTCAGAATCAGCAGGAAGGTGCCGACGCAGAGTTGGAGTTCAGGCACGTCGAGGCAGCACCACTTCTTGCTGATGTCAGTGGTCGCGTCGGGGAACCGTCCGTCTTGGCCGTCGATCGTGAGATCAACCATCTCCGCGACGAAGGAGTCGAGCCACACTTTGTCCCTCTTCGAGATCCTCTTGGGGAGAAGCGGCGACGCCTGCTGCCAAAGAGCGCCAAGTTTGTGACTTCGTGAGTTCTGCTGGTGCTGTGCGAGCAGCCGCTTGAGGACCAGTTCACAGATGTGGTGCGCCTCGAAGAGGATCGGTCGCGTCAGGCCCCACCCTCCACCCTCGGCAACGGCCGCTTCGGCGATTAGCTCGAAAGCATTGGCGTGCTGGTCGATGAGGTCATCCCACCCCTTGATCCTGCCGTTCGACCTGCTGGCGCAATAGCCGCCGCCCTCGTGGTCACTGCGGTCCTTGTGCCGGAAGCCAAGCTTGTTCGGGTCGGGGTAGTTCACCATAGGACAATCGTCGCAGCCGAAGGGACACCCATCGCCACGGCGCCACCACCGCGAGGACGCCGAACTTCATCGCGTTCCACGCGAAGAGCAGAACCAGCACGTTGAGGTATTCGGGACCACCGCGATCGACGATGTGGGCGCAGACGCTCATGACGAACATGTAGGTGGGCGTTGCCACGAGTGCGACCGGGATGGCCCACTTGAGACCTCGCGGGGTGCGAAGCCAATCGACCGCGCGGTTGGTGGGCATGTAGAAGCGCATGTAGGCGTTGAGGGCTGCGCTGAGGTTCCAGAACAGGCTGAGCATGAGGGTCTCCTTCGGGTCGGCTCACTTCACCCCTACGACTGAGCGCCGACAGGACGGGCGCGTGTGCGCCCGTCCTGTGGAGAAGTCGGCATGAATTGACGCTGAGTACCGCGATCAGCCGATCGCCCGTCCTCTCGACTCCGCGACCGAGCTGCGCCCGTCCTCGCCCGCGGCCTCTTCAGCGAGCGCCCGGGCACGACGGATCGCCTGCTCGGCTCGGGCGGCGTCGAGCTTCTGTGCCTCAGTGCGCGGCTCGCCGAGGGCACTGCGCCCGTCCACTTGGTAGCGGTCGCGGTAGGCGGCGATCGTCTTGGCCTCGTGGAACCAACGACGGCGTGTCGATCCCTTCGACGGCGGCGTGCCCAACCGCTTGAGCCACGGCTCGTTGGCGTCGACCGCCTTCTGGGCGAGGGCAAGGGCGCGCGACTCGATCAGGGTCTGGCGCTGGGTGAGTGCCGCAGCCATCTCCGGGCTCATCGAGCCGTCGGCGACGGGGAACAGTCCTGCCACCAGCTTTGGCTCGGCACGCCGCTTCCCTCGCTTGGGCTCAGCCACCTTGCACAGACGGCTGATGAGCACGGCACCGATGTCATCGGCATCGTCGAACGAGCGCCGGGCGACAAGGTCTGATAGGAGCCGGTCGACGTCATGGTGGTTGGCTTCAGCCCGGCGCAGCTTGGCGGTGAGCGGACCGAACGAGTCGGAGGCCAGGACCAGCTCGACTTGCTCGGCGGTCAAGCCGCATGTTTCCAGCAGCCGGATCCAGCGGTCACGCTGGGCGACGGCCGCGATGGTTTCGTACTCCGCAGCGATCTGGGCGATCGACGACCAGCGCTCTTGCTCCGACTGGATCATCTGGTGTGCCGACAACTCCGCGCCGGAGTGCTGGAGCACGCCGAACAGCACGGCGCGTGCCGTGACCTCGTCAGGCTCCGGTGGCGCGTGGCCCTCGTCGGGCTTGTCCAGTGCGACGTACGCGATATTGGACTCTCGGCCACGGGTCATGGAGACATAGAGGTTCTCCCGTGTTGTCGCGCCGGAGATGACCACGTGCGAGGTGTCGACGGTAATGCCCTGCGCACGATGCGCGGTGACGGCGTAGCCGAGGTCGACGTGTTCAGCGACGTACGCCGCGGGCAGGGATACCGAGGCTCCGAATGCAACGCCGAGGCGCTCCACGAGCATCGAACCGTCCTTGCTGACGTGGGTCACGCGCCAGCGGTCGCCGTTGCGCACCCAGCCCCCTCGCAGTGGGCGGAGTCGGCGATCGTTGCTGCGGGTGATGATGAGGTCGCCCGCCGACGCTTGGGTGCCATCGCTGAGGTTCACCTCGGTGCTCGCCTCTGTAGCCCGCTCGACGATGCGCTCGGCGCGAGCCCGCTTGTTGAGGTAGGTCACAGTCTCGCTCGCCTCGGCCACCAAGATGGTGGACAGCGCGGCCCGGACGTCGGCGCTCCAGGCGAGGTATGCGGCGTCGATCATCTGGTCGGTGGTGCCCTCGCGAACCCGGCCGTGATGGACGTAGGTGTCGATCACCTCGGTACGACCGAAGCGCAGGTTGAGAGATGCGGTCTTCTCCCACTCGTTGGTGAAACGATGGACCTCGGTCAGCTCCGGAGTGTCGGGGCGGGCGGAGGCAAGGAGGGTGAACGCCCCTCCCGCGTCGACCGACTGGAGTTGGGCCCAATCGCCTACCAGCAGCACCTTCGCGCCCGCCTCCGCCGCGAGGCCCGTGAGCCGGTCGAGGGCGAGAGTGCCGGCCAGGGTCGCCTCGTCGATGATGACGAGCTGGCCCTTGCGGAACTGCGCCCGTCCCCGGTCGAACTCGTGGAGCCACTTCGCGGTGTTCTCGCACTCGATGCCGAGGTCCTCGGCCAGCACCTGCGCGGCGACGGCACTCGGGGCGAGTCCAACGACACTGTTCTTTCCGTGCGCCTTCGTCCACGCGCCCTTGAGTGCGTGCATCGCCGTGGTCTTGCCAGCGCCGGCGGGGCCGACGAGCAGGTCGACCTGCCTCGCGGACACGGCGATGCTTGCGAGCGTCTCGGCCTGCTCACCACTCAACAGGTGTTCCCTACTAGTGACGCGCGCGATGACATCGAGGCTGACAGCCGGCGCTGTGAGATCCGCCGAACGACCCAGCAGCCGGTCCTCGGCGGCCAACAGCTCCTCCGAGGTGAACACAACCGAGTGCCGGGGTCGGAAGACGGTTGAGCCGTCCTCTCGGCGGAAGACCTCGGTACTGACCGCCAACTCGGGCGGAGTCAGAGTGAGAGACTCCCGCTTCGCTGCGTCGACGATCATGCCGACGACCGCCTCGCGGTCCTCGACGCTGGCGAAGCGCCATCCCATCGTATGTCGGGACGCCTCGGCCCACAGGTTCCAGTGCCGCCAGGTGGAGCGCTTATCGCTGACGGCTCCGACCACCGAGACGCCGACCTCGCCGATGATGTCGAGCGGGATGTCGTCAGCTCGGAGGGTAGGACGGGCGATGGGACGGGCAGTGACTTTGCGCGCCCATTCGGTTGCGCCCGTCCCGAGGACCTTCTGCGCCCGTCCTCGCCACTCGGCCGTCAGGTCTGCGAGCGAGCGGATCTGCTTCTCTGGCCGGGTCGACAGTGTGGCCCTCGCCCGGAGCAGGATCACCGTAGTCGAGGACGGGCGACGCCCGTGCTGCGCTACGTAGTCCTCGATCAGGCGGTCCTTCTCCTTGTCGATGGCGCGTGAGCGGCTTGAGAACTCCCGGATCAGCGCTTCGCTGACCGGAGCCAGCTCCCATGCGGGGTTGCGATCCTTGCCGCGGTCGCGCTGCTCCCACTCGATGCCGGAGGTCCGCGTGATGAGGTCGGCGAGCACGGCGTTGTAGTGCTCGGAGATCGCCACGACGGCGGCGTGCATCGGTCGCCCGTCCAGGCTGCGCCATCGCCCGTCCTGCACGGTCTTGACCTTGTTGGAGATGACGACGTGGGTGTGGAGCTGTGGGTCGCCGAGTCGGGAGTCCCAGTGGTCGTACGCCGTAGCCGCGATCCCGACGATGTCTGCTTGGGCGACCGCACCGTCCCCGGCATCGACACCCCGCCGAGTGGTAGCGACCTCCCGCTCCAGAAACGCGAGCACCTCGGCGAGCGCTTGATGGTGAGCCTCCACGATGAGGGCCTGGGTGCCGACGTCTGCCATGCCCCACAGCGCGGAGACCGACTTCGAGACGCTGAACGTGAAGTCGAAGCCCGCCACAGCTCGCTGCTGACCGGCGGCAACTTCTTCGGCCTTGATCTGTGCGACGGCAGCCTCGCGCTGCTCACCGGTCATCTCCGGGCTGAGGTCCGCAATCCGACTCGCGATCCGCGCACTGACCTTGGAGTACTCCGGGAGCGCCCGACCCAGCCGATCGCCGGTCACCGGATCACGCCCCATACCTAGGAGCAGTTCGAGCTGCTGCGGAGTCACCTCGTCCCACCGCTTGATCTCTCCGCCTCCGAGAGCGTGCAGACCGGAGCCGAGCCATCGGCCCGGCGGGTTGCCATCCTCGGTGTAGTACCCGACCAGCGGATTCGGGTCCTTCCTGTCGCGGTCGCCAGTAGCCACACCCTTGAGCAGGTATCGGTAGCCCTCACCTGCTGACATCACTCGCATCGAAACGGTCATCACTGCACACCTCCTCGGCATGAAGGTGCGCAGCAGGTTCCACAGCCCTCGAATGGGGCGGAGTATCCACAGATTCCCCGCCACGGAGCCCCCCTCGATCTGCAAGACGTGTATCCCAGTAAGAGGGCTAGGCGCGGTAAGGACGGGCGGACCTCGGTAGGCGGGGCGCACCTAGGGAGCAAGTCGACGATCGGGAGCGATCGGGAGAGGAGTCATCCGTGAGGGACTCTTGCGCTCAGCGGGTACGTCGTGTCTCAATGGACGGCGACGGCGTCCAGGCCGATTCATGGGTGGGGCGGCGTCAGAGTCCTCGTGAACGGGTCGCGAGGCTGTGGAGATCTCGGGACATGGCATACGGGCGAACTAACCTCCGATTGGCGACCGCAGGACTGTTGGTTGCCCTGGTCTCCTCGTGTGCCAACGACAGCAGCGATCCCCCCGCGACCGAAGTCAGCCCGGTGCCGACGACGCCGCTGGCCACGGTCACGCCAACATCGCCGACCCCGGCTGAGCCACCGACCGAGCTACCGACCGAGACCGAGATCGCCGCAGAGTCGGCCAGCAAACTGCTTCGGCGATACTTCGCGACCATCGATCAGCTTCGGCGGAAGCCCACGCGGCCGATCAGCGAGCTCAAGGCGGTGGCCATCAGTACGCAGTTGGCAGCGCAGCAGCGGCTGATCGAGAGCCAGCGGAGCAACGGCCTCCGCCAAACCGGGTCAACGACCATCAAGACGATCACCGTGCAGTCGGTGAACCTCGACGACAGCGATCCCTCGGTGGGGAAGGTGCCAACCGTCCAGATCGACGTCTGCTACGACGTGAGCGCGGTGGACATCCTCGACGAGAAGGGCGAGTCCGTCGTCGGCCCCGATAGACCCGCGACCGGCTGGGTTCGCTACTCCGTGTCGAACTACAGATTCAAGGCCAAGCCGACGGATGGCTGGCGGGTCGCCAGCGGCGCAGATCTGGAGCAGGCACCATGCGCCGCGTCCTGATCTTCCTGTGCGCAGCGGCGGCCACGGTGGCCGGGATTTTGATATTTGCCACGACGGCGGCGGTCGCGGACACCGTCTGCCAGCAGACTGATCCGGCGACCGGTCTGTGCCTCATCTGGGTCGAAGTGCCCGACTCCCCCAGCGATCCAGGCAACTCAGGCGACCCTGCTCCGCAGGACTCGGGAACCGGTTCGTCCTGTTACTGGGACGGCACCGACCAAGGCATCCGCAAGCCTCCTCCCGGACCAGTGCCGTGCACGAGCGACGCGGGCTACTGGTCGAACACTTACGCCTGCTACATCAAGTACGTCGATCCGCAGCCGCCACCCGACTCGCCCTTCTGGGAAGGCGTCTACCTCGACTACGGAGCCGTCTATCAGTGCTACCAACCACAGACGGACCTGCTGGTCATGATCTGGCTCGTCGAGCCGCCACCCGCCGCCGGCGCGGGGCCGAGCCCACGAGAGGTGGCCCAGCTCGCGATCGACCAGATGGCCCTGTCCGCCATCAATATCGGGATCGTCCCCGAGCCAGGTGAGGGGAACGTCGGCATCGTCGGGATGCCGGTCTGGCTCTGGGCCGCTGACCCTGACGATCACACAGTCGGACCGATCACTGCCTCGGCCTCCGCCGGTGGCATCACAGTCACAGCAACCGCAGAGCTCAACACGATCACCTGGGAGATGGGCGACGGCACCACGGTCACCTGCAACAGCGCAGGCACGCCGTACGAGCCGTCGTACGGGAACACGACGTCGCCCGATTGTGGGCACGTCTA
>JAABUS010003811.1_pt1 | contig 23313 bp, 27 predicted proteins | sample 5560161 | NCBI WGS metagenome assembly JAABUS01 (sample SAMN10711885, study PRJNA513376) | rock metagenome | isolation source: Antarctica rocks | place: Antarctica: Victoria Land, Trio Nunatak nord | collected 2016-01-04
AAGAGGTGGGTGGTGGTGAGGGGTGTGGGTGGTGGTAGTCTGGGCGCCTGGAGTGGATTATAGTAGACACCTCTACAGGGGGTACTGTGTAGGTTTGGATAGGCTCGCAACTTTTGCTCGCCTTGGGTGAATCTCGAGGACGGCCAAGGCAAGAATAGGATACCAGTCTGAGTGTTGGGAGAAAAAGTCTTTATGAGTGGGGTAAATGCCTATGCACCTGGAGAGCCTCTAAGAATCGCTGGGTGTATGTTCAGGATGATGCTCATCCCTCACCCTCGTACAAATGTTCGTCGAACCCCCACTTGCATATACACCAACCCCATGCGCCTCGCGTCCCTATGCACAGCCCGTTCCTGATGTACCACGACGCCTTCGAAACGCCTTCACCACCATCATTCCCTATGCAGCGCACCCCCTCGCAGCCTAGGACTCCCCAAGCCATCCACAAACCCGTTCATTTCCATGCCTTTTCCCTGGCCCATCATTCCCTCGTCCTCGCCCTCGGACTCCACCTTTCCCGGCCCAATAGGCTGCTGCTCCCCCCTCGTCTGTCCAGGTTGCGGGGACTGGTGATAGTGGCCTTCATTTATCCGGTGGGAGTACGCATTCTGGTTTGGCGTCTGAATTTGGCTTCCATTCGGTTGCTGTTGGCTGCGCAAGAACTCCGTGTAAGTTCTACCCGCCTCGCCGTCGAGTTGCGGCGGTTGAGACCTGCTGTTGGATCCGTAGCCGTAGGCCGGGGAGGCATTACCACTGCCGTTGACAGTGACTTCGCGATGCGATGTTTGGCTCTCTCGCTCTCTTCGTCCGTCAGCTGCACTCGTGAAGTTCTTCACACTGTTGTCTTCTCTTTCATATTCGGATGATGTATTCGGGATCTCCCCTGCCCTTTCTGCCCCTAATCTCTCTCTGTGTGGTCCAGCTCTGCTCGGCAATCTCCCTGTCACTTGCTCGTTCTCGACCATCACGACCATCCACACCCCCACCTCATCGTCACTCCCGAGCAATGGCGTGCAGCTGATGTACCGTGTCTTGCCACCATCGGGACCTCGGCCGTTGCTACTTCCGGGGCGCGTATAGTCGTTGTCGTCTGAGCGGCCTTGAGGTAGCCAGGTGACTTTCGCAGTGACGGATTCGCCAGACTGGAAGGCTTCGGAAAGACCATGGCGGACGTGGAACGGGCCGCCGATTCGAGAGAGGAACGGGGACTGAAGGAGGCCTGGGATGCGAAGGGCGGGTGAGACGAAGATAATGCGTAGAGACGGGAATGGCCGGACGAGGAGATACTATTATGAACACAGTCAGCCTACTTCTCCCCCAAGGGAACTCGTGAAAGGGAACGTTACGTTCTGATAAACGCCTGGTAATTTGCCAGATGGTCCAGACGATGACAGCGCCCACATTTTTCCGCCTTCCATCTCTTCGTCTTCGTTGCCGAGTATTCTTCTCCTTCCAGGTTCTCGCTGGCTTTTTGCTCCACCATAACCGCCTTTTAGGCTACCACGCGCGCTTTCGGTATCAGGAATCGAGCTTGTTCTGCTATGCGTGCTTTGTCCTAACACTGAGCTCTCGTCCAAGCTCAGCATCTGCGCAAATTCACCCAACCGCTTTAAGTGCTTTTTTTTTGCTGTATCTCCGGTGTCCGAATTGTCGCGCTGATTATATGAACGATCATTGAGCGTCCGTTCGAAAGAATCAAGACCGCGCCCGTCCTCGATAAGCCCTGAGACATCGACTTGGGCGCCTATAATATATCGGACGTTACCTCGATTGTCGTACAGAGGAGCTGTCATCAGAAGGTTCATAAAAGGTTCGCCGCCTCGACGACTGTGGAAGGGACATACGTCAGTAGATCTTCCCACAAGCCGGATAGCGAACGTACTAATTCAGTATCGTCTCGCAAGACTCTTGGCCGCCTTTAATCGCTTCGGCCAGCTTGGCAACAATTCTCCTGTTCGTCTTCGGGCCTTGTAAGAAACGGCAATTCTTACCCATCACATAGTCCCGGCCGTATTGCGTCGTCCGGTAGAACTCTGTCCATGATCAGCTTTCGGCGTCTATGAACATTCTTGCAGCACAAACACACCTTCACTGGCGTAGACAATAGGTGTGTCTTTCTGGCTAGGATCAGCCAAGCAAAAGACCTCAGCCAAACCTCCAACAAGATCCCGCATCAAAGGCATCGTAGTGCCAGTGATTTCGCGAACCATGCTCTCTGTAACGACCTTCACCAAGCAATACGTGATATATGCTGGTAATGCTTCGTTGACCAGGGTTTCCAAAGATCTCCTAGACCTCGATTCGAACCTCGCATCAACTGTGGCGGCCGCACATGGTATCTTGCTTGCCTCATCCCCGGGTATTGGCTTCAGACTCTCAGCCAGCGCGTTTGCATATTCGATTGCTTTTATTGCCTTTTGCGCTTCCAGGTACTGGACAAGTCTTGGGGAGTACTGAGGGTTGTAGCGATTGACAAATGCTGTAAATCTCGTGAAGAAAGTCGCATCGCGGAGAATGACTAACAAATGATCCTCCGAGAACAGGCGCTCGGCAAGCGAATCGAGGGATCTGATGGGCTTTCTAGGTGGTGGAGGTTTGAGGTCGAAATCGTGGGCTTCTATTTGAGCTTGTGGTGGAGATATTCCTTCTTCTGGTAAGGAGGGACCTCCGTTCATGAGGTGAGGAGGCAGCGGAAAATCTTCTGCCAGAGTCGCTGGACCGCTAGATGATCGTGGTGAGAGGAGCACCGCATCATTCGCTGGACCGTCTCGGTATTCGAGAGCTCGGATAGTGGGACTGCTCTTTTTGCGCGGTAGTCGAGGTACGACAGCTTTCTCATTGTTTGTGGAGGTTGGTTCTGTTGCAGACGCAGAACGTCCACTCTTGGTGCGCTTGGCCTCTTGTCTTCTGTGAATGCCGTTCTTTATGCGTCCAATATCAAGACCAACATCGAAGACTCGACGGGACATGTTGGGACTGGGCTCTGCCGTAGGACAAATGCGCTCAAAGATCAATAAAGAGTCGGAAAAAATGTCAGAAGGATCTTCTACGAGTAGCATAAAATTCAAAAGAACGTGTGGAAGCGAGAGCCCGTGCCACCCTAGAGGATGTGTGGGGGACGAACAACGCCAAAGGCCGGTGAACGAGATGAAGAGGCACAAAGACCCGCCAAGGTGAAATGAGTGACAGGGCAAAACGCTCGGAAGTCAATTAGCGGTATGAAGCACTACCCTAAGTAATTGGGGTTGAATACGTGAATGTGTCATCACCTATCAGGGTCCTGAGTGAATGGCTCTTGAGGTTGTAGTAGGGTCGAAAAGCAGTCACGATATCAAGAACAGACCAAGCAACAATGAGAAGAGGGATGTGCATGTTGGTCAGATGAAAGTACTTTACGCAACAACAGAATACATAGAATGCATACTTTACAACTCGAGGACGATGATGGCTGTCGACAGGCATGATGATGTCGATATCCCAGTAGCTTGCATATGGCGGACATCGAGCAGGGATCTCGAGTGCTAGGCAACCTAAGGTAAGTAATCGGATTGCAGCCTGCAACCTTGGGCCCATCTTCTTGGATCTACCGATGTTCCCGCCGCGTGCCTGTTCTTTGGGAGCTTCGTCCACATGGTGGTCAAAGCTCTGGTGGCCTTTCCAGAGAACGAGAGAGAGTCAGTCCGGGGATGCGATCAACGAGCTCGAGCTTGCTTTACGCACTCGATCTCTATCATTCTCAGACCCTGGTGAGAGGCATCCTTGTCGGCACTTCCCCCGGAATCTGCTCCGGTAAGATTTGACGACGCCTGACTTCCCGGCGACGGAGGCTTGTTGGCTCGTGCATGGAAAGCCTCCAGGCATTGGAACGTGATTGGGCGCCTAGGCTCAGCCAGATCGCAATCTTGGTGAGCACAAGCGAGTCTTAGTCTCTTCGAGGTCGTGAAGCTGGCTACTTTAAGGTTGATCAAAAGTAGTTGGTAGTGGAGATAGAGTTTACTCGAGCGGGCACGAGCGAGTCATGACGACTGTCCTCCATGATTAGAGCCATATCATCAGCATTGTGTTTCGCAGTGTCGCACTCGAATTTGACATCTACTTCTGCTCCGTAGCAATAGAAGTCAGCATCGCGCCATCGCGAAGTGATACAGAGGGAAACACCCTCAATCTTAAAGTGAAGTAACGATTGTTTTTAAGCCACGACAGGGGTTTGTGCCGTGATCGCCATGTGCCCGACCGCGGAAACCCTGATCGAGCCTCATCTTCCAGCAATTGGCATCTCCAGTCCTTCACTGAAGGACTCGTAGACGTTAAGTTCTCTAAAGTACAGTGTCTTCAAGTTCTCGACGTTATCTGGGGACTGAACTTTCTGAATCCCAACGGATACCAACTTTAAGTGACTGACCGAAGGCATGTAAACTGCTTTTTTCAGGTCTTGGACAGCTACATTGGGTAGCCGATCTTCTAATCTTGCTTGACTTGTTTTCCGTCTCATATAATCGATGGTCACAATGCAGACACCATCCTATCTGTGCAGTCACATGTCCGCCATTTGACAATAGGAAGCTCCTTTACGCAGCACAATACTAACATTCGGGTAAGCGAGCCGGCGCTAGTGCGACCTTATTGTTGCCCAAAAGGGACAACAATAGCAACTGCCAAACATCCAGCAACCAATGCGCACCCCTACATCAAGTACTTTACGAAATCCAGGCAAGCAGCAATAGCGGTGAGAGAAAACGATGTTTTCAAGGACCCCGGCTTTCCGATTGACAATAGCAAGCGAATTAGCGCACATCATGCTACCAAAATCACCACGTATCGCAAATGCAAGTTTCTCTCCTATTGACACGGCCTGCCTATTGATGAATCTTGCTATTCTTCTCCATCCCCCCTTCCATAGCGTGGACCTTAGCTCGCACACGACGTACATCTCCCCCAACCATCCCCTTCTCTCTGTCCATCACTCTCCATCATTCAACTCCAATTCCTCTGCCTACGTCTTCAACGACGATAGCCGCAATTACAATTCTTCCAATTCAAACTGCACATTCATACTTAAACAACCGTACATAATCTTCCTCCCAGTCCCCTCCACCCCTCAAATCTCCACACCACCACAATGGCGGCCTCCAACCCCTCCACGACCGACAAATCCACCCAAACCACCACCACCACCCCACCGACCCCTCCGCAGGACATGTCCAACCTCCTCCTCCTCCTCGCCTTCCTCGCCTCCTCCACAACCCCCACCAGCATCCACCCCTCCGTCCCCAACCCGCTCTTCACCCCGCCCCCCTCCCCAACCACAACAATCACCATCGACGCCTCCACCCGCATCATGGGCCACTGCAACACCATCCACATGCCCTCCTCCCCCGCCAGTAGTCCAGAATCAGGCCTCAGCTCGCTCCTCACTTCCACTCTACGCAACCTCCCCGCCCCACCCACCGCGCCCTTCGCCAACGGCTGGGGCGGCCTGCCGAGTCCGAGGTTCGATGTCAAGGTGCAGGCTGGGGTGAGTATCGTCGGGAGTCGGAATCTGGTGCTGCTTGGGGGCGGTGGGAAGGTGGCCGCTGGTCTGAAGCGGAAGGCTGAGGTGGTGAGTTTCTTCCTTCCTTGTTTGTGATCGGGGTAGTGCTGATGGAGACGGAACAGGAGCTTGAGGATGTGCCGCTTGCGAAGAGAGTGATCAAGAAGGAGATGTAGGCCGAGGCATAGGCGAAGGAGCCCAAGGTTGTTGGTGTATGTGGTTAGCTGTGCCTCTTGCTTGACACGAATGCGAGATGGAAGGCTGGTACTCTCGTGGATTGTAGAGTAGTATCGGTATGACCATCTGCTTTGGCGAGGTACTGCTTCTCTAGATTGGAGCAGGCCATTGTACAAATACATTTCCCCATGAACCGCCCCTCGTACCCACTCTCGCTCTCGATGCAGAAACGCCGTGGATATCGCTCCGTCCTAGCCATCGTAGACCTACCTATGCCAAAAGCCCAAAAACACGAGTCCGAGGTTCAGGGGTAGCGGTCATCGACCCGCAATCGGCACATCGGTGTAATGCAGATTCTTCGCCCACGGCGGGAGCCGCTTGTCTCTCTCGTACTCCAGCCCGCAGTTGTTGCAGAGACTCTGCATCCAGAAGTTAGTACAGATATTTGAGCGCACCTCCTCCCGCAATCGGCAGAAGGAGAAAGAATCAGACTTACCCTCGGCCCCGCCGGACCGTCCCTCACCGCCCACACCGCATTACCATATATCTTACACCAAGCGCATCTCCAATTCTGCCTCTCGAAATCCGTCAACCCCCCACCACCACCATACCCCGCCGCCGCCAACCCCGGCGTTCCCCTCCCTCCAGGCGTGCCCTCCCGCCCAAGCGGGCTCAAACTCCTAAACCGCCGCTTCTTCTTACTCCGCTCGCCCCTCCCCATCGGCGTCTCCGCGCTATCCACCGGCTGCTCGAAATACCCTCCCCCATGCTGCCCCGGCGTCGGTATCCCCCCCATCATATTCGCCGTACTGCTAAACCTTGCGGTCTCCCGCCTCAGCCGCCGGATCTGCCGTTCGCGGTCCCCCTCCCGCTTCTCGAGCTCTTCCTTCGACAACTTCTCGAGCCGCGGCGCCCACTCGTCGGCTAGCGTCTCGTCGTCGAACCGCCACCCAGCTTCCCCGTTGACGGCCAGGTTGTCGATCTCGCCGTTGCCGGCAATGAGGCCGCCGCTCTCACAGGCTTCCTTTTTGAGTTTGAGCACGGCTTCGTAGATCGCGTGCGTCATGGCGGGGACCCATTCGCCCGCGAGGCTGAGGTCGGCGCATGTTTGCCGCGCGAACCGTTCTGCGGAGCCCGGGGGGTGGAGCAGCGACCATTCGAAGCGGTCGGTGAAGAGCCGGTTTTGGAGGTGGATGCTGAGGGTTATGATGCAGCGGTAGGTGTCGTCGGGGTTGTCGAAAGAGTCGGAGGGGACGGTGGGGATGGAGCGAGCTTTGGCAGTGATGTTTTTGGTGAGGTCCTTGGAGGGGGAAGCGTGGCCGTTGATTTGTATGGCGCCGTTGGTTTGTATGGCGCCGGTGGTCTGGGTGGCGCCGTTGGCCATGGGGGTGGAGGAGCGGGCATGTTGTGGGGTTGCGGATTGCTCGCGGGAATCGGATGCTTGAACACTCTGAGTTGTGGTGCCGTTGGTGGCTGTGTGGTTCGTTGTGTGGAATAAGGGATGTAAAGCGACACCCGCGTATTGTTCGAGCTGCGTTCGGATTTCTTTGCTTATCTCAAGCGCTAAACCTGTGGATTGGGGAAGATCAAGGTCATGTATCAGGATGGTAGCAAATTGGTCGGGCGTAATGAGGGTCTCATGGAGGTTCCAGAGGAAGGTATCTTTTAATCTGAACGGTAGTGTAGGCTCTGGCTGTTTGTAGGCGGGTAATTGAGGGTTGATTTGGTAGACATGGTGATCTGATGGGAGGGGAAGAGCAGGCGCCGGCGTGAAAGAGTTGATGTCAAGGTCGAGGCGGATCGGTATTAAGGTCAAAGGGAGCGCCGTTTGCGCGCAGAGTTGCTTGTCCGTCCTGAGAAAACATATGTCAACGCGATGAAAGTATTTGGAAGGCCAGCGTCCCTACCTCACCAGCTTCGGCTTTCCCATCCAATCTCTCCATATCCCTTGAACTTCGACGGGCGCAATCAACTCCTTCCCTAGCTTGTCCGCAATAGCCTCTCTTGACTGATTGGGATCTTCTCTTCTACTTCGTAAACCAGTCGGTCGCCGTGGTCCTTCGCCATCATCAAAGTCATCATCATCGTATCCGTCTTCGGCATAATTGATGGCGATCGTCCCTCGCTTTGTGGTTCGTGACAAAGGTGGTTGCGCTGCTGTTTGAGGGAGGACGGGAGTCAGGAGGGAGTTGGCGTAGGCTCGTAGTCGAGGTGCATAGCTCGATATGAACGCTTGCGGGGTAGATCGTTCTGTCATGGCGGCCGATGGAAAGCCCTAAGGCATATTTTGGGGAGGATCGCCAATTCTTGATGGTTTTTTTCCTTCGTAAGGCTTGTCCAAAGTGCTTTACTGTAATTGCAGGCTCTCGAAGATTGCCTGATAGTCAAGGCAGAAGATTCCGCCGAAGTTATCTGGAACGAGTCTATGATTCACTGCTGAGCGTCTTGGGCGCAAAAGTTCAAGGTTGCCCGTCCTGGTCGCGTCGATTTGGCGGGTGAAGTTGGCCAGGAACGTGCTAGTATGCTAGCCTGCGAAGTCACGTGCATGTATCGTTTCTCCCCTTTCACCACCAGACTGGAGTCTTCTGAGATAAGTCAGGTTTAAATTGAAATCATGATCGAGTCAGCAAGAGGTTCTTGTTGGTAGCTGTCATGAACTAAGGTCGGCTATTCAATCGCATATTCTACCTTTATGCCAATCCAATGCTCGCCTACCATGCTTCTAGAAGTATGCTCAAGTCGTATCCATATGACTCTCGTCCTTTCCCCCGTCACTCTGTTGGCCCTCTTTCTCGACAACAGCTTTGGCCCCATTCAAGAATGATTCCACGGCGTCACCGCCACCAACCGGAACTCCACCACGTCGTAGGAAGCCACCGTTCTCGACAGGCACCTTGAGCGCGTCGCTAATACTGGGTAAACCACCATCTCGGATCGCAGCTGTCAGGCTCCCCAAGCTTTGCGAAAATTGAGGGGACCTCAAGACCTTTCTCAATATTTCCCGTTTTTGTCCCATGCTCAGCGCTTGCATTGCTGCATTTGCTGTCTCGCTGTTAGGGTCGACAGAGGAGGTATCGTCAGCTTCGTGGCTCAGAAGGAGGAGCTGAGGTGGGAGATACGAGAGTAAGTCGTCAATTGAGGATTCGGTAGCGGAGTCGATGACTGGTACGGTTGTGGATGGGGAAAGGAGATCAGGCAGGGTCGTAAATGGTTTGCCTTGAATATCTGACTGAGACTGAGGATTTGACAGAGCTTGGTTGCCTTGGAGTGATTGCAGGAAGTTTTGAACAGCTTCTGAGGCCTCGGCACTGGAGCTTCTGGCACAACGATGTTAGTCTGTCAGTTCCTATCCTGCATGTGTTATCCAACCCAGATTGACCAAATTTTAATGCACATAGAGAAGTAAGAAAATGAATTCATTGATCTGCCGCGCGTGAAGTAAGACGACTTCAAATTGGCTTGCAACAATGGTATCTCTTGCCGCGGACCGAATGCATCATACAATCATCAACATGCCATATTCTCGACCCCATTTCCACTACGACCAAGAGTAGCAGCACCTACCCATGACCTCCACTAAGTCCTCGTTGCTCAGAACTGTCACCGCCACCACTTGCTGAGGCTTCCCCATGACCTTCTGGATCCGCGTCTTCCATCACGACATCGTCGTGTGAGCCATCTTTATCCCCTTCGTCCTTTGGAACGCTGTCTAACTCTTCCTGGACGTTGAACTCATCGCCTTGCAGCAGCCGATTTACGATCTCGCCCCGTTTCAGATCGAGAGGGCTGAAGTATGAAGGTTCCCCCTTTGGATGCTGAGATTTTGACTGTAACCAAAACATATGCCTTTGGGTACTAGATTGAAAGCTCAGAACAAAAATCCTGCCGTTGGTTCGTCGGTCCGATTTTCCATTCGACTCGTTTAAGGGAGAATCTGGATATGGTAGGAAGCGACCATCGGTAGGCACCATAGTAAGATCGAGCTCGGGTTTGGTTATGGGTTCGGTCCGAGGCCGCCAGCAGAAATGTACGAGACCTTCTTCATCGTAAAGGTAAAGAAAGCCGGGAGTACGTATAGGAGTGACTTTGTGTGGTGATGTGGAGGTCTAAGACCAAGCATCAGCTAAGGCTGCCTTAGAAATTGCTACTTTGACCGCAGGGGCATGATAGGCAGCAGAATTGTGAGGCTTGACAGTTACGACGACTGGGCAGACGTACCTTGATATCGCAGATACCGGCCTTGAAGGTGATTATTGCCTTGATATCGTCCATGCTAACTGAGAGTTCCGGTAGCAGTGTTGTAAGTCACAAGCTTAGACCATAGTGAGAGTATCGTGTGCAGTAATCGGAGACTCAATCATCGAACCTCAGGGATCTATCTAGAGCGCTTAAAGGGAGCTAAGATGTTCCGAGTGCCGAAGCGCGCTTCTGGATGACGCTAGCGTAAGCGAACACACAGACTTAGGGCTACTTTACCAAGATCTTTGGAACCCACGACAGACCGCAACCTCCGTACTTTACGTTGTCATCCCACCTTCCATCAGTACCACTCACGCTGACTCAGCTCCAACATGTCTCAACAAGAAGACAGAAGCGAGCAGTCGACGACAACGAAGAAATTCGGAAAGGGCGAGCGGCAGATACCGACCCAGAAAGCTAGGAAATACTACCCAGCGGAAGACGAGAGCAAGCCGAAGAAGGTATGTTACGCTCCGTGGAATTGGGAATATGTTTCGCACCATCCAGTGCAAGGTTATCTGGAACGTGGGCTGTATTCCCTCGGTGTCATGAGCTTGAACGGCTCTCTTCGGACAAGTACTAATGCCAGCAATCAGGTTCGCAAATCCATTCATCCCGCGAAACCGCGTCCATCTCTCCAACCCGGTTCTGTCCTCATCCTCCTCGCTGGCCGCTTCCGTGGCAAGCGCGTCATCCTCCTTAAGCACCTCCCACAGGGCGTTCTCCTAGTCACCGGTCCTTTCAAAATCAACGGCGTACCTCTACGTCGTGTCAACGCTCGATATGTGATCGCCACGTCGCTCAAAGTAGAGCTGAAAGGGATCGACGAGAAGACGGTAGAAAAAGTCGGGGAAGAGGGCTATTTCACCAGGGAGAAGAAGCAGGATAAGAAGGGGGAGGAAGCGTTCTTCAAGCAAGGAGAGAAGCCCGAGGTTGGTTTTCGCACCAGAATTGGATGAGTAAACGAGTTTGAGGAGTGGTTGGCTGACTCAGCGACTGCTCGCAGAAGAAGAAGGTTGCCAGCGTGCGCGCCAACGACCAGAAGGCTGTGGACAAGGCGTTATTGTCCAACATCAAGGAGGTCCCAGACTTGAAGGAGTATCTCCAGAGCACATTCAGTCTCCGCAATGGAGATAGGCCTCATGAGATGAAGTGGTAGGTTATGGTGTGCAGTCATAAAGATCGGGGCCGGAGCTGCTGCATTCGTGGGGGGATACAGATTTCCGACGGGATGGTCTGATGGCCAGCACCACTTGTATCAAGCTTCATGAGACAAACAATCAAAATCAACCCAACATGTAGGATATGTCGTGGTCGAACATTACAAATCATCCCCCCAAATCAATCCTCAGCACCAAGACCATATGCGATAAGGGTATCAAGGTCTCCAAATAAAATCCCGAAATATGGGAGTCGTTATCCAGCACATGTTGGAGTCATTCCACCAACCCTCGAAAGAGCTTGCGTCCTAGCTCTTCGCTCGTCTTCTGGATCCCCTTTTCCTTGGCGAGCTTGGCCTCGCGATCTCGTCTTCTTCAACTTCATTTGCGTCCTGCGCACCACCTACTGCCTGCTCAGCATCCTCCTTCGCCTGTTCCTTCTCCTGCTCGACAACTTTTCGCTCGCGGACTTTCTTTTTCTTCTTTTCCTTTCCATCACCCATTCCTTTGTTTCTCCCTATCTCTTCCTCGACTTCCCCCCTTACATCTTCCCCCAGATCCTGACCTAGGCTAGTTCCCAAAGCCAAGTCCATCAACCCAAGGCAGCCGAAATTGCCATCGCCATCGCCCATTAAGTGCCGCTCTTGCCGTCGGGCAATCCTTCCTAATATGAATGCGCTCGGTAATACATTATACCCGCTGTAAGCGAACGTTTCTTCTAATGAAACTAATGCGAGATATAGATGATACGTGAGAAGGTGAAATCGGAAAAGAACCGCTGGGATATATGTCGGAAGGAATACGCGGATAAGGTAGGCTAGAGGATGGTCGTAGTTCGCTGCAAGAGAGTAGGGAGGTGAGACCGAGTGTTGCCACGACACATGGCGCTTTGTAAGGGGCGAAGAAGGCGTGTGTAAGACATAGCGATGAAGCAGGTAGGTTAACACCTGACCCACTATTATCAGCATATTCTAATCAAGTTGGGAAGAGGTCGCGCACCTCGCGCAAGAGCAACCCTTTCACGAGATCAATTGCCATACTCCATGGTAACGGTATGCTGGTACTGATCTTCAATGCGCTGCGAATATGCAATACTTGTGTAAACAGCAACTCAACGCCCGCTTGCAAAGCGACCCCTAGCAGCACATTGCCCACACTAACAAGCGCGATCTTCCACCAGCGATTCTTCTTGCCATTCTCGCCCTCACTCAATGGCAGCGCATCCTCACCATGCTCTTTGATCTTCACGGCTACCTTCGGTGCAGCGCTGTCGAAAGCGAGGAAGCCGAGCGAGGGTAGTACATAGAACAGCACACGAATCGCAAGGGTGCCGAATATCTCGACTTTGAGTGGGGGATTAGAAAGGATAAGGGTTGACCAGGTGAGATAGAAGAACAGTAGATTGATGGATGTCGAGTAAGAGCTGAAGGTCGGGATGATGAGGAAGGATAATGCTGGTATTGAGAGGAATGCTTCGAATGGGTTCTTGACGATATCGTAGGGATATCGTAGGACCATCCATGCGCGATCGAGCAACGATGGCTGCGCAGACTGTAGGATATTCATATCGTATTGCGAAATAGACGGGAAGAATGCATCTGCGATCCTTCCTGTGGGCAATGCCGCCAATACATCTACTCGATTATGGGCAAGAAAAGCAGCAAACCAGATATGCGCATGCTTGGCAGGCTTCGCCGACTCGAGAACCAGGTTGCGGCGGCTCTTGGCAGCTATGTCATTGGCGCTAGGAGTAGGGCTGCATGCGGTAGCGATCAGGGTCATTTGTTGGCTTGGAGCTTTATATATTTGCCGAGAATAGTCTGTCCGAGGGATCCTGTCTGCATCAGCGGAGACCTTCATTGCTGCTCGTCTCAGTCATGACTCTCTGGCTGCCAGCAGTCAGGTATCCCGAAGCTGGTCCAGGATACTGGGATCCTGTCACCTCCACGTTGAATTGGTGTGAAGAAGTTTGCTCTGACCACGCTGTTTAAATGTTTATAGCTGATAGACTTAGGATTACTATGGATCATACTACATCGCCGAGATCGTGAACACAGTGACGAATCTATGCTTTATGTACCTTGCATACCTGGGTATCCGAAGCTGTCGAAGGCATGGCCACGATACAGTATTCCTAGTCGCATTTGTGGGCTACCTTCTTGTCGGAACCGGAAGCTTCTGCTTTCATGCTACCTTAAAGTGTATGTCTAAACTCTCTTCAACGCACTAGGACCGAACGGCTTCTGATGTGCGAGCGTTTGGTTTTGTAGATCCAATGCAACTGGTAGATGAGCTGAGCATGATCTACACAACGTGCCTTATGAACTATGCAACCTTTTCGTACTCGAAGTCACGTCTATACTCTTTTGGCCTCGCTCTGGGCCTCATATCGCTCGCCCTCTTCATTACACTCTACTACCATTACCTACAAGATCCAGCCTTCCATCAAACCGCATACGCCATCCTTACCGCCGTCGTGCTCGCTCGCAGCATGTATATCATGGAATGCAGCCTTAGACCGTCCTTGACTAAAAAAGAGGAAGAGTTCAGACTGCTGCGGAAACGTTCGATGGATGTGGACGAGAAGGAGATATCTCGCTCCAGTGACCGGAGGGATGCGAGGATTCTTACGACAATGTGGATCATGATTGCTACGGGTCTGTCTATATTTCTGGGCGGCTTTCTATTGTGGCATCTTGATAATCAGTATTGTTCGACGATACGAAGATGGAGGAGGCAGGTTGGTTTGCCCTGGGGGGTGTTACTGGAGGGACATGGCTGGTGGTACGCTAAAGTACTATTCGGGGAATGATCGATGCTGACATGGAGACAGGCACCTGATGACTGGTCTCGGCGCCTACTTCTACATAACTTGGGGCATATGGCTCCGCCACTGCTTGAATGGTCGGCAAGACGAATTCACATTGATCTGGCCCTCGATATTCTCGCTCCCAGAGATTGTTCGAAGAAGGATGTCAAATCACTCTACACACGCTAATGGTTCGAAAAAACTACGATGATCATGATCGAACCGAGAGCTAGAATAGATGGATAATGCAAATTCCGTAAAGACGAGTACTGTAAGCCTCTCATTGCTTGACCTGATCATGCCACTATACCCATTCTTCAGATCTGTGAGGAGACTCTGTGTCATGACGAATATTGGAAGGCAGACTTGAATGTGTACCTTTTGTTCAGTGGATGTAATTGGACTTGACATGCCCTGGGGCTATCTGCTGTGATCCATCTACCAACTACCAGGATAATGTTACCGGCGGAACGCCACGGAAAGACATAACACGCAAGAACAATAAATCTCATTCATAGGCATATCAGTGCGTATTCAGTATATGAAAAGCTTGCGACATAAACAAAGGTCGTGGGTCGCAGCAAATGGCTATGATGTGAAACCAGGACTTCAGGTTGGAAGAAAGCAACAATGGGATCAATAATGTGACAGAGTAACGAGTAGGAAATCATGGAAAATATTGGTTGAACTTATTATAAGGAGAAACATTGAGAACAGTAAGCCAAGCCCCTTTTTCTCATTTTCACGCCAAGCGCGGAATTTCACTATATAATTAAAATCAGAGCAGGCACATTCAACTGACAAGTGGCCTAGGTGTTAAGCAGGGGCCTCTGATGAGGATGGGTTTCGCCAGGGCCGAGTTCGATCCCCGACCCGCGAACGTCACCTATAAGCTTAGCGATTTCAAGCAAATCCCTCCGATAGGGGTTTCTGTATCCGGATGCCCCTTCGGGGTTGTCCGGGGAGTCTTTTGCCATTTTGAAGTTGTTCTTGATGCTTCGGTCAATCTTCGGCGGTGGTTCGTGGTAGGGGGACTGTTGCTTTGGGAGTGTTGTTGACTTGTGTTGAGGAGAAGGGGTGAAGTACTACTATTGAGGTCACGTGATATCAGACTCAAAGTTCACCGCTTATAGGAGTACCTCGAGTCACAAAGTCACCGCGTCTACAATCGACTAGCCGCCATCACGACCCATTGCCCGGTCACCCGGCCGTAACCACCAAGTCATGTTTCTGCAACATGGGTGGAAAATTTAAAGAGAACAACGATCTTTTTCGATATGACAGCGGAGAAGACGCATTATTGGACACTTGATCTGCTTTCCAGAGCTCTCGTACGATACCTAATCCTCAAACAGTGCTCCAACAAGCCTGCAGTCCTCCATCCTCCAAGAATAATGGATAAGGCCACTTTTTGTACTTTCATACAGTAATGCTGTCCTTCGGAAGCACTGGTGGCAGCCGGAAACTGCCAGAGTCTGAGTGAGACCGTGAATCTCCGATCAGGCTTCCCGCACAAGAACTCTGTCGAGCCTCTCCATTGAGCGTGCGTAGACACAGAAGGCCGCTTCCACAACAACAGTACCTCGAGCGACCGTCCTCCAAAGGTACACAAGCTTTCTCGGACTCTGCAAGTACATACTGTGGGACAGCCATCGTTTATGAGCTTAGCCGATAGAGGCCCTTACTCAGAAGGTATTCGGTTTTTAAACACCAAATTGAGCGGCGAAGAAGATCGATACCATGCTCACACAGATTTGAGCCGCTTGAGTAGCATGAAGTGCCCCGAAGCCACCACGATAATGCAAGCAGAGCGCGAATGGTTTCGTGATCGCATGTTGGACACGCGATGACTTAAAAAAATGGCCTACGAGTATCCCACGAAAGATGATTGAGAGTACATATACTATATCGACTTAAGAAAACTAAACTACTATCGAGCCTAAGGTGAGGCAGGAGACTTACCGACCGAGTTCTTCCATCGATGCCCAGTATCAGGCAGGACCATGATGACGATCCGTTCTTGATGTGCATCAAACCATGAGTCGGCTGGCTCCTGACGGAAATAGACCCTACCTTGTACAAGAACGCTGCAAAGGTAATGAAGATCATCATTCTACCATTACGCATGAGGAGACCTTGTCTTCCGAAAGTACTTGTGGGTAGCCGCCTCACAACAATAGACAGGGCGCTCTTGCACATTGTCGAATGACTGAGGCTTGTCGATAAATAACGCAGTTATGCATTTCATCGAGCTTCTTGATTCATTCATGCGAGGGCACCATAGCTCCTCCTCTGAGATTCATTAAATCTCAGTGTTGTCCCTTTGCCGTCGTCTATTGTGCTTGATCGTATCGTTTTCTATCGGATTGTATCTTTTCACACCCATTATATATTCTGCCCACAAGACCCAACCACAAACAACGTTCACATCCTAAGACTTTCGAAGACAGACGTGATGGACTCGAATCAGCAGGCTGTCAACACCTCAGAGGTAACATCATTCCTACAAAACTTTCGTACACCTGCTGATGTTCCAAAGCCCGTAGCCTCAAACCTCGAGGCTCTCCCCACCGAGCTGAAACTCAAGATCCTACGCCAGCTCCCCGACCTCGCTACTGTGAGCGCAATCGTCCATGCCTCGCCAGCTTGCCATCAACTCTACCGTCTTGCCCGAGTCGAAATCCTCACTCGGTTTACCATCGAACATCTCTTGAACGTCAATGAACATGCGTTAGATCGGGCAGATTTTATATCGATAGCCTTCGACGGTGGTGAGGGCGCCCGCAGCAGATTCGAAATCTCATGCGCACTGTCGAGGCTCTGGACGCTCGTCGAAACTGGGCAGACCGTCGAGCTCCCGATCGCAGACTGTCTTGCGCTGTTGCGATTGAGGGGGATCATTTACTTGAACGCGCAGAGATATGGTTATTAAGGAGGTTGGAGGTCCGGTAGATGGCGTAAGAGCAATATTGGGGTGGTGGAATGAGGAGCATAGGCGAACGGCTACTGGTATGATTTCTCGTAGATAGAATATCTATACATCGTCAAGCTGACTCTATTATCTCAGCTTCCGATTCAACAGCGGCCCTTGAGCGACAACCAGCACTAATCCCTTGTGATGGTAAGGGTCTTGGAATCAGGTCAAGTAACATGGCTTGATGCGGGGGCAATGGATCTGATGGATCTGATCACCAGCGAACGACCATAGCTTTCAAAACCAATTGCCAAAGCAGCTGACTTCCCCAACTGAAAAGTCCGACCCTGAATAAAGGGACCCTGACCACGTGACCCGATCGACGATGTGAGTCTCACCGCACCAAAGCTTGCGGTACACCGGTCAACAGCGGAAGTCACTTCCACTTCTTTCCTCAAAGCGCAGAGACAAACCAAACGCATCGATCCACTTCTTCCACAAAGCCTTCGATATCGTATTAGAACCGTCACTTGGTCAGGTTCCTTACTGTCATCCCAAATACAAACAACATCTCTCATCCACAGCCTCTTCCCTATCTACCTGTCCAAACCCAATGCCCGCTTGATATCGCCTTCCAGACTCCAACTGATTAAGTAATCTGTGATCAAAGTACCCTCGTCCCCTGTACCCTCCTTCCGCCCTTTTCCCGATCCCCCATACTCGCCGTCTACCAACCCCAAAACCCTTTGCAACCGCTCCACTGATATTATCAACCGCGCCTCTTTGTCTCTCGCATTCAGCCCGCTTTTTCCCCCCAGACACGCACATCTCCCTCCTTGCTCAACGGATGAAACTTTATTAGAGAGCGTGTCCAACAGCCCCTATGAGCGTCCGCCCTTTTTTTTATATCTCATCTTTGAATGAGCTTTGCGCGGTGGGGAGTTCGAGCTTTGATAACCATAGAAAAGAGAGCGGACTGTTGTCAAATCTCTGGTCGGTAGGTTTGAACAAGGGAGACAGTGGGGGCGAGCGTTAGAATGTAAAGGTAATGAGGCGAGGCTGTCCGAGGATGGGCGTGGTGATAAAAGAGTGGGCTTTTGAAGTGGGAGAACAAGGGAGAGTGGGGAGGTGACTGATCAATTACCGGTCCGGGCAAGACTGAGGTCCAAGAAAGGATGAGTAGGAGTGGTGGCAAGGAAGTTGAGGGGCCAAGGAAATTGAGGAAGCAAGGAAGGATTTAGATCTTAGGTGTCTAGCATATCACCACATGATCGGATGGATGACTCGAAGTGTACCTTGATTTGCTCATCTTCTTCAGCCAACATTGCAATTACTGTGTCTGTTATCTGGTGCCTTTGGCTTGTTCCTCAGTGGTGCCGTCGGACATCCTTAGATGAATGCTGTTGAGCTTTCCCACTTGGACGATGCAGGTGATCTACAGATTCGAGTCATCTTGTATGAATGTGCTTTCGTCAGTATGTGGATCGACAGTGGATATTTGATACAAACAAGGATTAGAATAATGCAAGAGACGTTCTCGACATATTTATTCATCACGTGATCGCGCGATCGCGCCTATCTACAAGCGCCCAAAGGGTCTGAGTCTCAACGATCCAGGATATGAGTAGCACTCCTATCACATACTAGCTCTAGAAAGTGTTATCAACTTTACAACATGATCAAGTTTCCTACACGACGAATGGTCTTGGTGCCTGTAGTTGATTCGTTGGACAACTGCAGTCAAATGTCGTGGTGCCCGAAATGGATGCGAAATCCCGCGAGAAGGAGGCTCTCTTCGCAGAGCTCTATCAGCTCGATGAATTGGACGAGGAGGGAGATATGGCGCCGTTAAAGGCGTTTGCGGAGCCGGAACCGCGGTTCTCGACATCACAACCGTTGACACCAAAAGTATCATCATCACACCGCTCACTAGGTCGTACAGTATCTGCGCCGTTGCAGCTAGTCCCGCTACTCAAATCCGAAGATGTCACGGTGATCGAGGACACGCCACCAGCCACTGCCATCGTTGCTACACGTAGGGTCGAGGGGGCCACATCAGCCATGAAACGGATACCGATCAGCAAGTCGTTTACAACGTCCGGGGACGCTAAGAACACAAGATTTCCGAAGACTGGCACTAAACGTAAAAGGGGCGAGTCTTTAGAAAATCTCCCCGAGTCTCAAAAGATATTCACAGGCCTGAGTTTCTGTATGTTTGTCGACATTTAATAATTCTATAACTGACAGACGTACCACAGTCTTCATCCCGAACAATGATGTAGCTCCATCACGCCGCTTGCGGATCAGAAAGGCCATGGAGCGTGGCGCTCTTTGGGTTCGAGAATGGAGAGATGGCATCACTCATGTTATTGTGGATGACGGGCTGAACTACAATCAGGTCATGTCGTTTCTCAAGATACCCTCTTTTCCCGTGAGGCAGATCCCAAAGCGGGATTGCGGTCAAAGACTGACGGAGCATAGCCTGGCACTGCCCTTGTGAAAGAAAAGTATCCGGCGGATTGTATGAGCTATCGTGACGTAGTTCCTCCGGAGCAACCTCAGTATCGTATTGAGGGACATCAGCTAGCTTCAACGAACATTAATTTGCCGCCGATCTCTTTTTCAGAAGCATCATTACAGCTCAAACCCGATAGGGGCGCGCACGCTCAGCAACCACAGACACCGTCCCGAACGGAAGGGAGCGAGCAAGAATCGCTACGTCAGCATCTTCGTAAAGCTGAAGCTAGAGCGACCGAACAGCAGCGACAGGCGGCAAAGCAGGCTGAGCTGAAAGGCCATGTTCGCGATGCACTAGATGACGCCATTGAGGAAGCTAAGACCGTCAGAGATCTGGTAAGCAAACATTCATTGGTCATGGCCACGGTTCCATTCTGAATTGCTACTGCAGCCCATGGACCTTGATGAAGACGAGAGCCAGTCGAAGGGGCCCAACGAGTATAATTCTGCAGATGAGCACAGCGAAGACGAACGACCCAAATCGAAGCCTAAATTACAGAAGGCGTCTTCAGATGTGTCTTGGCAGCAGAATTTCAACTGTATGCAGAAACATGACGGCGTCGATGATGACGAGAACCCCAACCGACGGACCATCGAAGTCCTACAAGAAATGGCCGACTACTATGACCGAACTGATAACCATTGGCGAGTGACGGCTTATCGTAGAGCCGTTGCTGCATTACGAAAACAAAAGCAAAAAATCATGACGGCCAAGGAGGCATTCGCAATTCCCTTCATAGGTGAACGGTTAGCAGCTAAGATCGAAGAGATCGTCTGGACGAACAGACTTCGTCGTCTTGACAACGCAAAGCTTGAACCTAATGACGAAGTACTTCAATTGTTTTTGGGGATCTATGGCGTAGGTCTGGCGCAGGCCTCAACTCAGGAGGCGCACTTGACCAAGAATCAAAAAGTCGGCATCGCTCACTACGAACATTTCTTGGCCCGGATACCTCGAAGTGAAATGGACAAGCATGCCAAGTTTGTGCGTGAAGCAATCGCGAAAGTGGACGGTGCCATCGAGGCAACCATTGGCGGCTCCTATCGCCGTGGAGCTGCTGATTCAGGGGACGTCGACTTCATAATCACTAAGCCTGACTGTTCGATCGAGAACCTGCGTACGATCATCAACGATACGGTCATTCCTCGGCTTTTTGCTGCAAATTACCTGCAAGTCGGCCTCGCCGTTACCGCAAAGGAAAATGGATCAAAGTGGCATGGCGCTGCATGCCTACCAGGGAGCAAGATCTGGCGGCGGATCGACCTTCTACTAGTACCGTGGGACGAAATGGGAGCGGCTTTGATATACTTCACAGGCAACGATATCTTCAATCGAAGCATCAGGTTACTGGCCAGTAAGAAGGGCATGCGTCTGAACCAACGTGGCCTATGGCGGGATGTGATGAGAGGTAGAAATCGAGAGAGAATAAATCAAGGAACACTGGTTGAAGGTAGGAGTGAACGGAGAATCTTCGAGATACTGGGTGTAACTTGGAGACCGCCTCAACATCGGATATGCTGATTTCCTGGGTATCGATGCGGACCATAGGCATCGTCTTGGATACGCAGCTATTATTCAAGATTGGACACGGGTCACAGCAACGAGTAATAGACTTTGATTATTCTTCTAAATAAACCAGATCAGTCACAGTTTCGTTGTGCAGCAATCAGCAGAGAGGCCATCGAAGGGTTTTATTTAGCTAAAAGTGGATGGTATCCCCTGACCTAGGGCCGACAAATTTCATCTTGCTGGACGGGAAGTCAATGAACCAATAGTCCTAGCTTTAACCCTGTCTTTCATGCACCTTTATCGATAAAGTCCATATGAGCAAATCCCACCAGTTCCGCACGTGCTCTCAATACTTCGTCATCAAATCAATGTATTCTGGATGCCGGCACAGTCCGCGAATTGACAAGCTCCAGCAGCTTCCAGTAGACTATACCAAAAACGACCTTCAATATGGGCCGAAGACCCAACCAAGTCATTCTGCAATTCTTCCACCGTGGGAACCGACTCGATGACAAGAGTAACCGTTATAAGCATACCTGCAAAGCGTGTGGGGAAGATTTTCCAAAAGGGAGGCTTGAGAGGCTCACAAGCCATCTGGAGCACGAATGTCAAGCGATTAGCTGCCAGGATCGCCGTCGAGCTCTGTTCCTCCTACGCGATGCGACTACTCTGTTGAAGCCTGGGAAGGGAGACGCACAGGGGCATCAGGTGTTTGGACAAGGGTTTTATGATATGGCTGCCAACACGGGTCTAGGCATGGAGAGGAAGCTCAGTGGTTTAGAGGCGCTGGCTGAGGCGAGCCGGCAAATTGAGTATCCGCGTGGAAGAGAAGAGGTGGACATCACGCAGGAGGCCTTCCTCGACCATACCTCAGGAGGAACGTGCTCGGATGCGTTGCCGCTCAATGGTACTGCTAGTGCTACCAACCAGCCTGGTAAGTTAAGGAAGAGAGGTCTCAACGTTTGCCTGTAGATTACCAAACCTGACAATTTCCTAGCAGCAATATTATCTTCATCGATGGACGCACGGTTCTTGAGTGCCCAAGCTCCAATGGCCCCCTTGACTCCGCCCTTCTCATACGCTATGGACGCACCCTCCTTGACTACTACCGCCCAGGACCCAACTATACTCTCCCTGATCGCAGCCTCGGCAAGCGATCTTGAAGCTCTGCTTCCGGGTATCAACCAACACATCAGCCCGAATAACGATATTCAACCGAATAGCGTACTGAATGTCCGTGGACTAGCCCAGCCAGCTCGGTTCGAAAGGATACCCCTAGCTGAGACCTCAGTACATTCAGCATCCCAGCCACACTCAATCGCCCCGAGTACAAACGATGGTATTACCATCCCCTCCAACGGTATAGCCAAAATGCGAAAGCAAAAGATAAGGCAGAAGTTCAGCGACTCAAGGCGCCTGGAAGTACAGGGTATCCGAAAGAAAGGGGCTTGCATCCGATGCCGCATGCTGAGAAAGACGGTAGGCACTTCCCTCTAGCTAGAGTCCCAAGGTGGACTATAATTGATCATCAGCAGTGCAGCGGTGAAAGCCCTTGCAAGTCTTGTTTGGCTGTCACGACCCAGCGCGTGTGGAAGCTCGAATGCACTCGGACTAGTATCTACAAAGAGCTTGAAATCTATTCTGCCGGTCCGTCCGTAGCTGCCTCAATAGCTCCATGTTCCGTGCTATACTGATATATCAAAAAGGTCTACTGGCCTCCGTCTGGGCTCGCGCCAAAGCCAGTATCGTGACACGGGATAACACGAAGGAGCAACATGCTCATGTACGACTCTCCCACGACCCAAACCACGCCTCCATAGCCCTCGAGGCCCTGATCCTCTCCCCCGAATCCGCGGACGGTACCGAAGAAGTCGTCCTCATCACCGAAAACGACGAGAGCCTCCGCAAGAAGCTATCAGCCCACGCCACAACCATCAGCCCAACCCTCCAAACCACCATCCCAAACCCCCGAATCCACTCCACCCTCGCCCTCGCTTCCAGCCTAGCCCCCACAGATCCTCTCCTCCACGACGCCCTCCACCTCTGGACCCTAACCCACCTGCTCCTCCCCCCCGCTCCATCCTGGACCATCGATATCCACCCCCTCCCTCACTCCCCAACCCCCCTAGCCACCTCATCCAGCCCCTCCTCTCACCCTATCACCGACCACCACACCATCCACCTCCTAACCCTCCATCTCCGCACCACCCTCGAATCCCTCGCCGCCACCCACGCTCAGACCCTCCTCCTAACCCTCGAGCGCCGCCTCGAGCGCCGCTCCCAGTGCCAGAACGTGGCGACTTTACTCGTCGGCGTGCTCCTCCTGCATTGCGTCGAGGGCATGAGCCACCTCTTCACCTCCTCCACCTCCTTCACCTCAGATAACACACAGCAGCCATGGCCGCTTGCGCAGCCACCGGAATATTATGTGGCGCAAGCGGACAGGTTCACGGATTT
>JAABUS010003812.1_pt1 | contig 23308 bp, 18 predicted proteins | sample 5560161 | NCBI WGS metagenome assembly JAABUS01 (sample SAMN10711885, study PRJNA513376) | rock metagenome | isolation source: Antarctica rocks | place: Antarctica: Victoria Land, Trio Nunatak nord | collected 2016-01-04
GCGCTGCGGTCGCGGATGACGGTGACGTCGGGGTGGGGCCGGTAGACGCGCTCGATGTCGTCGGGCCGGACGCCGAAGGAGGCGTCCTTGAAGAAGCGGATGAGGTCGGCGTCGTCCAGCCCCGGGGTGGCGTGCACCAGGTCGGCGTAGGGACCGAGCTGGTCCTCGAAGTGGGCCGGCGTGGGCCCACCGGCGAACGCCTGCGCCAGCTCCAACGCGTTGAGCCCACCGTCCTGACCGGGGGGGAGGATGTTCAGCACGCCACCGGCGTCGCCATCGCCCTGGTAGCGACCGGGGCCGATGCCCTCGGGTGCGGTGGCCGACGCCACCGGCCGGCCCGTCCCACCGGCGGCCGCCGCCACGAGGACCACCAGCATGGCCAGTGCCGCACCTGCGCACCGGCGACGACGTCGCCGCAGGCGTGGCCGGCGAGGAGCTGAGCGCATCCCCGAAAGCTACCTCCCGATGTCTGACCCCGGGCCCGGACCACCCACGCGCCTTCGACCAGCCGCTCCGCCGAACCCGGCCGTAGGGTTTCGGGGTGACCGCTTTGCCTGTGCCCCCGGGGTCGGTCGAGCCGTACCCCGGCTCGGGGACCGCACCGCCGGCACCGCCCCTCCCACCCGCCGAGCCGCCCAGCCTGCGGACCGTGGCCGCCCTCGTGGACGCACGGCTGATCTCGCTCCTCGACGGTGAGCGGGCCCGCTGGGCCGAGGTCGATCCCGACCTGGTGGCCCCGGTCGACACCCTGGCCGACCTCGTGCTGGCCGGGGGGAAGCGGCTGCGCCCCGCGTTCTGCCACTGGGGTTTCGTCGGTGCCGGCGGCGAGCCCGACGACCTCCGGGTGGTCGAGGCCGGCGCCGCCTTCGAGCTCCTCCAGGCGTTCGCCCTCATCCACGACGACGTGATGGACGGCTCGGCCACCCGCCGGGGTGCCCGCACCGCCCACCTCGAGTACATCGGTCGACACGCCGGCGCGCAGTGGCTCGGCGAGGCCCGCCGGTTCGGCGAGGGGGTGGCCATCCTCATCGGGAACCTGGCGCACGTGCTCGCTGACCAGCTCCTGCGCGAAGCCGCCGGTGGTGGCTTGGCCGTCTGGGACGAGCTGCGGCTCGAGCTGAACATGGGCCAGTACCTCGACATGGTGGGCACCGCCCGCCGTGACACCGACGCCGCCCGAGCGCACCTCGTGGCCCGGTACAAGTCGGGCAAGTACACCGTGGAACGGCCCCTCCACGTCGGCGCCGCGCTGGCCGGGCGGCTCGACGAGCTGGCCGGCCCGCTGTCGGCCTACGGCGACCCGCTCGGCGAGGCCTTCCAGCTCCGCGACGACCTGCTCGACGTGTTCGGTGAGGAGGCGGTCATCGGCAAGCCCATCGGCGACGACCTTCGGGAGGGCAAGCCCACGCCTCTCCTCGCCGCCACCGCCGGCCGCTGCCGCTCCGGTCCCGCCGCCGCGCTCCTGGACCGGGTGGGCAGCCCCGACCTGTCCGAGGCCGAGGTGGCCGCGCTCCGCGACCTCATGGAGGAGAGCGGTGCCCGGGCCGAGGTGGAGGAGGCGATCTCCGAGCTCACCGTGCGGGCCATCGACGCCATCGGCCGGGCCCCGGTGTCCTCAGAAGCGGTCGACGCGCTGGTGGAGCTGGCCCACTTCGTGGCCTACCGGACCCGCTAGCACCCTTCCACCGGCTCGAGGTTCTTCTCGTCGTCCAAGAGGTCGGCGAGGGTGGACACCGGCACGATGAGCGACAGGTCCGTCTTGCGTTCGATGGCGTACACCACGCCGACGACGCGGTCGCGGTCGTCGAGCACCGGCCCGCCCGAGTTCCCCGGCTGGATGTCGACGTCCGAGCGCATCACCTTGCCGAGGTTGCCGAGGCGGATGTCGCTGACGTAGTCGTCGACCGTGCCCCGGGTGATCTTCATCGGCCCGCCCTTGGGGTAGCCGTAGGCCCGGATCTGCGTCCCGGCCGAGGGGTCGGCCGGTGCCAGGTGGGCGTTCTGGCCGATCCCCTTCTCCACCTTCACCACCGCCAGGTCGGCCAGGCCGCCCTGAGAGGCGACGTCGACGGTGAGCTCGTCGCCGAGGTACGTCTCCACCGCCAGCTTCTCGGCCCCTTCGACCACGTGGCGGTTGGTGACGATCGTGTGGGAGTCGAGCAGGAAGCCCGAGCCCACGCCGACGCCCTCGCAGGAGGTGGCGCGGATGCGCACGGTGTAGGCCCGGGGGTCGACCGTCGGCTTGGTCTCGGTGGTGGCGGTGGTGCCGGCGGCGTCCTCGGTTGGCGGCGAGACGCAGGCCGCCGATGAGAGGGCAACAACGACGGCCAGAGCGACGCTCCAGCGCCTGATGCGCCTGATGCGCCGGATCGGGCCGGCGCCGGCTTCAGAGGCCGAGGCTGTCAATGGTCTGCTCCAGTGCGTCAGCGGCCGAGAGGGCGTCCTGGCACAGGGCGTCGGCCTGGTCGATGACGTCGTTGAGCTGGTTGAAGTCCGGGTTGGGGGAAGCGCTCAGGTTGATCGCCAGCGCGGCCACCTCGGTGGTGGCGTCGTTGCAATCCCGCATGGCGGCGGTGACGGCCGGCGCGTCCTGCACGATCTGCTGGAGGACCTCGCGCTGGTCGGCCAGGTTCGCCTTCTCCGAGGCCAGCCTGGCCAGCCGGTCCTCGGTGTCGGTCAACTTGGCGCGCGTGCTCTCGAGATCATCGACCCGCCGGGCCAGGTCGGACCGGGCCGCCTGGTCGCGGTCCTTCCACTTCGACGCGCTCGACCGGTTCGTCAGTCCCCAGGCGACAAGGCCACCGACCAGACCCAGGACGACGACGACGGCCAGCACCACGAGGGGGGTCCGGCTGCGGGACCCGGCCGGTCGTGAGGCAGGACCGAACGGCGGCCCGCCGGGCCCGCCGTAGGCACCGGGCGGTCCCGTAGGCGGACCCTGATGCGGGTACGAGGGGTTGGTGGCGGGCAAAGGCGTGGTCGGGTTCGGCTCCCAGTGACCGCCGGCGCCGGGACCTGGCGCGGCAGGTCCCGGCGGGGGTGGCCAGCCGCCGCCGGGCGGGGGCCCTCCGGGGTAGCCGGGCGAGTCGCTCATGGGTGTGCCTCTCTCTGGTGCAGCGGGCCTTGTTCGGTCGGAGTGACCGGAGGCCCGGTCGGCGAGACGTGGCTGATATGACGGCCGGTGGTCCCGGGCGGTTCCGGGGCCGTGCCCGAACTGTGCCCGATCGGGGCCCCGATCACACCGGGAAGGGTTCCCCGGACGCCGGTGGTCGGCGGCGGCGACGGGCCGAGCCCGTGGCCGCCAGCACGAAGCGGAGGGCGATGATGCAGAGCAGCAGACCCGTGGCCGCCACCCGCACGGGAGGGTCGAAGGCCAGCTCCACGACCGGGAAGCTGAACACCGACACCTTGATGCCGGTGGAGAAGCTGTGGGCCAGTGAGACGGCGGTGCACACCGCCACGCCGATCAGGGCCGGCACCGGCGCGACCACCAGCATCCCTCCCACGAACGCGAGCAGCGACTTGCCGCCCCGGAACCCGGCGAACAGCGGCCACCCGTGCCCGACCATGGCGCCGCCCACCGCCACCCACCGCACGCCCCAGGGGGCGTCGACGAGGGCCGCCACAGCCACGCCGAGCGCGCCGGCCACGGCGCCTTTGGCCGTGTCACCGAGCAGCACCGGCAACGCCCGCCTGGCACCGAGCTGCTCCTTGGCGTTCCAGTACCCCGGGTTGTGGTCCCCCACCGCCCGTAGGTCCACCCCGTGCCGCCGCGCCACCAGATCGGACACCGGCACCGAGCCGAGCAGGTACCCGCCCAGCGCGGCCACCGCCCAGGGGGTGATCATCGGCGCCGAATGTAGCTGGCCGTCGTTCCGCGCGAACCGGGGCGAAAAGGACGGGGAGCGTCCGAGCGCCTACGCTCTGCGGCGGGAGGAGGCGGAGCGCATGCAGGAAGCCGGAGCCGGTACGGGCACCCGGGTGGGGATGCTCGACCAGGGAGCGCTGCTGCGCGTCTCGGACGCCGTGGTCGTCGTCGACCGGGACGGCACGGTCACCTACGTCAGCCCCGCGGTCGAGGAGGTGTTCGGCTTCGGCCCGTCCGAGCTGTTGGGTCCCACCGGCACGGGGCACGTCGTCGCCCAGGACCGACAGACGGTCAAGGACGCGTTCCAGCGGGTGCTCGTCCACGCCGGGGCCAGCACGGAGGTCACCTTCCGGATCCATCGGGCCGACGGGGAGCAGCGGTGGGTCGAGACCTCGATCGTCAACCTGCTGGACGACCCCGACGTCAACGGCGTCGTCACCATCCACCACGACATCACCGACCGGCGCCGAGCCGAGGACCAGCTGCGGGCCAGCGAACGACGGTTCCGGAAGCTGGTGCAACACAGCTCGGACATCACCCTCGTGATCGACCGCGAGTACCGCTTGACGTGGGTGAGCCCGGCGGTGCAGAGCGTGCTCGGCCACGACCCCGACTCGCTCGTCGGCATGGAGGCCAAGGCCCTGATCCACCCCGACGACGTCGACCAGGCTCGCATGCGGATGCTGGCGGTGCGGGCCGGCGATCGCATCCACGGTTCGCTGGCCGCCCGTGTGGCCCATGCCGACGGGTCCTGGCGTCACGTCGGCGTCATGGCCACAGATCTCACTGAGGACCCCGACGTCGGCGGGCTCCTGCTCAACGTGCGCGACATCACCGGGCGGGTCGAGGCGCAGCAGGCCAGCGACCGACTCGGCCGCATCATCGAGGCTACGAGCGACCTCGTGGCCATCGCCGAGCCTGGTTCGGGCCTCACCTACCTGAACGCCGCCACCCGCCAGTTCTTCGGCCTCGGCGCCGACGACGACGCCACCTCGCTCCAGCTGAGCGGCCATGTTCCCGCTTGGGTGCGCCACACCTGGCGGTCCGAGGTGCTCCCCACCCTCGAGGCCGAGGGTCGGTGGTCGGGCGAGATGGCTGCGTTCGACCACACCGGTCGGACCGTGCCGCTGTCCGCCGCGTTCAACTGCCATCGGGGACAGGACGGCTCGATCGAGGTCATCTCGGCCATCGCCCGCGACATGAGCGCGCAGAAGGAGTTCGAGGCCCAGCTCGAGCACCAGGCCACCCACGACCCCCTCACCGGGCTGCCCAACCGCGCCCTGCTCCTCGACCGCCTGAGCATGGCCCTGGCCCGCTCCACCCGCAGCGGCCGGACGGTGGCCATCCTCTTCCTCGACCTCGACCACTTCAAGGTGGTCAACGACAGCCTCGGCCACGGCTACGGCGACCAGCTCCTCGTCCGAATCGCCGAGCGCCTCTCGGAGTCCTTGCGCCCCGGCGACACGGTGGCCCGCTTCGGAGGCGACGAGTTCATCGTGCTGTGCGAGGACCTCGAGGACCCGGCGGAGGCGACGTCCATCTCCGAGCGGGTGGCGACCGCGGTCTCCTCGCCGGCCGCGCTCCACGACACCGAGGTGTTCATCACCGCCAGCATCGGCATCGCCGTGGCCCACTCCACCGACGTCGACCCCGAGCACCTCCTGCGCGACGCCGACGCCGCCATGTACCAGGCCAAGGACAAGGGCCGGTCGCGCACCGAGGTGTTCGACGCCCGCCTGCGCACCAGGGCGGTCGACCGGCTCGAGCTCGAGAACGCCCTGCGCCGCGCCATCGACCGCGACGAGCTGACCGTCCGCTACCAGCCGAAGGTGGCGCTGGCCAGCGGGAAGATCGTCGGCTTCGAGGCGCTCATCCGGTGGGACCACCCCCGGCGTGGCCTCCTGGAACCGGCCGACTTCCTGGCCATCGCCGAGGAGACCCGCCTCATCGTCCCCATCGGGAACTGGGTGGCGCGACAGGCGTGCGGGGTGCTGGCCCGGGTCCAGGCCCTGACCGGCTCGGCGGAGATGATGGCGTGCATCAACCTGTCGGCCCGGCAGCTCCCCCACCCACGCCTGGCCGAGGACTTCGCCGAGATCCTCGACGAGACCGGCGTGGACCCGGGCGCCGTCGTCCTCGAGATCACCGAGAGCGTGCTGATGGACGACGTGGCGTTGAGCCAGGTCACCCTCGAGCGGCTGAAGGGCCTCGGCCTCCTCATCGCCGTCGACGACTTCGGCACCGGCTACTCGTCGCTGGCGTACCTGCGCCGGTTCCCGGTCGACCTGCTCAAGGTCGACCGCACCTTCGTCGACGGCCTCGGCACCGACCCGAGCGACTCGGCCATCGTGGCCGCCGTGGTCAGCCTGGCCCACACGCTCGGGTTGCGGGCCATCGCCGAAGGGGTGGAGACGGCCGAGCAGCTGGCCGAGCTGCGCCGGCTCGGCTGTGACATGGCCCAGGGCTTCCTGCTGAGCCGACCGGTGCCCGAGGCCGACCTGCTCGCCCTGATCGCCGACGACCCGCGGTACTGAACCCGGCCGACGGCGGCGGATCGGTCACACCCGGGCGTAGATGGCGAGAGCCTCGGCCGCGCTGCGCCGCACCACGCCGGGCTCGGCGCTCACCGCCTCCAGCCACGGGGGCCGCACCACGGCGGCCACCGCCACCGGGGTATCGAGCCGCGAGAGCTGCACCGCTTGGCGCACGTAGCTCAGGGCGTAGTCGGGCGGGCGGACGTCCCGGGACAGCTCGGAGAGGGCGAACGGATCAGGGGCGGAGGTGGACGCGGCCGGCGGGCGCAGGGCCGAGGGCGAGCCCGGGGTGGCCCCGCCACCGGCCAGGCCGGGACCGTCGGCCAGCACTGCGCCACGGACCACGGTCGGGCGGGCGCCGGCGATCAGGAGGGCGACGTAGGCGCCCAGCCCCCGGCCGTGGACGGTGACCTCCCCCAGCTCGGCCAGGGCGGCATCGGCGTCGGCCATCAGGATCTCGGCGGTGTAACCGCCCCCGGCAGGGACCGTCGAGCGGCCGTGGCCGATGAAGTCGAGTCCCCACACCGGCCCGGGCCAGGCCGTCAGCTGGGGAGGCACGCCAGCGGGCGTGTGCTCCCCGAGACCGTGTAGCAACAGCAAGGGCCGGGCGTCGCCGGAGTCGCGGAGGCGGTGGAGGGCGAGGCGGGCCTTGCCGTGGATCAGGTCCACGGTCAAGGTGCTCACGACAGGAACTCCAGCACGATGTCGGCCACCGCCCGGGGCTTCTCGATGTGCACGAAGTGACCGGTCCCGTCGAGCGGCACGAAGCGACCGCCGGGCGGCAGGTACCGGTACACGTCGTCGGGGCCGGTGCCCCACCCCATGGCCTCGATCTCGAGGCCGAGCACGCACAGCACCGGCATGCCGAGCGACGGCAGGCGCCACATCGACCACTCCGGCCGCCACGGCCCGAACCCGCCCATGCGCATGCTCGGATCGATCTTCCACCGCCACCCGTCCTCGTCCCGCCGCCCGCCGACGGTGACGAGGTAGCGCAGCCACTCGATCGAGAGGCGGGGGTTCATGCGCCGGCGCCGCTCGGCCAGCTCCTCGAGGGTGCCCGGCCGCCGTTCGGCGGAGGCGGCCCGGCGCCGGTGGTCGAGCCAGCCGGTCAACTCGGCGGCCAGGAGGTTCGTGCGGGTGTGCTCGGCGACGTCGGGCCAGCTGCGATCCGATGGCAGCCCGTCGAGGTTCACGAGCGCCTTCACCCGATGGGGACAGGCCTCGGCCAGCTGGAGCGCGAGGGCGCCACCCTTGCTGTGGCCGAGCAGCGGAACCGGATCGGGACCGATGGAGTCGAGCACGGCCAGCGCGTCGCGGACGTCGGCTTCCCAGCTGTAGAGCACGGCGTGGTCGGAGTCCCCGTGGCCTCGCATGTCCCAGGCCACCACCCGCCAACCGGCGTCGGCCACCAGGGGCGCGAACCGGTCGAAGGTGCCGGCGAAGTCGAAGCCGCCGTGGGCGAAGGCGATGGTCGGAGCGTCGGGGTCACCCCACTCGACCACCGAGAGGCGCAGGCCGCCGGCGTCGACCACCCGTCGGCGGTCGGGGCGGCGCGCTCCCGGGTACGAGACCGTCTCGGCGGTGGCCAGCTCGCTCATGCCCTCACCCTAGGGCCGGCCTTGACCCGCGGGTCAGGGGGCGGGGGAAGGCCCGGCGGTAGGCTCGGCTCCCGATGAAGGCCCTCGCCGCCAGCTTCCGACCCCAGCGGGCGCAGGGCCACCGCAACCTGCTCACCGGCTCGGCCGTCCTCGTCGCCGGTGCCGCCATCCAGGCCCTGTCGGGCGCCGTGTTCTGGCTCATCGCCGCCCGCCTCGACCAGCAGGGCGACGTCGGCAGCGCCGGCAAGCTCTTCACGTCCGTCCTGTTCGTCACCTACCTGGCCGGGTTGGGGCTTCCGGTCGCCCTAGCCCGCTACGCCGCCAGCCGCAGTGCGGAGGCCGACGTCACCTTCACGTGGGGCGCCCTCGCCACCACCGCCGCCGCCGTGGTCCTGGGCTCGGGTTACGTCGCCGTGTTCCACGGGTCGGCCACCGGGGTGCTGAGCGACTTCCACACGGTCTTCGGGCCTGTCCTGTTCGCGGTCATGGTGTCGGGGGCGGCGCTCTCGATGATCGTCGACGTGCGGTGCATGACCGCCCGACGGTGGAACCTCGTCCTTCTCCGCATCGCCGTCGTGGGCCTGGCTCGCTTCCCGCTCCTCTTCTTGTTCCGCGACCACGAGCACCGGGCGCTGTGGCTGTTCGTGAGCGCGGCCGGGCCGGTGGCCCTCTCCGGGCTGATCGGGGCCGCCTGGGTGCCCAGGCTCGCCGGTGGGATCCACCGCCTCGGCCCCCGGCCGGCGTCGGCTCGCCCTGCCGTGCGCTACGCCGGGGTGAACTACGTGTCCACCCTCGCCTACCAGGCTCCGTACTTCCTGCTCCCGGTCATCGTCCTGGCCAACGTGCCCAACGGCGCGTACGCCAGCTTCAACGTTGCGTGGGGCATCGTCGCCGTCGCCTTCTACGTCCCCACCGCCATCGGTCAGGCGCTCCTCGCCGAGGGTGGCCGCGACGGTGCCCACGTCCACTCCCAGGTGCGCCTGGCCATGGTGCTGGCGCTCGGGCTCATGGCGGCGGGAGCGCTCGCCGCGTTCGTTGGCAGCGACGTCGTCACGTCGGTCTACGGCCCCCGGTACGCAGCCGCGGCGCGGGTGCTGCCGGCGATGGTCGCCGCCGGCGTCCCCTGGGCGATCACCTCGCTGTACCTGTCCGAGGTGCGCATCCTGCACCGGCACGTGGCCACCGTGGTCATCACGGCCACGCTGACCGCCGCCATCGTCGTGCCCGCGCTCGCCCTCGTGCCCGACGACGGCATCGACGGCGCCAGCGCGGCGTGGCTGATCGGCAACCTGGTGGCCGGGGTCGTCGCGGTGGTGACCGTCCGCCTCAGCCGTTGGCGCAGCACCGTCGACCCGTCGCTGGCCGAGCCGGACACGGCCGCCGAGGCCACCGAGGTCGGCATCACGCTGGCCGAGAGCTCCGCCTGAGGCGGGTCGGATCAGACGGCCGCGGCTACCGGCTCGTGGCCGGCCTGGCCGGGCTCGGCGGCAGCGGCGGTGCGGGCGTCCTGTTCGGCCCAGCGCTCGACCATCCGGCGCCCGGCCCGGCCGATGCGACCGATGCGGGTGACCAGCTTCTCGCGGTCCTTCTCGGCGTCGGGGGTGAGGCCCTCCAGCGCCTCCACGTCCCAGTGGCGCAGCACGACGGGCACGAGGATCTGGTCGTGGTGGATGCTCAGGTCGTAGATGCCGGCCTTGGCGATGGCCAGGGCGTGGTCGGCGAAGTCGACGATGCCGGTGCCGGGCATCTCGAACAGACGTACCTGGCGCTCGATGGCCGACACCGTCGCCGACGGGTTCACCTCGATGGAGGCGCTGACCAGGTCCCGGTAGAAGAGGTAGTGCAGGTTCTCGTCGCTCGCCACCCGGGCCATGACGTCGTAGCCAGCCCTGTCGGTGAGCATCTTTCCGGTGGTGCGGTGGGCGATGCGGGTGGCGAGCTCCTGGAGCGCGACGTAGACGAGCCCGTCCACCGCCTGCTCAGGGTCCGGCACCACCCCGTGGCTGACCTGGTGCATGCGGGCCCGCTCGAGCTCCACCGGGTCGACCGCCCGGGTGACGGTGAGGTAGTCCCGGATCACGATCGAGTGCCGGCCCTCCTCGGCGGTCCAACGTCGGGACCACTCCCCCCAGGGACCGTCGGCGCCGAACATCCGGTCGATGGTCTGGAAGTAGTAGGGGAGGTTGTCCTCGGTGAGCAGGTTGACGAACAAGGCGCTGCGCACCCCGGGGGCCACCGGGTAGGCGTCGGCGTCCCACGACTCGCCCGGCTCCACGTCCCGGCCGCGGCTCCACGGCACGAGCTCGTGGGGGAACCACTCCTTCGTCGTGGCCAGGTGGCGCTCGAGCAGACGGGTCACCGTCGGCGTGAGCTCGGCGAGGAGGGCGGCATCGTTCCCGTTCGTCATCGTGGCAGCCTACCGACCAGTAGGTAGGGAGCGCCACGCGGACGGGTTCGCGTCAGGTCAGCGCCGGCTCGGTCCCAACCTCTCGGCCAGCCAACGGGCGTCGGTGACGGCGTGGCCCTCGTGGTCGTTGTTGAAGTAGGCGTAGACGTCGAGGCCGTCGTCCAGCCAGCCCGACAGCCGGCGGGCCGGCCGTGACAGGCGCCGGCCGCCGTAGAGGCCCCAGTACTTGCGCTCGAGCGCGGCCGGCCCGTGGAAGCGCACGTAGGTCCAGTCTGTGGTCAGCTCCCATGGGTGGTCGGCCAGCAGGTCGTGGATGCAGAGGGCGGCGCCGTGGCGGGCCAGCACCTCGAAGGTGTCGTCGTGCAGCCACGACCCCTCCCGCAGCTCCACCGCCCAGCGCATGGTCCGGGGCGCCACCGACAGGAACTCGTCGAGCCGCTCGGTGTTGCGCCGCCAGCGGGGCGGGAGCTGCACCAGCGTGGGCCCCAGGGCGGCACCGAGGCGCTCGGCCCGGTCGAGGTGGTTCGGCAGCCATGACACCGCGTCGCGAAGCTTCATGCGGTGTGATCCGAACTGGCCGAGCTTCAGGGCGTAGGTGAACCCGGATGGCGCCTGCGCCGCCCAGCCCTCCACCGTGGTCGCCGGGGGCAGGCGGTAGAAGGTGTTGTTGATCTCCACCGTGTCGAACAAGGTGGCGTAGTGCTCGAACCACCGGCGCTGGGGGAGCTCGGCCGGGTAGACGATCCCCCGCCAGTCCTTGTACGTCCACCCCGAGCACCCCACGTGGGCCCGCCCGGGACGGGCGAGGCCGCTCAGTTGACCGTCCGCTCGCGGCCTTCCCAGTAGGGGGCCCGCAGGTCTCGCTTCAGCACCTTCATGGCGCCCGACAGCGGGAGCGGCTCGTTCCGGAACTCGTAGGACTTCGGCACCTTGAAGCCGGCGATCCGCTCCCGGCACCAGGCCTTGAGCTCGTCCTCGTCGGCCGTGGCCCCGCCCTCGAGGACCACCACGGCGTGCACGGCCTCGCCCCACTGCTCGCTGGGGATGCCGATGACCGCCACTTGGGCCACCGCCGGGTGGTGGGCCAGGGCGTTCTCCACCTCGGCGGAGTACACGTTCTCGCCGCCGGTGACGATCATGTCCTTGACCCGGTCGACGAGGTAGAGGTAGCCGCGCTCGTCCAGGTAGCCGGCGTCGCCGGTGTGGTACCAGCCGTCCCGGAAGGCCTCGGCGGTCTCGTCCGGCCGGTTCCAGTAGCCGCGCATGAAGTTGCCCGACCGGGCGCACACCTCACCGGTCTCCCCCGTCGGCACCTGCTCACCGGAGGCATCCTGGATGCTGAGCACCGCGCCCGGCACGGCCCGGCCGGCGGAGCGCAACAGGTCGCCCCCCCGCCGGTGGTCGTCGGCGGTCAGGGCGGTGAGCACCCCGCAGTTCTCGGTCATCCCGTAGCCCTGGTAGACGTCGAGGTCCGGCAGCAGCGACAGGAGCCGCTCCAGGAGCGCGGTGGGCATCGGCGAGGCGCCGTAGGTGAGAACCCGTAGCGACGCCAGCCGCTCGGGTCGGAACTCGGGGTGGTCGAGCAGCATGGACACCATGGTGGGCACCATCACGGTCATGGTCACGCTCCGCCGCTCGATGACGTCGAGCACGGCGGCGGGATCGAACATCGGCACGTAGGTGGTGGCGCCGCCGGCGGCGGGGACGCCGAGGATCCCGCCGAGCGAGGCGGCGTGGAACATGGGCGTCTGGTGCAGGTACGTGAACGTGTCGTCGATGCCCCAGACGGCGGCGATCTTGTACAGGTCGAGCACCAGGGCCCGGTTGTCGATGAGGACGCCCTTGGGCAGGCCGGTGGTACCTCCCGTGTACATGAGGATGCAGAGGTCCTCCTCCTCGGGTTCCGGCGGCACCACCGCCTCGCCGGCGTCGAGCAGGTCCTCGTAGGTGAGATCGTGGGGCACGTCGGCACCGTCGGCGCCGCCGACGAGCACGACCTTGTCGATGCCCGCCTCCTTGCGCACCCCCTCGACGACGCCGGCGAAGAACCGGTCGACGAAGCAGACGTTGGTACCGGAGTCCTGCAGGATGAACTCCAGCTCCTTGGGAGCGAGGCGGAGGTTGAGGGGGTTGATGACCCCGGCCCCCAGGAAGGCGGCGTGGTACAGCTCCATGAACGGATGGCTGTTCAAGGCCATGACCGCGAAGCGGTCCTCGCCGGACACGCCGAGCTCGGACCCGAGGGCGCTGGTCAGGCTCAGGACCCGCTCCAGGTGCTCGGCGTGGGTGAGCTCGGTGGCGCCGTCGAAGTACGCGGGTCCGCCGGTGGACCGTTCGGCGGTGCCGAGCAGGTGGCGGGCGTAGATCAGATCCTTCATCGCAGGCTCCTCTCGCGGGCTCCCGGAGTGTTGCATCTCAGGCGTGAGTAGGGTCGACCGCGCCATCCACAAGCCGAAGGGGAAGCCATGAAGCAGCTCAGCGGGGTGGACGCCAGCTTCCTCTACATGGAGTCCGCCTCCCAGTTCGGCCACGTCACCGGCTTGTCGATCTTCCAGCGGCCGGACGAGCCCGGCTGGTCGGCCTACGACGCCTTCCGGCGCACGCTGGAACGGCGGCTGCCCGTGCTCGAACCGCTGCGCCGGCGCGTCGTGGAGGTGCCCCTCGAGCTCGATCACCCCTACTGGATCGAGGACCCGGACTTCGACCTCGACTACCACCTGCGGGAGACGGCGGTCCCTCCCCCCGGTGACGACGGCCGCCTCGCCGATGTCGTCGCCCGGATCATCGGTCGCCCCCTCGACCGGGCCCACCCCCTGTGGGAGGCCTACGTGATCGAGGGCCTCTCCGGCGACCGGTTCGCGGTGATGACCAAGATCCACCACGCCACCATCGACGGCGCTTCCGGCACGGAGCTGATGACGATCCTCTTCGACGTGGACCCCGACGCCGAGGAGGGGCCGCCCGTCGCCGACGACCGCCGGCCCGAACCGGTGCCCAGCCAGGCCGAGGTGCTGGCCCGGGTGGCGGCCGACGTGGTGCGCAAGCCCGGCAAGCTGGCCCGGCTCCAGGTGCGCAGCCTGCGGGCGATCGGCGAGCTGACCCGCAACCGCGGCCTGGTCGGCCTGGCCGAGGTGGCCCGCAGCTTTCCCAACCCCATGGTCCGGCGGCACCCGTCGAGCCCTGAGCCGGACCAGGCGCCGCCCCCGCCGCGTGCGTCGGCGCCGCCCACGCCCCTCAACCGGTCGATCAGCCCGCACCGGCGCCTGAGCCTGCGCACCGCCTCGCTGGCCGACGTCAAGGCCATCAAGAACGCCACCGGGGCCACCCTGAACGACGTCGTGATGGCGGTGTGTGCCGGCGCGCTTCGTTGCTACCTCGACGGCCACGACGCCCTCCCCGACCGCTCCCTCGTGGCCATGATCCCGGTGTCGATCCGCACCGGCGACGAGGAGGAGCGCTGGACGAACCGGGTGTCGGCCATCTTCGCCCCCATCCCCACGAACGAACCCGACCCGCTGCAACGCATCAGCGCCGTCCATGCCGCCATGGAGACGGCCAAGGATCGCTTCACGCTGCTCCCGGCCGACATGCTGACCGACTACGCGCAGTTCTCCCCACCGGCGCTTGCCACCCGGGCGATCCGCCTGGCCACCAGGCTGCGGGTGGCCGATCGGCTCAACCCGCCGTTCAACCTCGTGATCTCGAACGTCCCCGGCCCCCGGGAACCGCTCTACCTGGCCGGAGCGAGGCTCCTTCACTACTACCCCGTGTCCACCATCACCGAGGGCCAGGGCCTCAACATCACCGTGCAGAGCTACCTCGACAGCCTCGACTTCGGCCTGGTGGCCTGCCGGGACCTCGTGCCCGACCTGGAGCACCTGGCCGACCTGCTCCTCGCCGAGATCGAAGCGTTGGCGCGGGCGTGCGGCGCCACGTTGTCCGCCGCCCCCGCGCCCTCCGCCAACGGGTCGACCGCCGGCGTTGCGTCGCCGGTGGTGGCGACGGCTGAGGCCGCCCCGGCGAAGAAGAGGGCCACCTCCACGAAGCGGTCGCCGAAGGCGGCGCCGTCAAAGTCCGCCCCGGCGAAGGCGACGAAGCGGACAACCCAGAAGGCGAAGCCGGTGAAGGCGACGAAGCGGGCGACCAAGAAGACGGCGAAGGCGACGACGGCGACCAAGAAGACGGCGAAGGCGACGACGGCGACCAAGAAGACGGCGAAGGCGACGACGGCGACCAAGAAGACGGCGAAGGCGACGACGGCGACCAAGAAGACGGCGAAGGCGACCCGGAAGGCGGCGCCCCGGGCCCGTCGCCCCTGACGCGGGGACCCGCGCCTAGGGCGGGGGTGACGTCGTCAGCGGACCGAGCGGCACGAGCGGCACGGTCGTCGGTCCGACCGTGGTCGTGGTCGTGCTTCCGGTCTCGCCAGAGACGAAGCGGTAGGTGGCCAACCGCTCGAAGCGGGCACTCGCACCCGGCTGCAGGTGCCCGATGTACCAGCCGGCCTTGCCGGGGTACGCCCACCCCGCCGGCAGGGCGACGCCACCACCGTGGCTGCGGTCGGCGTACCCGGGCTCAGCTTGGCCGTCGAGCCACACCTTGACGTCGAGCCGGTTCCCCACGGCTCGGCCGCACACGTGCCACGGCAACGGCGCCAGCTGCCCACCGGGGCGCAGGAGCCCGTCGAGGGACACACTGCCGAGCAGCGTGTAGGGCGGCTGCTGGGCAGAGTCCCACGTGTGGAAGTTGAAGATCCACGAACCTCCCCTCCAGACGTTCCGGGTGACGGTGAGCAGCCGCGTGCGCCCGGAGGCGTAGATGCGCATGCGGAGGGCGACACCCTGCTGGGCCAGACCGCCCGACTCGCTGGCCCACGTGGCGCACGACTCACTGTCCACGACGCTGGGGCCCTGGGCCGGCCAGAACGCCATGCGCAGGTTCCCGGAGGTGTTGGTGGCCGGCGCCGTCACCGACATCCCACCCGGGCGGCTGGAGAATTCGTAGTGGTCGAACGCGTCCGGGGTCAGCACCTTGGTGTGCATGGAGCTCGTGCTGACCTCGTCGTAGGTGAGCTCGCGCTCCTGGCAGGCGGTGAGGACGAGGCTGAGGACGAGCCCCACGAGGAGGCGCCCCCGCCGACCCCGTCGTCTCGCGCGCATCCAAACCTCCGGCCCCGCCCGACCCGGGAGGGTCGAACGGCCAAGGACGACTCTACCCAGGTCGGACCGGAAGCGACTGGGCCGGCGGCGGCCACGAGGCTCACCGGTAGGCCGCCGCTGGATGCCGTAGAGCTCGGCGTAGGCCCCGCCCCGCCCTAGCAGGTCCTCGTGAGAGCCGACCTCCACGAGCGCCCGCGTCCGCGCCCTGTCGTGCCGAGGACGCCTGAGGCCCGAACTGCGCGGGTGGCGGTCGGCTCGTCGAGCACGAGGAGGAGAGGGCGTCCCGCATGAACCCGCGGGCCAGGGCCGGCTTCTGCCACTGACCGAAGCGGCCGACGTCGCCCGATCGGTACGACCGGCCAGTCATCTGGTCCGCCGACGGGGGAGCGACATGGCGGCCGGCCGAGACGCCCGGACCCAGTCCCGGGCAGCCCGACCAGGAAGGCTCCGGCACCACCCTCCGCCAGGGCGCCCTTTCGGCGACGGCCGACGGTGCCCTGCTCAACGTGACGAGCACCACCCCGTACGACCACTACCTCCCGCCGAGGCGCGGCTCTCCGATCCTGCCGTCGCGTCGGGCGTGCTCTTCGTCCGGTGGGACTGCGCCGGGCTCGGCGACCGAGGCCTGCGCCTCCTCGTCTCCGGTGACGACGGGAGGACGTGGAAGCCCCTGAGGCAGCCCCAGCTCCGGGGCATCCGGGTGGGCCCTCCCACGGCGACGCCCGATGGCGGCGTCGTGCTCCTCGGCGGCCGCGGTCTGGACCGCTACGTCGTCACGCTGTCGATCGACCGCTGAGCGCCTCCTACGCGAAGTCCAGGTCAGCGCCGTCCGGTTGCGAGCAACACCCGCCCAGGGATCTCGACACCGTCCTCGGCGACGTACGAGGCCGCGATCTCGGCTGCCGTGCGGCGGACGGCGGCGTGTTGCTCGGGCGTCGCCGCCTCGAACACGGCGGCGAGGGGGCCCGCCAGGGAGCTGACCCGGGTGACGTGGGCGTCGATGTCGTCGGCTCGGAAGGTGACCGGGACCTCCACGACCTCGACGTCGGTGAAGCCCGCGCCCCGAACCAGCGCCTCGAGCTGGGCCGGGTCGCCCAGGGAGAAGATGCCGCTGGGTCCGACCGGCGGCCCGCCGCTGGCCAGACCGTTCATCATGGCGGCCATGCCCACGCACGTCATCCAGGGGTTGTGCTCCATGGCCGCCCACGTGAGCACGCCCAACCGGCCGGCCGGGGCGAGCACCCGGTGGATCTCGGCGAGGGCGGCGGAGGGGTCCGGGGTGAACATCAGGCCCATCCGGCAGGCGACGACGTCGAAGGAGCCCTCCGGCCGGTCGATGGCCGACGCGTCCAGCACTGCCACCTCGACGTTGTCGAGCTCGGCGTTGCGGCGGGCGGCGACCTCGACCATCCCGGGAGCGATGTCGCTGAGCACGACGGTGCCCGCCGGCCCGACCAGCTGGGACCACGTGGCGCCCATGCTGCCCGGCCCCGCCGCCAGCTCGAGGACACGCTCGCCCGGCTGAACGGCAACACGGTCGAACAACCCGGCGATGGCCTCGACCGTGTGCCCGTCGATCTCGTCGACGTTGGCGTCCCACGCCGCCGCCACAGAGCTCCAGTCGCGGGCCGGATCGCTGATGTCCGTCATGTCGTCTCCAGTTCGATACAGTGTCGGAGAATCGAATACAGGGAAGGTGTAGTGAAATCTGGGGAGCCTGTCAAGCGTCGGCGGTACGACTCCTCCCGACGGCGCGCCCAGGCCGAGGACACCCGTTCGGCGATCGTCCGCGCCGCCCGGGATCTGTTCCTCGACCAGGGTTACGGCCGCACCACGATCGCCGACATCGCCGGCTCCACCGGCGTGTCGGTGGAGACGATCTACGCCGCCTTCGGGAACAAGGCCGCGCTGCTCCACAAGGCCTGGGACATCACCGTCGGCGGCGACGATCAGGACGTGGTCTTCCACGAGCGGCCCGAGGTCCTCGCCATCCGCAGCGAGCCGGACCTCGCCGAGCGCCTGATGCTGCACGCCACCTTCTTCACACGAACCGCAACGCGCATCGCCCCCTTCCAGTTGATGGTGCAGTCGGCGGCGGGGTCCGAGCCGGCGGCGGCGGCGATGCTGCAGGAGATCGGTCGACAGCGACTGGCGGGGATGACGGTGATGGCGGCGGAAGCGGGCAAGACCGGCCAGCTCGCGGTGCCCGAGGACGAGTGCCGGGACGTCATGTGGTCGATGACCGACGGCATGCTGTGGCACCGCCTCGTGAACGAGCGCGGTTGGAGCGATGAGCGCTTCGCCGAGTGGCTCGGGACCATGTGGGTCCACCTCCTCGTTCGGCGGTGATCCCCGATGACCTCGTCCTCGAGATCACCGAGAGCGCCCTGATGGACGAAGGTGACGGGCTCCCGGCCGTGTTGACCGAGCTCCGAACGCTCGGGGTCCGGATCTCCATCGACGACTTCGGCACCGGCTACTCCTCGCTGGCGCGGTTGCGGAGCCTGCCGGACGCAGCTGAAGATCGACCGGTCCTTCATCGACGAGATCGACAGCCACGGCGAGAACGCTCCCGTGGTGGCGGCCGTGGTAGCCAAGGCCGTCGGGCTCGAGGTCGCCGCCGAGGGCGTCGAGACGTCCGCTCAGTTTCAAGCCCTCGCCCGACTCGGCTGCGACCTCCTCTAGGGCTACCTGTTCAGCCGGCCCCTCCCTGTCCCCCAGTTGCGGGAGCTGCTGGCGTTCGCGGCACCGTTCGACGCCGAGCTCTCCGGCGTCGGCGAGCCGCCCATGTCCGAGCTCGACGCCCGCCTGATGGCCGTTGCCGACTCGGGCATCCGGGAAAGGGGGACGCTCGACACCACGGTGCCGCCCCTGCTCGTGGAGCTCGAGCGGATCACGGGGTTGGAGTCGACCTACCTCACGCGCATCAACTGGGAGACCGAGGTCCAAGAGGTCATCTTCTCCCGCAACGTCGGGGACCTGGACATCCCCGAGGGCCTCTCGGTCGACTGGGAGGACACGTTGTGCCGCCGGGTGCTGATGGGCGGCCCGGCGGTGACCGACAACGTGCCCGCCGACTACCCGGACAGCGAGGCGGCACGGGCGCTCGGCCTTCAGACCTTCGCCTCCGCGGCGGTCGTCTCACCGGACGGATCGGTGTGGGGCACCCTGTGCGGCGTCAGCGCCAGGCCTCAACCGATCGACGACGGAGTGCGCCACGTCCTTGCGCTGTTCGCCCGCCTCATCGCCGATTACATCTTCGGCACCCTGGAGCGCAGCACCGGAGCGCCGCTCGTGCGGGTCGTCATCGCCGACGACAGCGCCGTCGCCCGGGCGCTCCTGGGCAAGGTGCTCACCCCTGAGCGGGGCTTCGTGGTCGTCGGCGAGGCGAGTGACGGCGCCGAAGCGGTGACGGTGGCGGAGCGGGAGCAGCCCGATGTGGTCACGCTGGACCTGGAGATGCCGGGCGTCGACGGGCGGCAGGCCCTGGCGCTGCTCCGCTCGGGCGACCCCGGTCAAGCGGCCGTGATCTTCTCGGCCCACGTCGAGGACGACATCGTGGACTGAGCTGATCGAAGCAGGCGCGTCGGCGGTGCTCCCCAAGCGTTCGTCGACCGATCAGATCACCGCCGCCCTGCATTCGGCGGTCCGCCGTCGGGTGCGGCCGTCGCCCCCGGATCCCCAGGCGGCGGGCCGATGACAGCTGCCCCCGGCAGGGGGCGGTCCTAGCGGCTGCCGGTCGCCTCCGTGATCCATCCTTCTGCCGTGCTCATCCTTCTGGCGGTGCTCGGTCTTGCGCCCCTCGCCCTCCTCGCCTGGTCCAGCGTGCGCCTCACGTCCGACGCCGTCCATGGCAGGCCGAGCACCGCGTGGAGAGCACCGCCAACGCCAGCGCGGTCGCCGTCGAACAGCGGCTCAACGGGCTCACCGCGCTCGTGCAGTCCTACGCCAACCGGCCGACGCTGATCACGGCCATGGGCTCCGGTCGCTCTCCCGAGGTCGACCGGTCGCTCGTCGACTTCCACCTGGGCCAGCTCCACGACAGCACACCGGGCGCTCGTCGCCGCTCCTGGGCGGGCCCCGGGGGCCATCACCTCCCTGACCGGTGACCCCGGCGTCCGCACCGCCCTGGCCGCCTCGTGGCCACTCCCACCGAGCTCGAGACAACGGCCACTGACGGCGATCCCGGAGCGGGCCCGAGGGAAACGTCAGCGGTAGGCGGCGGCCTGGATGCCGTAGAGCTCGGCGTAGGCGCCGCCCCGCTCGAGCAGTTCGTCGTGGGAGCCGACCTCCACGAGCTTCGAGCCGTCGAGCACGACGATGAGGTCGGCCATCCGCACGGTGGAGAACCGGTGCGACACGAGCACCGTGACCCGCCCTTCGGCCGCACCCTGCCGGGCCGACGAGGCGTAGCGTTCGAACAGGGCGTGCTCGGTCTCGGCGTCGAGGGCGGCGGTCGGCTCGTCGAGCACGAGGAGGAGGGGCCGGTCCCTCATGAAGCCCCGGGCCAGGGCGAGCTTCTGCCACTGGCCGAAGCTGACCTCCACCCCACCCGGCCAGGTCGGTCCGAGCTGCGTCTCGAGGCCGAGCTCCAGCCGGGCCACGACGTCGTCGGCGCCGGCCCGGCCCACGGCCCTCACCACCGCCGGTTCCTCGTCGACCCGGGGTACATCGCCGAGGCCCACCGTGGTCAGGGCCTTGAGCTCGAAGCGGAAGAAGTCCTGGAAGGCCCCGGCCAGGCGCTGGCGCCACGCCACCGCCGGCATCCGGGAGAGGGGTGCGCCGTCCACCAGGATCTGCCCGCTGCTCGGCTCGTACAGCTTGCACAGGAGCTTCACGAGGGTCGACTTGCCGGCACCGTTCTCGCCGACCACGGCGACCACCGAGCCGGCCGGGAGGTGGAGGTCGATGTCGTCGAGCACCAGCCGGTCCGTGCCCGGGTAGGCGAAGGAGAGGTGCTCGACCCGGATGCCGTCGCGGAGCACCTCGGGCACGGGCTGGTCCTCGTCGGCCACCACCGAGGCCGCGTAGCGTTCGAGCCAGACCAACCGGCGGGAGCCGTCGAGCCAGATGCCCCGGAGGAAGCCGATCTCGCCCACCGTCGCCCCGATGTAGGCCGAGAGGCGCGAGCCGGCGGCCAGGACGAGGAGGACGTCGCCCGGTGGCCGGTCGAGCCCGGAGGCGACGAACACCACGCCGGCGACGTAGGCGCCACCGAACACCGCCCACCCCAGTGCGTGCCAACCGGCGCTGGCCCACCGGGCGGCGGCGATGGGGCGGTACCAGCGCTCCCACGCCTCCCGCCGGTCCCGGGCCAGCTTCGGCCCGATCCCGGTGACCCGCACCTCCTTACCCGGGGGCGCGGTGGTGGCGGTCAGGAAGAGGTGCTTGGCCAGGCGGTCGTGCTGGGCCGCCTTCTCCTGCACGGCCCGCTCCACCCCCGGCCGCCACGTCGAGGTCAGGACGGTGGGAAGGGCGAACAGCGCGAGCAGCGCCAGGGCCGGGTGGATCGAGACCAGCAGCGCGATCGTTACCCCGAGCCGCAGGATCCAGCCGCACGTCGAGAACAACGACATGTACATGTGGTCGAGCACGAAGACCTGCTCGCGGAGGACCGACAGCCGGTCGAGGAGGTCGGGCCGTTCCTGGTGGGCGATGGTCGAGACGGACGCCTGCAGCTCGGCCACGTGCGACTCGAGGACGATGGTGACCTTGTCGCGGAAGCGGCGCTGCACCCGGGTGCTGATGGTGCGCAGGAACCACGTCGCCGCCGCCGACACGGCCAGGCCCATCGCCGCCACCATGAGGAGGCCGCGATCGTCGTCCAGCAGGCCCGTGCCGAGGAGCTTGAGCCACAGCGCCAGCAGGGCGTCGGGGAGGGCGGCCAGCAGCGCCAGCCCGAACGCCGCCACCAGCAGGCCCGGTTCGTGGCTGTAGCCCAGACGGCAGAGCCGCCACATCGACGCGAGGGCCGGGGGCAACTCGTCGGGCTCGGCGTTCCGCTCGGGCGACCGGTCAGGTGAGGGTCTCATAGACCATCCCCTCGTCGACCTCGCCGTCGCCGGCGGCGAAGCGCTGCGCCTGGAGGTCGAACATGGTGCGGTAGCGCCCGCCGAGGTCCATCAGCTCGGTGTGGCTGCCGAGCTCGATCACCCGTCCGTGCTCCAGCACGCAGATGCGGTCGGCCTGGCGGACGGTCGAGAACCGGTGCGACACCAGGACGGTGGTGACCTGGCGGGTGGCGGCCAGGATGCGCTCGAAGATCTCGGCCTCGCCTCGGACGTCGAGCTGCGCGGTCGGCTCGTCCAGGAGCACGAGCCGGGCACCCTGGGCCACCGCGCAGAGGGCCCGGGCGAGAGCCACCCGCTGCCACTGGCCGCCCGAGAGGTCGGTGCCGCCGGGGTAGCCCTTGGCCAGCGGCTGGTCGAGCCGTGCCAGGTCAGTTGCTCCAGCGGCGGCCAGTGCGGTGAGGATCACGTCGTCGGGCGCCCCCTGCGGCGCCACGTTGTCCCGCAGGGGCAGCTCGAAGCGGATGAAGTCCTGGAAGACGGCCGCCACCTGGGAACGCCACGACCCGACCTGGAGGTCGCGCAGGTCCACGCCGTCCACCTCGATGGCGCCGTCCTGCGGGTCGTAGAGCCGGCACAGCAGCTTGGCCAGCGTGGTCTTGCCGGCACCGTTCTGCCCGACGATGGCCAACGAGGAGCCGGCCGGGATGGTGAGGTCGAACCCCTCGAGGACCGGCCGGTCGGCCTGCGGGTACCCGAAGGTGACGGCGTCGAACCGGATCCCGGTCGAGGGCATGCCCTCGGCGGGCAAGGCGCCGATCCGCTCGAGGGCACCCTTCGGGCCCATCGCCGGCTCCAGCTCCAGCACGGCGGCGGCCGGCGCGGCGGCCCCGTCCATGGCCCAGTTCAGCCCGCCGAAGGCGATCAGGCTGGTGCCGATGGCGGCCTGGGCGAAGACGATCACCCGGCCGAGGTCGAGGCGGCCGTCGGCGGCGCCGTCGGCCAGGGTCCAGAACACGACGACGTTGGCGGCGACCACCACCGCCACGCTCCAAATGACCGGCTTCTCCCGCAGGCGCGTGGCCCGGTACTGGAGCTCGAACAGGAGGCGGCGGCGGGCGACGAAGCGCTCGATGGTCCAGCCGGCGAGGCCGAAGAGGCGAAGCTCCTTGGCCGACGGCGGGTCGACGGCGATGCGGTAGGCGTACTCGGCGTGGCGTTGGGCCTCACGCACCTCGTCGGTGTTGCGGTCCCGCCACACCGAGCTCTCCCGGAGCAGCCAGTGGGTGGAGAGCCAGGCCCCGCCGAGCAGGAGCGGAGCCCACCAGGCGTACGCGAAGAGGACGGCGGCCGAGGCCAGGCCTCCCACCAGCTCCACGAGGCTGCCGGCGATGAAGTCGACGTTGAGGTACATGGGCGGCCCGGTCATCCCGAAGTCGAACTCCCGGGCCACGGTCAGGTCGCTGGTGAGGTCGGGATCCTCGAGGTGGCCCATCCCGGGGGGTGCGACGCAGGCGTCGGTCAGGCGGTCGTAGAGCCATGCCGCCACCCGGCTGCCGAGGTTGGCGCTGAGCGCCTGGTGGATCGGGTTCAGGACCTGGAGGGCCACGAAGGCGACCCCGACGAGGGTCAGGGCCGGTGCCAGCGGGCGGCCCTGCTGGACGGCGCCCACGAGCACCCCCATGGCCACCGCGAACACCGCCGGCAGCGCTCCCCGGAGGAGGAGGACCG
>JAABUS010003813.1_pt1 | contig 23303 bp, 22 predicted proteins | sample 5560161 | NCBI WGS metagenome assembly JAABUS01 (sample SAMN10711885, study PRJNA513376) | rock metagenome | isolation source: Antarctica rocks | place: Antarctica: Victoria Land, Trio Nunatak nord | collected 2016-01-04
TGCATCACGTAGCAGAAGCATTCAAAAGAGTAAACATCGAAACTCTAGAGACAGAAACATACATGAGTTTGCTATATGTTTATCTGAACATGCTACAGAACAAGATCACGCTACACAGTCGAGTCAATGATCGAACGCAAGAGATCAGACAAGCATGCGAACTAATATGCGCTCGTTTGACGAGAGTTAATCGCGTCATTTCTCGCTCACTCGTTATCAAGAAAATAGTACTTCTAAATGTCTTCATTTGAGAAGATGCGAAGATACAGTTGAGATGCAGAGAACACATTCCCTTCTTTACAATGATTTCAACAAGCGATAGCATCGCAATAACGCAGTATCACAAAGATCAATGAAATCAACGATGAGAAAAGTACAGAGAACGCGTCGCAGATGTCAACGCAATCTCAGCACAAAGATCGCATCTGAGCAATAAGACGATAAAGATGCGTGATGATCTTCAGAAAGCAGAAAGCATTCTCGCAATGTACATCAGAATTGAACGCATAGATCTGAACGCTTATCTGCACTCTAGAAACGTTTCAGGCACGAATAGCTCGCGATGCGACTGCGAATGAAGTCATCAGACGACGAAGCATGTACTCATGCACTGCTCGAACTGATCGCATCTGCGATCAAGAATGCTACAAGATGCTGACTTCTCAAACTATTGAATAATCATCGTCATCACGAAGAGTCTCAGAGCAGTAGCGAAGATGATGATGAAAACGAAGCTCTTGAAGCAATTTAGAGTGACTAGAACACTCGTTCTCTAACGTGCAATCAACGCGAACAAATTTGATACATAGTCTCAAAACTCACTGTTTTGACTGCGTGAAGCAGTCGTGTAAACTGCGAGTGATTTTCTACCTCAGAGAATTTTGTTCACTCGATACAGATAGCATAGAGTTTCTCATGAGTTGATCTAATCGATGTCACAAGAATGTATGAATTTATTATTATTATTATTATTATCATTCTTGATACACTGAACATTTTGCTGAAATCAAGATACTTTGTATGTCGACTTCATTTTTATAAGCTTTCAGAACATTCTGAAGTTAACTATGCTTGTTGTTGCAGCGATTTTTTCAAAGACTTTGTTCATGATTGATGTTTGTTTGAATCTGATGAATCAATCTGAATACATCTTTTGTATCTTATTGACGAGAAACAACGTCTTCTTTTTGAATGTTCTCATTTTCAATAACAAATGTATAAGTGTTGTGTGTGATTTTAATTGATTCAATACATCATCTTATTTTTTCTTGTTGCACACTTTGCTGAACAGAATAATATTGACTGAATGTTCATTGAACTTTGTTCACACTTTTAGAAATGTGTTATATCTTAGCAAGTTGACTCTTTAAATAAGTATAGAAAAATTCAAGAAGTTCACAGAATCTGAGATGAATCTTGAGTTCTTGATAAAACATAATATTAAATTTAAACTCTTGAAAGATTTTCAAATGCTTCTGTATTTTTTTACTCTTTCGCTTCATCACAACGTCTTCAATAAAGTCTTTAACAGTCTTTGTCTCAACAGATTAACATCATAAGAATTCAACATCAGAAGTCAATTACAAGAGTATATTCATGATTCATCTGTTTAATGACAGACAGATTGAATTCTTGATTGAACTATCTTATAAATCAGCATAATAAGAATTCAAAATAAGAATTCAACATTAAAAGTCAATTATGAAAGTAGATTTTTGATTCATCTGCTTAATTGCAGACAGAGTTGAAACTCTGATCGTATTATTCTGCAGATCAGCATAATAATAATTCAAAATAAGAATTTAACATCAAAAGTCAATTTTGAGAGTATACATGCTTTGCTCTCAATGCAGTGTGTATGCTTGAAAACGACAGAAAGAATTAAAGCTGTGTAAGAAAAATCTTGAGCTAAGTGATCAAGTTATTGATCAGATAAATAGAACATGACACTTTCATCAGCAATGAAGAATTTTCATCAGATAAGTGAGTCAACATTCTGAGAGTTGATCTTTTTGAACTCAGCTGATGAATCAACAGCATCAGTCAATAATCATTAAGCTGAGAATTATATGATACATGTGTGCAGAGTTGATTCTCTTTCTTTGAAGCTCTGATTTCAAGTTTTCAGACATGTTTCAAGTTTCAATTCATTTGTTCAATGACAGATGAAATTGAAGCTCTGATCAAACTTTTCTGTAGATCAACATAATAAGAATTCAAAATAAGAATTTAACATCATAAGTCAATTTTGAGAGTATGTTTATGATTCATCTGTTCAATGACAGACAGATTAAAATCTTGATTGAATTTTCTTGTATAAAAGACTGCGTGTACATTGCAACTATCATCACTGTCAATATATAACTTAGCTGAGATTGCGTCAACAAAGACGCTGTTGTTCATGATTGACAATACAATTCAAAAGAAGCACTTTAAAAAGATATTCTTTCAATCTTAATAAGTTAATTGAAAAGTCTCTGAAATCTTAGAATTTCAGTCTTAAAGATTTATGCTACGTTTCAATTCAGCACAGACTTGACAGAAAGAGTATGTTATTGAAGATAAAAATTAGATCACTAGAAAGATTAAACGAGAAAAGAAGAGAATATATGTGTTGATACAATAATTCACTGTTATATATTAAGAAAAAAAGATAAGAGATAAAATTAAGAAGAAGAAAAAAGAAGAATAACTGAGACAGATATTTGAGATTTATATAGTGTAGAATGATCTCTGTCAGACGATATGAATCTCTTGAGAAATGAAAGATGAATATTCGTAGCTTACTAATCTTTGCAATTAACGAATGATAAAGAGAATATGTTTTTTCAAACAAAGATGAAGTAAGAAGCATGAAAACTGTCACTCTACATTTAATTACTTTTCACATCACATCTTGATATTTGTAAAACTTTTATTGTTAGTGATATATAGTAGTAATATCATATTAATGACGTGAAATTATATAAATGCTCAACAAACTGTACTTGTATGATATTATATCTTAAGTCTCACTGCGATTGATTTATGTTGAAGAAATGAAGCATGTTAATGTTTTTAGATGAATAATAATTGATATGAAATAGTACTAGATTCATTGAATTGAATCTAGATTCAATGAATCATTAAAATCAATCATTATCAACTAGCTTTAGTGTAGAACATGAATGCAAAAGTCACTCACTATACTAAATTTATTGATTTGAATATAAACAACAACTACAATAACACTCAACATGATTAAAGTAATGACTAATGAGACTTTTGATTCAACGACATGATTTGAAAATATTGTACAATCTTGACTAGAAATAAATGAATCAGTATATCTTCTTATCTCAAGTCATCTACAGCATGAAATAAACAAGTTAGATATTCTAAACGTCAGATTGAACACATGCAAAGTCAAAAATCTTCTTGATCAAGTCTTTGCAAATGTATATAAACAATTCACTGACGTCTTTGACAACATTTTAAAATCTCAAAGAAACAAGTGTCTTGTCTTTATAGCACAACAATGCAACTACAATAAAAGAAGATGAGTCAAAACTCAAACAGTAGTGTTTATGAATGAAATTCAGCACATAGTGACATCATTTAGCATATCAAATTCTTCAAGTATGAGCTCTTCTTCGATCAACAACATCAATATGCATGAATCTGTCAAGACAGTACAGAATATCATGATTCAAGTTCATTGCAATATCTCTCATAGTATTTGTTGCAAATCACAAGATCTACTAGTATCAGACATTGCAAAGAGCATGATTGAGATCAATGACTTGAACTTTATGACTTTTATAAATCTAATAAGTCTGAAGTTGAGCTATAAAAAAAGAAAATATACAATTTTCTATGAATGTGATGATACAGCAAACATCAGCATAATAAACGAGTGAGAATGAAAAGCAGCTTTTACAGAAATGCACACGAAGAAATTCTTATGATTCTGCTTCATTATTAGAAGAAGCGAAGTGATTTCAAAGATCAGTATGTATTCATAACTCATTTTGATGCTATTCAACTAACTGCTTTGCATATCAAAATGCAAAGAGAAAGCGCATCATCATCATCAGAAAATGCAGCATTCAATAATCAAGCAAGCAAGTGAGTTGAAGACAGAATTGTTTAAGTTATTGTGTCTTATAACAACTATGAAATACACAGCTAAAAGAGTAACAATATCTGATTGATTTGATGTTCATTGAATTAATTGTTTAATCATCATAGAAAGTGTTTGAATCAACATCTTTCAGCTAGCTCGTCAAAACTCTGCTAATATAACATGTGAATGCATCGTTTGTTTACTCACTTGAGTTTTTCCTTCAACTATAGTATTGATATTTCTCATCAATACATCACATCATTACTCTGTATTTTCAAATATTAGTTGTTAACTATACTATTTACTGTCGCTTCTACTGCAGCTTCTACTGCTTCAACAATCAACAACTTTCTCATGATATTGAGAATGTCTTGCGTTCTTGTCATGAACTCAAGTCATAGTGTACATACTTCAGTTCTCATAAACTCTAAAGATAGAACTGCAGCTGATATTAGAGCTGACAGACGAAACGAGACATTATCTTGAAGACTACAGATTCAAAACATTCAAAGCGCTTCAGAGATTCATTGAACAACGATTGCTATAATGACGATAGATACAAAGAATACTTGAATAGTGATATAAATGAATCAACGTTTGATGAGAGTGATGTGCGAATGAGTGTCAGACTTCTCACATCTTTCAGCGTTTCAAGTATTGACAAAGAAAGAAACATAGTCAACATCAATGATTCAGCACTTTAAAAAGCGATGACGTCGTTGTGATAAAAAGTGCATTGCTCATCATCAGCGATGTGACGAGTCAAGCAGTCAAAATCAATCATTCAAATCAACATCTTTGAAGTCATTTCAGATTGATCGTTTTCAACAACAGAAGCTCATGAAGAATGAATTGAAGAAATTGAAACAAAGTTATGAAAGTTCAGTTATTAAAAGAATCTATCTATGATTGAGCATAAAACGACAAGAAAGAGAAATATTTACTAAGAAGCATGCATCAGTGATAAAAAATTGTCTGCTCTACATTCAAGCTTGAATTCTAAGTGATCGAGTAAATAAGAAGATCACATCATGATTGAATGACATCAAGTCATGACTTAATGATCAGATTTGTAAAATATAAATCAATATGATTGAACATCTGAAAACATCAATGAACAACTTGCGCTATAGAGTTGACTTTATTTTCACGCTTCATGAAGCGCGTCAGATAAGCAACAGAATTTCTCAATATGTTTAATTCACTGACATCAACAGATGTATGATTGCTTCAAAATATAATGAGATCACATGATGTTCAAGACTTAAAAAATAGTATCAAATGTATATAATTGACAACAGTATTGCAGCGAGAAAATGATTCAACAAGTGACACAGATCTTGTTACAGAATGATGATTACATATGCATAAAAATGAGACAACATCTTGATTAAAAGATGTTAATTAATCATGACATAGTCATTGAAACAAAGATTTCTTGTCTTAGTCATTGCAATGATGCTTGTCAAAACGACATTTATTCGAGAAAGAGAATTATTTACAAGTCAAGATCATATCAAAGAATTCTTTAATGTTTTATTGATATCTCTGATCACTTTCGTCTCAGCAATGATAACTCATTGCATTCAAGAGTGACAGATGAGAACATGCATACTTACAAAGTTCAAGAGTCTGAAATTTTTATGTAAGTTTTGCAGATCAATCGAAATTTACACATCAGACACAGAAACAATAGTATGCTGATCATTATAACTGATTGACAATGTTTAATGACAACTTGAAATGAGCAAATCATTGCTCATCAAGATGCAATACTATTACTTCTTTGTATTTGAATCATGAAACTTGTTGAAAGAGAAGATGTAAAAGAGATTCTCAATATTACTTTTATTCTCAATGAATACATGACATTCTTGAATGATCTTTTGAAAGATGAGATGAATGATCAGTGAAAGAGTTTGAATAAAATGATCAAGAAGAGCGATAAAGTGTTATTGAAAATCAATAATTATGAGAATAACGATGACATAGAGAGCACTCGAAAACAGATGAATGTAAGTGAAACATAAGTTGTTCTTCTGATCATCATCACGCTTCGTTCAATGAATCACTCTCAGTCAAAATGAATTGATAATAGACGTTTAAACTAATAGTTGATTGATAGAATTTCAATGTACAGTCAACTTTAGTGAACTCTCAGCTCACAGCAGAATCTAAAGCGAAAACAGAGAGCACGTCAGTCAAGAACAATAAACAAACGAGTACATTTCAAGATTGAATCAATGATTAAAGCTTGAGTTTAAACGATGTGACTTTCGATGAAGAGATGAAGATTCGCTTGTACAAGCTGATAGTAAGAAAGAAGAAGATAAAGATAAAGAAATATCAGACACAATGAAATTGAACTTGATCACAACTGATGAAGAAGTTGAGATTGAAGTCAAATGAACATCTGTAATATACTAGAAATTCTAAAGACGATTTGATACTAGCAGATGCAGAGAAGTATGAGATGTTTAAACAGCGAAATGATCATGCAATGAATATCAATGTATTGCGCAAGAAAGATGATATTGAAGAATCATTCAATAACTAGTAGTAATATGATCATTGATTTGCGTTGACTGATTACAAGCGTACTTAGAAACAATAATAGCTAGATCTACAAATTCATTAGTATAATTGATAATGAAAGTGTATGAGAAATCATGACAGTAAACAGTTGAGATGCAACTTAAAGTTTTAGCAAACTGAATAAAGTAAACTATATAACGTCAACATTTCAACTAGTCTCGAGCTGAAATCATCTTGTATCAGCGATGTCAATCAATATTGATTATATAAATTCAAAGTTACTGTCAAGAAATCTTTCTATGAAACATTGATTCATTTGTATGCAATGTCATCAATGATAAGTAGTATATTGCAATGATAGTAAATCAAGTGTTTGCTTTTGCTTATAACATAGAAATAGTAATATTTAGTAGCATTCAATACAATAGTTAAACAGTTTTACATTTGCTGTTTTTGTCTTTGATTTTGTTTACATCTTGCTCAGATCTGACTCAGATCTTGCTCACTCAGATCTCGCTCAGATCTTGCTCACTTTGATCTTGTCAATTCAGATCTTGTTCAGATTTTGCTTAATACATGCTGTGAAAGATGTGATCATATTTTATTCAGAATCATCATCTTTTTTTAGAATGTTTTTTTGCATACAAAGTCTTGTGCTCTAAATGTTTTTGTAATTCATGTTGTTTACAACTTGCGTGTGCATGTTAAATTTCAACAATTAATAAAGCTGCTGACAATGAAATGAATAGTGATGTTGATGTGCATGAAATCTAATGATATGAGACGAATAAGTTAATAGTTTCTTGACAGATGCTCTTCAAATTCAAACACGTCAGATGTTCATTTTTGCTTACAAATATTGACGTTTCTGTTGATGATGTAACTATGTCAGCTTCAAAGAAATATTGCATTTGACTGTCATTGAAAGTCTGCTTGAGCATTAAACGAAATGATGTGCAATCTGTAGTTATGACGAAGATGACTGTTTTATTGCGCTCATCAGTTAATATGTTGACTTGAGAGAGATATTGCATTTGACTGTTCTCATTATCAGACTCGTATGCAGAAACTTGCTCTGCATCATTGATCAATGCATTGAAGCTTTCACATGATGATGATGAATGATAGAAAACATACTTCTTGTATCAAGTACTATTCATAATATTTGAATTTAGCAAAGATCTTGAGTTTCAAGAGCTCACAAGACTAAACGATAGCAACTCACTATCTATCAAGATTCTGCATTCTTCTCAACAAACTTTTAATGAAATAGATCTATCATCAGAAAAGATGATAAGTGATGACGAGATTTTGCAACTGAGAGATAAGTTCGCTTTGTGTGACATCTTTTGATGATGAGAGATGAGTGATAAATGACTTTGACTTTCAATATCATCGAAAGTCTGCTTAAGCATTAAACGAAACGTTGTGCAATCTGTAAATGTGATGAAGATGATTGTCTTATCATGCTCATCAGTTGAAGATGTAATTTGAGTAGCTGCATTCACATAAAGAAACTTCAGACTGATAACTTTTGATCTGAAATGAAATTCAGAACATTGAGATTTCTCATCAGATGCACTTGAAGACGCGTTGAATTGCTCGTTATCAATGATACTTAGAAATGATTGAAACAAGAGAATTTGTCTCATCTTGCGTCAACGTGATATCTTCAACATAACATCATCAAAGCATCAGACAACTATAAATTCAATGTTGAAAAGTTGAGATTTCTCATCAGATGCACTTAAAGATGTGTTGAATCACTCGTCATTAGATGAACTTAAAGATGAGTGAAATGAGAGAATCTGTCTCATCTTATGTCAACATGATGTCTTCAACATAACGTCGTCAAAGCATCAGATAACTATATATTCAATGTTAAAAAGTGATGCAGAAAATACGAGTTTAAGCGTATTTAGAAACAATTTAGCTTTGATTAAGTCAAGATTCAAATCAAATAAAAATTGAATTGAAAGTTAGTTTTATTCATGTTCTTGTTTACTTTCTGCAATCTTTATTTCTTCATACATTCTTTATCTTTAAGACTTCATTGAATTCATGATATAATTTAGTCATTGCTTTACATATTAGTATGAAATATATCGAAAGACTATCTTGCAGCTATGCATATAATCAAACGAAAGAGTTATGAATGCAAGATAAGCATGATCATTATTTATTGCACTTATCTCAAGTATCATCAACTTATCTTTATGCTAGAATGATTTGAGCTCAATTGAAGAATTGATATCAAATGATTTCAAATCTGTTCATGCTTCAATGAGATGTAAAAAGAAGTTGAAATCTGACTTGAAAGAAAAGAACAATTGAGAATTGTTGTCGATGAAAATACAATCACTAATGTGTATAAAATTCACGTTGAATTTCATGATTGATGACAAGCAGTCTACATCTACACTGTCGTTCAACGAGAATGATCATAGAAGAAATAAAACGTGTACTTTGAATGCATCAAGCATGTTATCAAACTCTCAACATAGTTCATCTTATGTCTTCATTGATTTTAAGATCAAGTCACGCAGCATGAAGTTTATGAATTCTTTGTTCTATGATCAACAGCGAAGAAAAAATAATCATCACGACTTATCATATATCTGAAGTGAAAGTATTCAACGCAAGAGAGAGATTTCAACAGTCGCGCATGAGAACATTATGTGACAGATGATTTCATATCTGCGAGCTACGATTATGACTGAATATGCGAGCGAAGACTGCAAATCATGAGCTGACTTTCAGCAAAAAGTCAATCTTTCAACTTTCATAAAAAGCATATAATTGAGAGTGATTAATTACATAATTTGAGTCATCAATTGAAGAGACAACGATGTAAAGATGAAATCAACATCTCATGAAGTGAGAAGAGTAAAGCAATCATGATTGAATGATGCTCACTCAGACTAACACAGTTCAGATGTATGATGTCATAAGCAATTATTAATCTCATATGATGTGTAAGATTCACATCTTGATTCTCAATTATTACGATTTTATTAACAGCACAGCTTCAATGAATTTAGTTCATGCTTTATTGAAGAACAACGTCTTTCTAAGCATTGATCATCACGATGTAGAATAATTTTCTTGAAATACTCTCATGCTGACATCAAGAAGATTAACTTATCAGAAATGTTCAGAAACTTCATTCTAACAAAAGCATTAACATCTCTCATGCACAATGATCATCACGAGAGCTTTGACATCACAAGTTTAACACAGCACATGTTCAATTCTATCACATTTCTGATGATCATTCTTGTGACAACTATAATTCAACATAGTATAAAGAAATACAGATAAAGTGTGCAAGTTGAGAATCATTCTCAGAGATAAAAAGTTGAAGATATGCTTTGTTCTGCTCAGATCAAGAAACATATACATTGACAAAGTGATCACAGATGATCACACATTCATCACAAGACAGTGATTTACTCAGTTTATTTTAAGACAAGAAATTATGTGATGACAATTGCAAAAGAAGCTGATGAAACAAAGTCAAGTGAAACTCAATTTGAACGTGAAAAATGAATTCATATACTTCTTTCTTGTGCACTCGCTGTTTAATGTAGAAGACATCGACGATGACTTTGACTGTCAGTGAAGTGAATTCAGAAAAAGAAAGAAGAAGAGCTTTGCAGAGAACAGTCTGAATCATGAAACTGTCTTGAAGTTCTTTATAAAGAATAAAGTATGTTTTTTCTTGCTCTGTCGTGACTTTGATCTAACAAAGATGATAGAAGAATGATGATATGAACAGTGAGAAACTTGAGGCAAGAATGAGTCGTAACTCATCATAATCAATTTCAATTCTGCACATGAAAGAGTCAAGCGCAGTTTAGAATCAAGCTCATTATTATATTATTTTAGAATGATGACGTTGAGAAAGTTGATGCATATGTAAGTGTTTTATATCAAGAATTGACTGTTGAATTACACTTGTCTCAATATTTTGATCAGATCTAGATCAAATCTCGACTAATTGAAATATAATGTATAGAGAGAAAACATGCAAAAGAATTCTGTAAATGATTTTAAAAGAGTGAAATGACTTGCATCTGCATCAGAACTGACTCATCTGATGACTTTTGTTTTGCTAATTATGATACTGCGTATAGCGTGTATGTGATGTCAGAAACTAGGCTAGAGATACTATTAATATAGAAGAATGATATTATTATTACTTGATAGAATCTAGATACAAGACATACATCAGATAATGTACAAGACGAAAGACAAAGAGCGAAAGAAAAGAATGAGAATCAGACTTCTATTATACATGAATCAGGCAGAATCAAGACTAGACAGTAGTTTTAAGACTTAAGATTGCTGTAACTAAATTCAGATGATGATGACTAAATTGATGACTGTATTATGAGCATGTCAGAATTGAATAAAACTTTTATAGCTTGCTAACTTTAATTAATTTACAATCAACGCTCAAAAGTTAAGTATGTAATGATTAAACTAAGCTCTGATCTGATTTATGCTCTAATTTTAAATGATGATCTGATTCATTGAACTGTGAACAGATTCATTGAACTCATAATGTTTGCAATCTATGTTCTAAATCTGAGTGATGATCTGACATCATGACATGTGAAGACAAGAATCAAAAACTTGTAAGTGCATTCAGTGAAAGACAATGAGTTTAATACTGTGCAGAAGATGTACAACATGCTCACTATACTTATTATGTAGAAAACTCATTCTATATTCTTGTGACAATAAGATGAATTAGTAAGTATTTAAAAGTTCTTTTCATCGTTGATTGACAGAGACTGATATACAATGAACTCACAGAAGACACTGAAAGAACAAGATATCAACATGATAGATTTGATTCATTCTCTTGATTGTATACTGTATGCTAAGCTCTAGATTGCAAACACGTCTTTCGTTAACAAGTCAGATGTTGATGATGTTGAACTGAACATCATAAAGACTTTGATTTCAGATGAATATTGAATTCGCGTTGAAGAAGAAGCGTTTATGATTTTCAAACTGCGTACTACTTGAACTTCTTGAGCGAAGAGAGTGAGCATTAAAAAAGAAGAAAGAATCTGATACAGTAAGTCTGCTAAATCATTTAGCATCATCAATGATGCTTGAAGATATAAGCAGTTTGTACAGTATATGCAAATCAAGCGCAGACTCTTGATGAAAATCATCATTGAAAGCGATGATGATTGAAATTTAGACTAGATAAATCAATATATCACAAATCACTTGATTGTTGTACTATTCTCAAACATGTATGATGAAAAGAAATATCTTGTTATATGTAACATAATTTACAGCAAAGACAATCTAACTGATTCAAATGAAAAAGAAGTGAAGATTGATTCAAACATGAATAGCGAAAAGAAATATCTTATCATACATAACATAATTTGCAGCAAAGACAAATTATTCAATTCAAATGATAAAAGAGTGAAGAGCAACAAGATAAAAAGAGACATTTAAAGAAACTTAACTATATATAATGATTTAGTAACAGAATGCGCGAACATTTAAAAAGATAACATAAGTAATATTAATGTGATGATTGTCACAAGAGACAAAATCAATATTAGCTGAGTGTACAGCTAAGTCAGTTAAGTGACAGCTAAGTGACAACTAATAGTCAGTTAATAACTGAGAGAGTCAGCTAATTTCAATCATTAGCTGACACATGAGATTAACAGCTAACTCAGAAAAAGTTGGCAAAAATCAGCTAATATTGACTTTTTTCGCCTCATGATTTTGTCGATGTAAACATTTTATAAAATAGTTTGTATTAACAACAGTGATTATTAATAGCTTGAAGATAGTATATAAATGATGTAATAAGTAATGCGAAAAGCTAATGCAATATATAAATGATGCAATGAGTAATGTGAAAAGATAATGATGCAAAGAACAAGCAAACATATTGTTTTAAATTTTTATATTTAGCTTTCTTGATATCAAGCTCAAATTCTTAACGAGTTGAGTTGAGTTGACTCAATTTCTAGTTGAGTCAAGTTAAGTTGAGTTAAAAATATGCTTAATTCAACTCAAGTTGAGTTGAAAATGTGAGCAACTCAACTTTGAATCAAGCTGAATTCAAAATGTTAATGTGAAACTCAATTTAACAATCAGTCTACGCAACTCATCAAGAACTTAAGCTTGACATTAAGAAAGTTAAGTATAGAATTTTTTTCCCTTTTTTGTATTATCTTTTTGCATTTGATAGAATGTCATGATAAGAAATTATGAAAACAGTTTAATTAAGTTATTTTACATTTATTTATTTACTTCTTGTTGAGTTAAATTAAGTTGTTGAATCAAGTTGTTGAATTCAGCTTTTCAACTCAATCTGAGTTCTTAGATTCAACTTTTCAACTTGACGTGACTTGAATTCAAAAATCTTTCAACTTAACTTAATATTTTTCAAGTTAAGTACTTGACTTGATGCAGTCAGTTTATTGCTATCAAAATTTCTGATTTCAAGTTTTGATTTTGCTAAAATTGTGAGTTTCAATTCTGATGATGAATTCAGTAAAAAGTTTATCTTCTGATTCATGTTTGCAATGCATCATAAAACTTATTCTGATTCTGCTGTTAAAATTTCTGATTTCAAGTTCTGATTTTGATGTTGAAGTTGAAATTTCTGATTTCAATTTCTGAGTTATTTAACTTATTTTTATATCATTTACATATGATATGAGATAGTGAAAAAAAATCACAACACATGCAAAGCAAATTTTTGAAAAGAGTAATACAATCAAGACAGAATGAATTTAGAAGATGAATAAACGACAATGAATTGCATGAACTGCAGCAATGCTGATTCAGAGACAATTGCAAGCAACGTTGACTTGTCGTGAAGAAACAGCAGCGCAAGGTCAAAAAGCTTACACAATGACAAGAAGTATATTGTTAACATTATTGATCTTCTAATACAGACATCAACATTAGAGAAAGAGAAAAGCAAAGATCATTCATGAAAAGAAGTAGCAGTGAAGCTGATGCGTTGTCTTCAACTTGAATCAGAAGAAAAACATCATGCAACTCAGAATGCATTCATCACGAAGAACATACAGAAACTGAAGACATCAGTTCAACTGCTAAGCAAGTAGTTACAAATGCAGAAAAATACATGTTTTTCATCAAAAATCATGTCATAAGCAAACATGACAAGAGAAAAATTATCAACAAAAGAGCAATGTCTCAAAAAGAGATCATCATCGCTTTGCAAGAAACATGAAATCATGATAAAGATAGCAAACAGAGAAGAAATAAAAAAGATGCAGAAGAAAATCATCGAGCAGATTCTTCAGAAAATAGCAGACGTATCAACGAATCAACAAAATCTGATTATGTCTCTTTGCAAGCTGAGTAGCAAAGATATTTTTCTTTATGCAGTCAGCTCAGATGCATAAGCAAATTTGAAAAAGACTCAAGAATAAGTAAAAGAAATTATGAACTTAACATGCATATTGCAATGAACATTTGCAGTGTTAACACATGAAATGTACACTACAATTGACATGAATAATCAGAAGAAAGTCATTGAAAAGCTGATAAAGAATAACGCGAGATTTTATGAGAATCTGAAGATTCTAAGAATAGTCTGACTCAAGAAAGTAACAGAGAGCGAAAAGACTCATTCATTGCTCATCATGAAGATAGCAATTGAAGCAATGATGAATTGACTGATGAACGTGAGTATGCTAAATGCATATCATGAATGCACATGTGAGCTGTTTGAGAAGAACTGTCGCATCACACAGTGTTTCAGATGTCAAGAATTTGATCACATAATCAGATTATGCAGAAAGAATCAATGCTGCATCAAGTGTGCAGACAAACATCACATTAAAAGATGCATGATGTCTTTGAATAAAAGATGTTGCATTAACTGCAATGAAAATCACAAACTCTGAAGATGCATCTGTTTCAAATGATGACAGCAGATGAAACAAGCATTCAAAATCTATAGAAACAAATCATTCAGATACTCAGAAGCATTTAAATATAATTGCACACTCTCACAATTCTTGAACTCATCACTATCTTCAAGCTTTGCAAATTCAGATTCAATAAACTTTTTGAATTCAATAAACTCTTCAAGTTCAATAAATTCTTTGAGATTCACGAACTCTTTCAGTTCAGTGAATTCATCAAGCTCAACAACAGTTGTGCTGAAAACATGCAGTCTAGTCGCTCATGAATCAACATAACAGATGATAGAAGTCAAGAAGAGACGCGTTGATCATTTCTCTTGCGTGAATAACAACTCAGATGAGACATCGTTTGAGCAGAGTCAGAAATGATAAATCAGAAGACGAGACAGATTTTTGATGATTGAAAGCATTCAAAAAGTCTTCTTTTTGCAGAATTAACAACAGTTACAAATAACTTTATAATAAAACAATCTTTTCTATGAATACTGCAGTACAACATCAGAAAATCATTGAAAATTCAGAAATTGTTTTTAATTAACAGAGAAGTATGTGATTTTGACATTGTAATTATACAGAAGCAGAGTTGCAACATTAATGACATGCAATCATTTAACTCAGCTCACAACTTCTTTTATCTAGTGAAAAACACATCATCACAGTCAAGAACTTGCATATATGTAAACAAATGCTTAAGACTCAATCAATGAGTAATAGAAACAGCTGAGTCAAACATCTGCTTAATCAGAATATTAACTTGCAACATAGATGACAAAATGCAGACGTTACAACTTATAAATGTTTACAATTCATGTTCACTGTTCTTTACATCTATAAAGAAATCTTCAATCATTTCTCACTTAAGCAAGCTACTCAAAGACAATTGCAAACAACTGATCATGAAAGATTTCAATTTACATCACTCTTATTAAGAGAAATGAAGATGCTTCACTTAACATGCAATGATCAACAGTTTACTCAATATCATTATTAATGTTAAGCTGAAATTATTACTGAAATCAGACACTATTACTTGCAAGATTCACAATCAGTTTACAATTATTAATCTGATCTTTAGCAGCGAGAAAATACAGTTCATGACATGTAAGTGTGAAATACACATTGATCTGCATCAAGAATTGAATCATCTTTCAATTGTCACAGAACTTTGTCTATAAACAACTTCAATACAGTTTTCAACTTAATGACTATGAAAGAAAATGAACACAGAAGCATTGAGCGCGTATCTACATATGCATCTTTCGTCAAATCATTCTTTGAACAGCAAGACAATGATGAACAAAAGAGTGTGTGAAGTTATCAAGATGTTACAAAAGATCATTGAGAAATCTACTCTTTTGACGAAGTCATTAAGTTGAGCAAAGAACTTTTGAAATTCAAACTGCTCAAAGATAGTAATGAAATCAAGATGACTGCAAATTGTATGAAAAATACAGAGCACATTAGATGCATGAAATGAATATCTGAAACATAATGATCATAAAAACAAGATTATTTAACAAGCGAAGCGCGCACATTTCAGATCACAAATGCATGAGTTGAGCGATGCATTCAAGTCAATATGATGCTTCGCAAAATGAGTCAGAATTGAAAGTCAGCTATTTAAAAAAACTTTCTCAGTTTTTGTCATTAAAGCGAAGTAATACTGATTAAATGATAACAACGTTCAAGAAAAAAATCAAGATATTGCAAGAAAAATTCTTTCTCTCACTTTCTCAGATAAACATCAATAACATCGCAGACTCATTTATACTCTTGACAATGTCATTTAACTTACACATTTCAGAAGATGAAGTGAGACAGATAATTAAAAGAGTAAAAGCAGACAAAGCATCAGATGTTTCAAACATTTTGAACAAAGCATTGCAAACAGATCTTGCAAAACTGACTTTGATATTAATGAGTTTATTCAATGCATATGTAATACACAGATATTATTCGAAGCAGTTCAAAAAAGCTCAAATGATAGTACTATGCAAATTGAAAAAGAGCAATTATACTGATTCAAAGACATATCAACTCATTGCTTTGCTTGATATTATGAACAAAGCTTTGAAGTTGATCATGATTAAAAGACTGAGTGATATAACTGAGACTCATCACATGCTATTTGATGCTCAAATGAGAGTAAGACGTAAGCAATTCATGATCTTGACATTAGATTTACTAGTAGATCAGATTCACACAGTATAAGACTGCAAAATCAAATATGTAATATTCATGTTAAGTTTAAACATTGTTGAAGCATTTAATTGAGTCTTGCACATCAGACTTCTGCATACTCTGAAAATGAAAAGAATTTCAGACTACATAGTTGAATGAGCATGCAGCTTTCTTAAGAATCGAGAAACATTGCTGAGATTCAATAAGTAAATAAGTAACATGCATAAGATAAATGCAGACATATTGCAAAAATTTCTCATTTCATTGATTTTCTTTCTATTCTTCAACGCAAGTCTGATTAAGAAGTGCAAAGCATTGAGAATTAAGATTGAAGTGCTTGACTTCGTAAATGACATTAACATTCTAGCATATAATAAATTCATTGAAGAAATTTGCAAAACATTAAGCAAAGTGCATAACATTTGTGCAAAATGAGCTTGCACTCATGATGCAACATTTGCATCAGAAAAGTATAAATTTACACACTTCATCAGAAAATCAAAGAGATTTGACATGATGACTAGCATATAAATAGAAAGTTCAGTTATTAAGTTGAAATCAGACATGCAAGTTCTGAAAGTACAACTGAACATGAAATTGCGATGAAATGTGCATCTTCATCAAATCAAAGTGAATCACATCACATAAATGCTAGCACTTAGTTGACTTGAAGTTTTTACATGAGAAGCAATCTTTACAAAAGCAAGACAGATATATTCAGCAGTAGTAAGATCAGAAATTGCATTTGAAGCATCAGTTTGACATCAGCAAGAAAAAGAGAGAGAACTGTCAGACAAAGAATGCAAACTTGAAACATTATAGAATCAGATTTTGCATCATGTTGCAGAAATGTTCAAAAGAATAAGCATCAAGACTCTAAAAGCAGAAATATACATAAGTTTGCTGCATGTTCATCTGAACATGCTGCAAGACAAGATCACGTTACACAGTTGAATTAATGATCATATGCAGAAAATCAAACAAGCATGCAAACTGATATGCATTTATCTGATGAGTGTTAATTGCATCATTTCTCGCTCTTTCATCATTAAGAAAGTGATGCTTCTGAACAACTTAATTTAAGAAAATGTGAAAATACAGTTGAAATGTAAGTGATTAGTTCTCATTGCGACGATTTTGACTAGCGACAGCATCATAATAGCACAGTATCACAGAAATCAGTGAAAGCAATGATGAGAAAAATATAGAAAATGCATCGTAGATGTTTACATCATCTTGACACAAAGATTGCATCTGTTCAACAAGATGATAAAGATGCAAAATGATTTTCAGAAAGTTGAAAGCACTTTCATCATTTATATCAAAATTGAATGCATAGATTTGAATGCTTATCTGCACTTCAAAAATGTTTCAAATGCAAACAGCATGCAATGTGACTGTGATTGAAATCATCAGATAACAAAACATGTACTTATGCATTGCTTGAACTGATCACATCTGCAATCAAGAATGTTATAAAATGTTAACTTCTTGAACTATTGAATAATCATCACTATCATGAAGAGTTTCAGAGCAGCTGCAAGAATGATGATGAAAACAAAGTTTCTGAAGCAATTTAAAGTGACTGAGTCACTCATTCTTTAATGTGCAATCAATGTGAACTAATTTGATACATAGTCTCATAATGATAGTTTCAACTGCGTGAAGCAGTTGTATAGACAGTATGTGATTTTCTATCTCAGAGAGTTTTGCTCACTCAATATAAATAGCATAGAGTCTCTCATGAGTCAACTTAATTGATGTCACAAGAATGTATGAATTTATTATTATTATTATTATTATTTACATGTTAATAGTAAGATTAATGAGTTTTAAACTAATATTATAAATCAGCATAAAGCGAATTATATAAATGTATTTTTGTTGCAAGTGTGCACTTTAAGTTAGTTTAACTTAAATTATGTTAAACTATTATAAACTAGTATAGAATTGATGTTGACACGCTAGCAATCTAGCACATCTTCATAAGTATGAAACTCTTGATGTGTTTCATCTTTTTTCTTCTTTAGCTTTAAACTTCTAGTTAAAATACACTTATATGATTCACTTTATGCAGATTTATAACAATTTTAACTAGAAGTTCAAAGCTTAAAAAGAAAAATGTATAAACATGTCATGAGTTTTATTTATGAAAGCATGCTAAATCACTAGCGTGTCAACATCAGCTCTGTTTTAGTTTATAATAAACTAACATAATTTATGTTAAACTAATTCAAAAAGTGCACGCTTGCAACACTTTCTTTTATATTTTTAGTATTTTAATTATAGTTATTCTTATAAATTAAACATTTTACTCATTATATATTTTACTGATCAAATTTTAAACATAATCTTAACAAGCATCATTATTTTAACTTTGTTGTGATTATATTTCTGTTATTATGCTTGAATATTGAATCTTCACTTTTAAGAAGAATTTGAAATAATTAAAACTGTTAGAACTTAATTTACTAGAAGAATAAATGAAGTTTATAACAGTGATATGACAATGTAATTTTCTAAGCAGACACAGTATAAATATATATTCTAGTAGAGTTATTATTAAGAAGCTTTTGATAATTTAAGAAGATCAGTCAATTATAGAGTCTGTCAAGCATTGTTAACTTGAACACGGCACATCTCATGATGTATTGAGTCGAAGGCGTGATGTATCTCAGGCTATGCCTTGGCAGAGTTACAGAGCTAACCCAGGTCTGGCCTTCGGCCTAGCACCTGGCCCTAGCCTCTGGTCTAGTCCCTACATGTCAATCCATCATGACACAACTCTGCTTTCATGTTACGAATCTTTGTTTACGGCAAAACCACTTGAAGTCAAATGTGAGTTACAGCCGGTTTGAAACCAAACCAGGTTTGCATTGAAATCAAGCCAGAAGCCGTCGTAACCCCGATTCATGAATCCGCGTTTTGCCCGTAAGGTAAGATCACTGGATTTCGTACAAATAAAGTCTGCGACACCTGCAGGCACTGACGATGTGCAGAGTGCTTAGCGCGGTAATTGAAGAACATAGATGAGAGAAGGATAGGGCAGAGGACAAGCAGCGAAGGGAAAATGAAGAGACCTATTGATGAAGGAAGCGGTATAGCTCTTAGAAAACCTTCTCGGCACGCAATTGACTGCTTGTGCCAAAAAGCGCTTAGCATGTTCGCTCATAAAAAAACTAGCCTGAGTGAACAACCCGCTCTAATTTACACCAATAGATGGAACATCTTCTATGGAGGACATTCTTAGGAACAGGCAGTGGGAGCTCGTATCGGTTCAACAGGGGCCTAGCATCGTGTGAAGTCTGGTCTTCTCTGAATTCGGCGGTTGTCTGACAAAGGCCATAATGTGGACTTCGGTCTTTTTATACACAGGAGTAACTCTTATGACTGAAATTCGGCGCTTCAAATTCACCTGGCATACAATGAACTCAAAGTTTGGGACTTCGAGCTATCGCTTCAATATCTCGGCGCTTGCTCGGTTTGTTAAGCCCCTTTCCGATTCAAATGAGGTGATGCATGCTACGAGCATTTGATAGCCTCTCTAGGGACGCAGCCCTCATTGCGGTTTTATCGCCCTGGTGGGCTCAACACCATCTTTAATGACGACAGGTCTGAGAAGCTGCGGTGGCAAAGGCAGACTCGTAACAATTTTGAGATTGAGGCCGGGCGGGAAACTTTCATGATCTGGGTACCATGTGGACAGGTGGAGCATGGACGAATTCTTTCGCAAATGCTGAATATCCTATAGGTAATTCTTCTCGTTCCTTCATCATTACTCTTCAGCTTCGATCATTCAGCAGTCATTGTCAGAATTGCTCTGATCTCCTAGAAGCAGTTTTTGACAGTAAAGCTCACCTTCATTCCTCCCATCCCCACTAACAAATCCATCATCCCCAGCCACTGATATGTTTCATCTCTCCAACCCTATCTCTATCGCCCTCCTCCTCTCAGCTCTGACCCACAACCTTCGTCTTGTCCTCGTGACGACGTCTCTAACTACGATGACTGGGGCCGATGGACAAACGGCATCGCCAACGCAGCCAACGGCGCTTCCAATTCAGATCCCGTCAGCGTCAACGGAAATGGTTGGATCTCCGGAAATGGTGTCACGACCGGTGTCACGCCCAACAAAGCCATCAACGGTAACGGTCAACCGCAAGCTAATGGCGCATAACAGAACGAAGGTGCTGGTGGCGATCCTGTGGGCACGGCGAACGGGGCACATGGCAACGCCGCGGCTGGCCCATTCGGTGGCGGCATTGCAGCAAGCGGTGCAGCCGGGAGCGGAAAACAAGGCGCTAATCCGGCCACTGGCGCTCCGCCAAGTGAGATGGCAGGCCCGCGTTTTGGAGACAGCTCGTCGACTAGCGACTCCAGCTCTTAAGGGGGAGGTGCTGATGGGAATTTGTGATTGCAATTTGCGATGGCGGGACCGGAACTGTGGCATGGTATGAGAGGGCTGTGTGGAGTGTGCGAGGCCAAAATAGGGAGGACATGGTGAAGCTGGTGGGATATGTTGTCGTTGTGCTTCAATGCAAAGGCTCGAGCATCAAATGCTGAGGTTGAGTGCGGTTAGTAAATACTTTCAGTACTGATCGCGTTGACCTAAGCTCATTATCACGAGACCTTCGTAACGTCAGTATGTGTCTGCAACTCTCGATGTGATAGAATCATTCTCCACTTTCGTAGTCCTTGAGACTTACAGTCCAGATTCTTACATCTACATCTCGCGACATTTGAAGGTTTTACAACCTCTGCGGTCTCTGGCTTCTATCACTTGCTCTTCTCAGTCCTTGTTTGATGCCTCAGATATCCTCGCAAATCAACGCTTGCCATCACGACCGGGCAAGAAACAGAGGAACAGAAAAGAGCTCAGTATCATTCAAGGCTTGATACTAGAGACAAGGATGAAGTCAAAAATACTGTATTTGCCATTACTACAAAGAAGCTCAGTCGAGGAGTTCAATCGCATTCAAGTGTTCGCCAGCGGCGTTTGGGGTTTGCTCCTCAAATTATATTGCCGAGCTTAAGCAAGTTCCAAAGTCAAGTCGATGTGCTTCTTGCGCGCCAAGTGCAATTTTGAAAACCTTGCCTGTACTCAAGGTCGTCATGTTAGCACTTGATACAAATAGCACGAGGGTCGAGAAGCAAAAGCAGTCACATACATGCAGCTTTTTGAAGAATTCATTTCAACCTCGGCCTAGCGAAAGGCAGCAGTAGAGCTTGGTGCGCCAAGCACCAAGGAATAATGCTGATATCGAGACACGCATCTACTCTCGCAACAGACAGAAGGAGTTGACGGCCAGCCGCGAGGTTTTGCCTTACTTTGGTGGTGCCATTCTCCTTGCTTTTTCATCTCGAACGCCATCTAGACATCGCAGAAGATTTGATGAGAGAGACGCATTCAATATACAGCCACGCAGGTTTCAGGCCTCGTGTTGTATCGAGCGTGATATGACTGCTGGGTTAATGTAATCGATTAATTTTTTGCACTAGTTTATTCAGATTCCATTGGCAAACAGCAGACAGAGAAGAGTCTCGAGGTATACATCTTGTTGCAACACTGATCCACTTGTTTCGTTTCCGTATAAGACACATGATCATGTCCAAGACTCATTGAGAAGAAGGGTATTGTGTACGTGATAAGTAAACATCGATGACTTGGGTATCCGTTCATATATACTGCGAACATATTTGCACCAGGATTTGAAGAGACTCGAAACAATCTCAAGCGGTGTTGAACAGAGCAACCTCAGCATTCCTCCGCGTAACCAGTCCTGGAAGAGTAGCACCACCCGCATGCACATATAACTTCATCTGCGCCGTTGCGCCCGCAAAGTTGTTGCTGTTGAGGTCTGGAAGCAGATCCGCAAGGCTGCCGCACCCTAGGTTGAAGGAGAAGCTAACCAAGGCATCGAATTGGTTTTGGGTCAACTACGGAAATAACAGAGTTAGCAAACCATCCCTATCTATCAGCACGAAATGTCGGGCGGGTATGATTTACTGGGACGGTGACATCCGTGTGAACGCAGGCGGTAAAAGAGGCGGCGTCTTGCGCAAGGAGAGCCTGGCCCTGCGCTTCTGTGATGGGCGCGCTGATGCTATCGCAAGCAGAGGAAGGTTGACAGGCATGTCCGTATCCAATGGTTTTAACGCCCTACACAATTGGCCAATGGATTAGCAAACATGATCCTGACGACGTCGTAACATCACAATGGTATTTCACTTACGGCAGCATCGTTGTAGAAGTCGCCCCGAAATCCCTCAAAGCCAGCGATGAAGGCCACTCCATGAGCGCTCAAGTCAGTCGCTCTACCACCACTTGGAGGTGGTGGAGCACCACCTCCTCCACCGGCGCTTGGGGTGCAGCATTGGAAGTTGGCAGGACCGGGGCAGAGATTGGCCGTTGAAGTGCCGCCGGTGCAGGATGATGAGAACATGCAAGTACCACCCGTGCCGCAACCTTTAGTGCAGCACTTGATGTCTTCTGGGTCGTTGGGGCAGTCAGGCTGCGAAGAAGAGGTACCACC
>JAABUS010003816.1_pt1 | contig 23289 bp, 29 predicted proteins | sample 5560161 | NCBI WGS metagenome assembly JAABUS01 (sample SAMN10711885, study PRJNA513376) | rock metagenome | isolation source: Antarctica rocks | place: Antarctica: Victoria Land, Trio Nunatak nord | collected 2016-01-04
GCGGAGGGCGGGGCCGAAGCCTAGGTTGTCTGTCTGGGGAGGTGAGGGGGGAGGGAGGAGAGAGGGGAGGTGGGTGGGAGTACCATCCAGTCGTTCGCTGGGCGGGGTCAGTAAACTGGAAGATGAGGTAGGAATGGGGGGGTTCACTGTCTTGGAGGGTGATTGTGCCGTCAAAGTCGGTGAAGAAGATGCATTTGGGCTTGTCTTTGAGGGTCTCTGGGAAGGGCATGATGGCGGCGTCGGGGAGGTCGTTCTGCAGCAATCTAGAGCGATTCGCTTGCCGTCAATCCAGGGAGCAATGAGAATGCGGACTGTAGTGCAGAATGAATTCGGTGTGGCGGCATTGCGTGGTTTTGTTGAAGCGCATATTCAGAAAAATCTCTTGGTGGGGGAGGGGTCTGCGAGTTCGGAGCACGTCCTTTTCCGCCCACCATCTCCCTGGGTGGGAGAAACCGAGGTGCTCACCGTTCCTAGACTATAACGATAGTGTCGTTCATCGAATCCAAGGCAAGGAAGAACCTGCTTTAGCTGATTAAGCTCCATACGTGTGAAAGTCCTGGACTCTCCACCGTTGTCGCCGTTTGCCACTCCACAGTGGTCCGTCAACATGATTAACCATGGCCTGGGTCCTACAGAAAGCCAATTTAAAAACATCTGTGGCTCATATTGCTTCGATGGGGTATCATGCGCTCACTTTGCCTCGCCAACACACATAGTACCGCCTACCAATTCCACGTCCGACTGCTCGCCGAGAAGACCGGCGGTTTCCACTGCAACCTCTCCGGATCTATCCTCCTCTTCCCCTTAATCTTCTCCTTCTCTCTCTGCTTTTCCCTTGCCCCCAGTACCGCGTTCGTAAGAACTATGACATGCTGCCCTTTCTATCCCGATCGTCAGCACATCCATTTCCTATTCCTTTCCCCTGCCTTCCTTTCTGTTCCAGAGACACTTGATTGAACGGGAGGGAACATACCGAATACCGCAACATATTCATATTCTGCAACGTATGCAACACATCCACCGTCGTCATCGCGCTCAACGCCCCTATATCTTCCACACTGACCTCCCCCGCCCGGCCCTCCTCCGTCAGCACATCCACCACCGTCTCTGCCCAATACGCGCGATAGCCCAAGAGCCCTAGATCCGAAAGCGGTTTCTCTGGACTGCCGAGCCTGCCTTCGCGTTTACTGAGCTCGTAGCTGAATGCAATCAAAAGCTTGCCGAAGCCCTTCCTCTGATACTGCGGCAGGGTCAAGATGCAGGCGACGTTGTACCCTTCGGCGGATTCTTTCTCTTTGCTGAAGTAGCCTACGAGGTGGCACCCCGACGCGTCGCGCGTCGTCATGCAGTAGAAGAGGAAGGGGTCGACGTCGTAATACAATGTCTTGTGGTCCAGGAAGAGCTTGGACAGCAGACACAGATTCCTACACCACCGCCTCTGTCTCCGCCCGTCGATCTCGAAGAAACTCACGTAGTCATCTCGATAGATCTCGTTTCCAGGCGGATGGAGCAGCGTGCACTTGGCTCTATGCCTCTCGAATTCCCTGAGCGTGGGTGCGTAGCTGAGACAAAATTCACAGATGTACACGATGTCCGCGTCGGTGAAGGTAGAGGGGTAAGGCGAGAAATACCATGGCTCCATTTCAAACGCCCCCATTTGGATCTTCGACAGGTTGCGCACGCGGGAGATCTCCGTCTGATTCTGCGTCATCGACCCGCCTGTCCGCAGTTTCTCGATCTCCTCCTCCCTTGAAAACGGTTGCGTGTGGTCCGACCCTGCGGCCTTCGCAGCAGCTGCCGCATCCTGGACGTCGTTTAGCTCGATATCCGAGTCCTCGCCCTGCGGCGTGCCAGCGACTATCTCCGGCGCAAGAACGGAGATCGAGCCGTCTGAGCCCGGGCGGTTTTCTTTCCCGCCAACAAGAGATGGGCGAGCGGGTCGAGCGGCGTTGCCGGTGACGTTGCCGAGTTCGGGGGTTTCGGAGGGTTTGCGGCTCGTGGTTGCGGTGCAAGGTCGTTTCTGGCCAGCGGCCGATTTGGGTAAGGTTGCTGATTTGGGGGCGGGAGGGTTGGCTTTCTGGGATTTCTTGGGCGGAGCTTCAGGGGCGGGCCATTCGACTTCTTGGGTCAGGTCCAGGCGGGTGGCGGGGATCCATTCTGGTCAGAATGTTAAGGGATCAATGGAGGAAAATGGGTCTGAGTGTACGCACCATCGAGACGTTTGTTAAATTCTTCGTAATGGACGCTAGGATAACGTTAAGAACTGGATACAGGGAACGTGGTGGGAGCGGTACTAGTAGTTTGGCTGCCCCTTGCGACTCTGTATTGACAATATTTCTGCTTTCCTTTTCTCGCCATCCTATATCCGTAGTCAGAGTCGTACCCTAGAGGACGGTACAGAGGAAAGTGCGGCGACTAGACGTTCGAGAGAGATGAACATGATAGGAATATCACGATAGATAAAACAACAAAAGGGATATGAGGAATTGTAGAGGTCGTTCTACAAACGAAGAAGAAGAGACATAAGATCAAAGAGCAAAGTAGAAAATCCCATGGAAAAGTTTTACACAGCGCAAGGAACACGTCGCAAAGCCCCTTAGAAGAGCAGCTTACCTTTTCCACGAAAGCCTTCACACCAATACTACAGTCAATGTCAGCGAGTTCCTGTCCCGTAGATAGTAATGCGATAGCAATGACTGCCGATTTGGATACCTACCTCAAGGTGTTGATGGTGGCAAAGCCTTTCTCAACCGCCGGATCGGGGGTGTTGGTGCGGTCTTGCGACGTTCCTCGGGGCGCCATTTTTGCGCCCGTGGGGATGGCTTTATCGCTTCAGTTCACTCTTCTTGGGGAATGGTTCATTAAGATCGATGGGTCCCGATGAGCACGGGAGTTGCAAGATGATTACAATTTCGAAAGTGATGGAATGGATATCGAAGTGCAATGGCTAGTTGTGAAGTGATGAGTCTTTGTGGTGATGGTCGGCTTACTTTTTGGGGGGGGCGAACGAAGCCACGAGCTTAACTGGAGCCGCCGACGCAGGCATCCATTTTTGCTGTCTACTTTAGACAATCAATGTCTTTGTATCATTTTTCAAGAGGGATAACATTATGTTTTCAAATCTCTTGGGAACTAAATATATATGTAAGTAAGTGGCCATAACTTCTCCTGTGGTTGTTGTATCCAGATTCAAGTCCACCAATCCCTTTCATTTCCTACTACGATTCTTCCTCTTACTATAGCCACGTCTAAACGATTCATCGCACACGCGATGTCCTAGAAGAGGGTCACTCGTCTGACTCTGACTGTCGATTGGTGAAGTCCGAGCTGTATCGCCGATGATACTGGGAAACGGACACTTCCGGTAGCTGGGTTCCGAAAGTATTCATACTAGATACACCTCGAGGAACAGCCTAAGGACCTGTCCTGGGAGATTGGAGCGTCTGTCCTAGGCTTCTGCATGGAAGCGCAACCTAACGCTTTGAGATAAGTAGACCTACTTTATGTGAGACTAAGTTCGGAATCTTGGTCTCTCTCTTTCTCGAGTGGCCCTCTGTGCTGAAAGTTTCAAGGCAGAAAGTAGATCTTGGAACATCAACGCCACGGTCTGTCACGAAGAGAGGGCGTCATTTAGGATGGCCGAAGGCTGGGTTCCTGTTGACTTCTTGCCCGTTTGCGAATACCAGGCCGCAGACTGCTTGGGTCTTTCTGAATCACTGTCAGCGAGCTTCTTTCTTTAGGATGAATTGACTTGTTTAATCTCATCCGTTATACGCTAAAAGCGTTTACAGGATCTCGTACTGCTGTCGACTGTGTGGAAACATTATAGATACGTCATTAAAGCTGGGCAATCCTCAGCTGTAACCCGCTAAACCAGACATCCTGATCCATCTCTCGAGGGGAAGACGCCGGTCTGCCAGGATTTCAGTGAGACACATGTCCACTCTGTGTGTTTGCGCCCGCGGACTACAATTGGATTTGAGGAAGAATAGAGCCCATTGACCTTCGCAGCCACAAGGGGCTGGGCGAGAATAGGAGATAGTGAAAGTGGAAAAGACCATGTTAAGTTCTCGTTCTTCGCTGATGTAGAATTAGAGTTGAATTCAAAGCTGACTAGTCGACAGCCATCAAAACTGGAAAACAACCCCAGTCTTGCGGTGATTACAGCTGGTGGTGCTCACTGACACTGACAGAGAGCTTAGCTTGTTGTTCACGATCATAAGATCAAATGAAACTCGATCGAATTTAACTGTGATTGATGTTACGCTGGAATCTGGATGATGTTCCCGCCCGTTCAAGGCAAGCTACCGCTCTTCAACTCTACGGTCCTTGGGCATCAGGCAGCTAATGTACGAAAGTCTCCAACGAAGTTGAACGAGCCGCATGAAAGTGAGCTACATGGAATCAAAGAGATTGAGATCGGAGTCAACAGATAATAGTGGCAATGCCGCAACCGAAGTCATCGTAGTACCTTGACATTTCGCATGTGCGACTAAGCTGACCACCATCGCTTCAGGCTCGTATTAGGTCTTACAGAATAAGATGCAGGTCCTCCCGTTTGCTTTGCGCATACGGGGTAGGACAGGCGCTTCAAAACTTGGGTTGAAGTGGGGAAACGTCTCTCGAATTCCTGGATGGCTGCCAGGAGCCGTTTGAAAAGATTTAGCTGACACAGATTGGACTTGGCTCGGACGGAAAGAGAGGAGCTACTCCTGACCGTATGTAGCTAACATAGCCTGACGAAGGCGCTAAGCAATAGATGGTACATAAGGTATGATGCACCCATGGTGACGGTATATGCTTAGATAGAATCCCGTGGTATGTGCAACGACGGGGCAAGAACCGGAGAATGTTGGGCGGTGAGTCGTCGTAAGTCTGGTATTTTTCACTGAGCCTAGACTCGAGTCCGAGTCTGTGGTGTCGAATCACCAGTGATCACCGTGGATCCGAGTTTAGGGAATTCACAAATGCGAGTTTTATGGGGTATCGCCACCGAGTGGTCAATAACCCGGCCATTATTGCAATTTTAGATCCAGGGATAGGTAAACTAGTCTCCGAGATTGTCCGATACTAGTTGTTCTTTATGACAGGCTTTCGAGTGGGGCAGACCCCTCAAATGGTCCGGCCGTTGCAGCACGAGGAAGCAGTGGTTCCTGAAGCCCGATAGAGCATATCACTGCTGGGTGAGCTTTATGCCGCTCCTTCAGGTTGACAATGGCCGATACTTCGCGTACGTCCCCTCCAAGCAATCTTTGACGACTTTCGGCCTGCAAGACCTCAGTCCAGACTGTGTGCAGTGTTCGCCTGAATCATTCCATACAGCGTTTTAGATAATGGTTACGAAAACTGCCAGAGCAGCGCGAGAATTTACACCAACGTTCGGCGCATATGTGAAACGGCCCAGTAGTTGTGTGAAAGTTGATCATCTGGAAGAAAGCGGGATGGGAAGGCCGGGAGAAAGCCAATTACTTGCCTTGATCACACGCTTAGATCCGCTGATACTGATTGAGATGGTAGGATTCTGAAACAGTACCTGGCTGCCATTGGCACATACGTGGCAGAGGGTAAAAGTTGAATCAGGTCAGATGCATTAGTGAGGTCCTTCAGGCAGTGCAAGCTGGTAGGTGTTCAGCCCAGTCGAGAGCTGCGAGAGAACAATCGAAATCGATGGAGTAACACCCACAGTACTGGGACTCGGGCGGGGGCCAGGCTTTCGCATTCAGCCACGGTCAGGTGCAGGCAGCACGTTCCAGCTCGCGCCTTCCGAAGTTCCGAAGTTCCGAGCACAGATGCAGAACATGTGTGGATGCTACGTAGCTGTGATTCGACGAAAGTGGTAATTTTGACGTCCATCAATGTCTGGATCGAGTATGCCGAGAGGGCGAGACTTTTGGTGAAGCTGATCGTAATGCAGCCGAGGAAACCGGATCTACCGAGTAGCCGTCCAAGAAGTGGGGGGAAACACGAGAATGATCTGCAGTTTCAGGATTGTGAGGGGTCCATCGAGGCAGAAGTACGAGTGCGAGGTATACCAATGTCTACGCCCATGGCTCCACCCGAGACCCAAGCTCCTGGGTCGATCAAGGTACGAATCCAGATACCTGTGATGGACGTCGATCAAACGAACTTGCCTTGCTGGTGTGCGACTCAGCATCTTGGTGGAATGGTCTATGGAGTCGAAGCCCACGGTTAGAGCCTCAAATACTTTAGGGATCGGGAAGGCTAGCAGTTGTATCGAAGTGAGCACCGTGCACCGCTTATCACCCGCTTCAGTCGAGTGGCTAAAGTACCTTACCTTACCTTACGCTTCTGTCTCGATACCCTTCCCGTGTGGCTTGTGAGGGAACCAAATGCTTGTGTCACTGTCGACGGGACGCATGCTGATGCAGTGAGAACCAAGAATCAGGACCCATAGCGTTTCCTTGCCCGTTGCCATCTCCTTTCGCCTTGCGAAGAGCCGAGAGGCTGATGCCTTCGTTTAGATAGTAGACATCCATGTCTGCACGCACGTTTCCCTCCCGCGACCCACATGCGAGTGAGACCGACGGCTTCACACGTGGAGTAGGCTTGGCGCAAATCGTGCATCAGAAGCTGAAACGCAGTCAGATCATTGATGCCGTTGTGGGAATAACTTCTAACGGCATAGTGGATACAAACCATACTTGTCAGTGGATGCACGCGTGCTTCCCGCTTTTGCCACCAACAGTTTGGAGACCCGTCGCTGGCTTCAGACTAGCCCAGAGCACCGTCATCGAGGCTGCGTGGACAGTGCTCAAGTGTCTGTGTACCCCCATGATCTCTTTACTGCAGGCGGTGTTATTGCAAACGGTGTCATTGATCATTATGATCGAGAACCATCGGACTCATACTCTGTTCCAACGTCTAGCGATATATCCAACAGTTTCGAAGCTACTCGGATTCGCTAACGAGTACCTGAATTGCCAAACCCTTAGATGGGTGCTTTCGTCCAATCGATTTGACATGATGGATGATCCACGGACCTGGTTACGCTGCGTGAAGTCCCCTGAAGCGGTTATCGGTCAGAGCAGAGGATCCTGCGCAGGCAGCAGTCCTTCGAATATGATTGAGCCTTCCGTCGCCACGATACGCACGTGATCGAAGCCTTTCCCTGCTCTGTGCTGATAGGACGTGACAGACTTGGTGTCCTTGTCCGCACACCCTCCCAGAGTCTCTTCCCTGCGTTTCTACTAGTCCTACCAGTTTCGGACGCTCATCTTGCGCATAAGGGCAACCATTGCGATTGGAGGGAAAGTGTGCTTTGTTTTGCTGAGATTGAAAATGTTGATTGGCTAACCTGGTCCAAGAGTGCAGGAACCGGCGAGGTGCAAGCAGGGTGCTTGTTTAGAAGCTAGAGAAAAAGACGTGGTGCTTGAAGTGAGCTCCTCCATTCTTCAAGCAGTCAACCCCGCATTCGGTTGTGGTTCGAAGACAGTCGGGCAATTGCTAGCGACGTAAGGAACACTAACTGTGCAAGTGGATGTTTTAGCCTCGTGATCGAGGAGTTTCAACTTCCATCGTCATCATGGCTTGGCAGAGATTACCACCATAGTCCAGCCACCGACGGGAAAGCCCGTTCTCACCGGAAGGCTGCAGCACGGGGGACAAGTGGTGGGAAACCGCAAAGTCGCAATTTGAAGCCTTCGTGTACTAGCATTTGGCCCGATGAAGGCAAGCGCTGGGAAGATTGGCTCGGACATGCCTACTTGACCGCGAGGGGGAGTCCTAAAGTATGATAAGCGCATCTTCGTGTCGGAGATGCCAGTCAATGGTCATCTGACGAGAAGATCATGTACGAGTACAATCTAGACAAGCCGTTCAAAGCGTGGGCGATCGAATTTCGGCACAAAATATGGCGAATCGGCGAGTGCGCCGTCTGCCTTGACCCATCGAACCGGTCGGAGAGCAGTTTGAGATATGTTTGAGGCACTCGGAGGCAGCGACATAACGTCCATTGTCGCTGTGGAGAATGTCTCGACCAACCGAATCGACTCTCTCCGCAGGCACCAGTTTCTTCCTGCTTCACTGCACAGCCTTGACACCACCTTTATGGGACCCTTCGACCAACGACAGATATAAACGACAGCATTCCCGTGCGCTTCAGATCTTGGAAGGAGTGGAGACCTCTGAACGGTCTCGCACGCGAGGTGAAATTCGGCCATCAATGTCTAAGCCTACCTTGTTTTAGAAGTACTAGATGTAAAAAATCCAGTGGCATTGACCGGCATAGCATCCTCCACTTTGCCCTTTCTCGGTGTAGTGATGAAAGCGTGCATGAGCTGACATGCCGGATGGAACGTGCGTTGTCCATCTGTTCTTCCGCGCATTACGCATGCCTCCAGAAAATGGCAGCTAGAATTATTCAGCCTCAGGGTTTCCGGCGATTGTCCGTTGGCTCAGCGTGCACATGAGAAGGTGTGAGGGTGTCGAAGGACAAGGGAAGCTGCTCTGTTAGCGCCCAGCCCATGTCGAACGCAGGAACTAACGCCGAGGATTCGATGCCCGGGAAATCATTGGCACTCGGCGACATGCAACCTCTAATCCGATTCAATTTCAGGCGATAGATCTGATGTGTCAGGAGCAGTAGTTGTGTTTCAGCTGTACGATAGGTACTGCAGATACCGTAAAGATGATAGTTGATTATTTGTCTGTGTATGGTGCGGATGGATGTCTACCCTCGAGCAAAGCAGACAATAGATGTACAGCCCCCAATGTCATAGCTGACCATGCGTCCTCTGAGGAACATGAAAGGAAATGAAGAATAAGGCAACCAAAGTAAATGCAACGATGGCTGACGTAAGCTCGACCACCCGCGAAAACCTGCATCGACCGTGAAAACCATGATGAACATGAAACATGACACAGCCTCTCAGTCCCAGAATCCCATTCCTAATAGCCCGACTCCGTTTTCGCACCTGGCCTGCGAGATCCTGCAAGCATCGCAGAAGGAGCCGAGAATCCCATGTTCCATGTCGCCTAGACCCGGTCCCTGAATCCTACGCAAAATCATAGAAAGTTTATTCTGTCATGAGGCGTACGCTGGAGCCATTATCGTCGGACTGCTGCCAAAATGGGCACGGCTGTAAGGTACGAAATTTGTTGACGCTGCTGGATGCGGTGGTGCCATTGGTCCTGGCCGCGGTCCTCCAAGACTGTGGCGTGCTGGGTAATGGGTGAAAGACAATCGAGCAGGTGCTGCACCTGGACCTTCGCTGAGTCCAACTTCGAGTCGCTTGGGGCATCCGTCTTCGGTATGTCTTCGCAGCGTGTCTCTCCGCGCAAAACGGTTGCCGCACAGAGGACATCGGTGGTTCCGCGCCTTGAGATGAACCTGAGGCCTAGTTAATACTTAGACTATGTCATCAAAGATTCAAACTTACGCTATCGTAATGCCTATCAAGATCGGTTTTCCGCTGGAACTTTTTCGTGCACTGCGTGCTCCCAGCCATGGCCGTACATGGATGTGGGTATTTCCGCTCCGGATTGTGGGTTTCCATGTGCGATTTGTAGTTGTAACTCCTCTTGAAGAGCTTGCCACACACTCCGCACTCGTGCGTGGCTTCCTCGGGAGTGGTTCGTTGACGCTTCTTCTTGGCACGCCCAACACTCGGCAGGACTGGTCCGCCATCATAGGTAGCACGACGCCCGCTTCCGGTGGTGTGAAGATCAATTGGATAGCCAGGAGCTTGCGGCCTCGGCCAGTCTGCTGCTTGCGTACGGTATAGATTCTCCCCCGGTGCACTGACTGGCGAAACACCGGTCGAGTACGGAGGTAGTCCTTGTGTGGTCAAGGATCGTTGAAGTACTTGCTCGTTCCCTGGTGAGGGGTACCAGTCACTTGCTTCTTCAACCTTGACCCTCGGCGTATACACCGTGTCTGAGTCTTGATAATATGATGATTCGGAGGACGAGTACGATGAAGAGATTGACGATCGGTGAGAGGGCATGTTTATGCTTGGCGGAGTCTGGCAAAAGACCAGACCAGGTGCTTCAGGAGATTGTGTCGAGAACATGCCTGTATTGGAATGCGCCGAATATCCCGAGAAGGGGTCGAAAGCTGCTGTAAAGATGTCCGGAGGTTGGGACGACTGCGGAAAATCTTGCTCCATCATTGACTGTTGCTGCCAGCTCTCTGATGGTTGAGGTGAAGGTGGTAAATTGTGAACGGTGCTTTGCTGCGGCAATGAGCAGCCGAAAAGCCCTAAACCGTGGTTCTGAACGCCCTGATCGGCTCGTGGTGTCAATGGATACTGCGACGGGAAAGAATGCTTCGATTGCTGCTCGTATGGTGATATCGGTGATCGCATAGACTGTGGGGTGAGACTCATCATGGCTCGCGTGACAATGGACAGTGCCCCGTGTGAACGATGCGCCCAGGTGGATGGGACGAGCCGACAGATGAGGGTCTAGCAGATGTTGGCGGCGAGGGAGATCTTATACGGCGCGTGACATTTGTCAGAGGGCTGACGGGTAGGGAGCTGTTGGAACGTGGCTGGCTGTAGGCAACGGATGAGGATCGGGAAGGGTAAGGTAGGATGAACAGGTTATATAAGAGTTGGTACGGAGGCTAGGCGGGCGGTGACAGCTGTGGGGGGACGCGATAGCAATAATGTTTATGAGGACAGTAGCGACAGGATCGAGAAAGACTATTGCGCTACTTTCTCGTCGAGCTGGTTAGGCTTTGTGCGAACAGTCGTAGTAGAAGTAGTATTGAATCCGAGTCAAGTCCGATGCGGCACCGACAGCCATTTTATTAGCAGCTTAGGCTGGGTCGTATGAACTTATGAAGGCAAAGAACGACAAGCAGTCCTTTGGGGGTGATTGTGAAGCTACTCCTACCTTAGACTGGTAGGAAATATACCGTGGTACGAACATCCTTGTTGCATGCGCCAACCTCCGCCCCAAGCTACCTGCAGCACGCACCGCAGCCAGCAGACTAGCAGTCTTCTCCAGGTCCACGCTAGCACGCTTCCCACCGTTCGAGGTACCCGACATGGAGCGGCGTCCCCCATGTATTGCGCTACTCTTTTAGCACCGTTTCGCTTGCTGAGACGTGACAGCCATCCGAGTACCCTCGTCTACCCCCCTCCAACCAGCTGTGCGGGAATAAAAAGGAGCCATGGCGCAGTCGATAGCAGAGAAGTAGCAGGCGAGTACTCCGTACATCGGCGACGCTCTGTCTTTCATGCCGACACCATAAGCAATGCTCTTCCTCAACAGAACCATTGGATGCGATCGTTTGAAGTCGCGCAGCCGCGGGCAAACGCGCCCGAGGGTAGATTGCTACCGACAGAAGTAGGGTCCTGGGACGCTGTAAAGCGACTCCGTCGTGGGACCATCCATAGGCATGGACAAGCTGAATTCGGGATCATCCATAGCTCCGCCTGCAATAGTTCCGTGGTTGTCCATATGCAAGACAAAAAGTTAATGGATGCCGATCGCAAACGTGCACATGCTTGAAACGTGGGGAGATGTTGATGATAAGGCCGAGAGGCACTAACCCGGTAAAGGGAAGGCTCGCTTCTGCTGAACATAGGGATTGCCAGGCTCGCAATTCTGAAACACGCTTCACAATTCGCCTCCTTTGCTGCCACACTGTACACAGCTTCGTGCCGGCAAAAGAAGCCCGGCTTTGCGAACACGTCGATCACGTCTGCCCGTCTTCTGGTTTCGCTAGCCGCCGTGTCAGCTCCTCCACTTGTGCACCCAGCTTCTCTATCATCGACTCCTGCGTCCGTAATCGGTCGACCAACGTTTCCTGCATGCTTAGCTTCTCAATCATCGTCTTCAACTGTCTGATCTCGCCCACGTAATCACTGCTATCCGCATGACTAGTCCGACTTTCATACGCTGCTCGCTTCATTGGCAGAGATGCTTCCGACCTGGTTCTCGCTTTCGAGAGTCGCGATGCCTCAGGGGTTGGATTGTTACGACCTGCTATCAGTGGACGTCTATACGATCGCGATCTTGCTGCAAACAGATCCTGTTCGTCATTACCTAAATTGAAACGTTGCTTGAGAGCTTCGAAGGCGTATATCGCGGCTACATAAGGCCAGTGTGTTGCTTTCAAGAGCACGATACGTGCATGGCGCAGTTCGATACCCGACACGAACAGCCTCAGCGGCCGAAAGAGGGCCAACGCTATTAGATTCTGGCGAACGATCTATTAGTACAGGGTTCTCGGGTCTGTTCATTAACGTAGCCCAATCTTTGACACGACTTAAACAGTCCGGAGACTGTCAAGATAGTAGTATCTGCTTCAACGCCATCAAGGAAAGCCGCTACTCACCAAGGGAGGAAAATAGTAAGTTAAGCGCCTTGAGGCGGAAGCCTGCATCTTGTTTCAGCCCACCTTGGTCTTCGAATGTTTGGGAAGGATTGACCTCAAGAACGAAAACCGAGTATCTGAAACTTGGTAAACACATGCTTCACCGGCCACTGCGCGTGAAGGATGGCTGTACTTACTGAAATAGATATTCTTCTCGAGCGTGATCCATGACCTATCAGAATTTAATAATAATTCTTCCGGAAAACCCTTTCCAATCTCAAGAGTGTACCCCCAAGCACAGCCATAAAACAGTGCCAGATGGGAATGGGAGTCTTGTTAGCGCTACTAAGAAAAGAAATCGCGCACCTTAGTCAGACTATTGGATAGTATGGCGATAAGTGAGGTCAGAAGCAGTATGTTCGTCAGGACGACAAAGCAAAGCATTAGCTAGGCAGAATCGTGAGCATGCTGTATACTTTATGCACGCCTAGGCGCCAAGCGTACCGTCGGGCCTAGCGTAGGTGAGATCTTGTCCAATTAGCGCCTCGTTTTGCCACAATACAAGGTTTGCCGGTAGCTCGGCTACGCCAACTTACTTGAGAAGCGATGTCCTGCCCGCCGCCAAGAGGGATCCAAATCAGTACTTGTTTCATAAATCCCTCACTCGTGCTGCATCGTGTGGCTTGGCTTACAAAACCCAGATAGCTTGACCTAAACCAGTCGTCACATTAGCCACCGAACCATGATACATCTGTGGCTTGCCCAAGCCTCACACACCCAAAGAACACATTGATCATAGTCCACCAGATTTCCCTTGCTTGGAACTTGTCCCGAGCCAGCATCGTGAATGTAGTCAGAAAGCCTGGCAAATGGTAAGTCCTGATCATACCCGGCACACATTCCACTATACCGAAGAAGAGAATGATGACTATCCCAAGGAATTTGATGAAGTCCTTCGTCTGGTGTGAAAGTCGCAATCAGCATTGAGGCCATCTTATATCACGGAGAGAGTGGGCTGACCATTTCTTTCAAGCAGGGTATCTGGAGCTGCACTTCAGTATGGACGGGCTAGAGATACGCTGCGGAACATGTGCGTACCAGGGTCCCAAAGAAGGGTATCAGACTTAGAAGTGCGCATATTCGTGGTACGAGGAACAGCGCTTCCAGCGACAGTATGTCGAACGATATGTCGATGATATGATCGCTGTCCTTGGACAAGCCAACGATTCCTACGATGCAGTGGCATCGAACTTTAGCCAAAGATTACTGTCGCAACTAGAAAACAACGCTTCACATACTTGAGATGAAGAAGGCAATGCCGATGGCAATAACTATTATATCCCACAAACTCCAGAAGTCGGCTGCGTAGAAGAGTGTTCCGGCGTCCTTGAATTCGCCAAACTCGTCGCAAGCAAACGCCGCTATCCATATGTATAGCAGGACTTCAGTAGCAGTGATTTTCCGTGGATTTCGCTCTACCAAGACGGCGTAATAGAGGACTAGAAAGATAGCGAAGAAGAGGGACTCAAAAGCTTTCTGGTACTTGGGGACTCGTAGTCTGCAAAAAGGATCAGCTCTCCTGCAAATACATTAGCCTCTTCTTGAGTAGTGTCTGGCACCCCACAGCTGCTGCATTGACCACTCAGAAGCATTGACCACTCAGAAGATACTCAATCCGGTCGTATGGCAATACTGTGCAGATTTCTGCCGACCAGTAGATGGATGATTCACATCTGGCGGAAAACCCGAATTAGGCAGCTGTGCTACCCGCAGCTCGACCCCATGAAGGAATATATCTTCCAAGGTTGGAATTAAGATACCCGCTACTGCTCAGGCATAGCGATGTACATACCGTTTGTTGTATATCTGGGCGTGCTTCTTGGTGCTGACGCTCAAAGTATCCCAGAAGACAATGTTCCCAGACCAGATGTCATCTACAATTTTCTGAACAACCCTCTGGCTAAGAAACTTCTTAGCATCCGCTATTGCCGCTATCTCCAAGGTGTTCAGACCAACAAAGGAGACAGTAGGGTCCTCGTTTGCGAAGTCTAGCGTATGCGCATGATGGTGATGTTCAAATTGGCGTAGACCAGGCCGCTTGGAAACTCCAATTTGGTTTCGTAGAAGAGGAGAGTGCTCGTCTATGTCGCGATCCTTGGCCTTCGGATGAGCAAGGCCCGACTCACCAACATCATCCGACTCCGAAGATTCAGAATGTAGACCATTGGGTCCCGGCAGCTCGTGCAGCAGATAGTCAATGGCTTCCTTCTCCGACAGGTGGGTCAAGAACCTCCAAGCAACAATCTCACATGCATGACCACGAGTCTCCCATATTCCACGGTCATCGTTCTCAATATTTGCGAAGTGCCATTTAAGTATCCTACTGATGCTTAGTCCTATGCTACAAACATTCGAGTGCAAAAAGCACTAACAGCAGAGCTGAAACAACTTCCAGATGATGACAAGTATCAGAGAGCGCATTGATGAGAGGTCTCAATATATGCCCCACAGAGGCGGTCCTAAGCTGTTCGAATGTATGTGGAGCTTGGATGACATCAATGAAATAGGTCGAGAGATCGTTACAAAGTATTATGAGAGACTCGTCATCCTCGATGTCGGGCGGAGGGGGGAGCCAGTCTGATTGACCAGTCCGTGGGCCTTCTGATGAAGGAGTTTGAGGCATATACATAGGTGTAGGCATTGTTGTCTAGAGAATCGCAAGCCAAAATCTGCAGGCGTTCTACCTGTTTTCACGGAGAGAACAGCCATAGGGAACACCACGGTCTGGCCTTGCATGAAACAACTTCTGAAGCCAAATGCTTGGCATCTGATTAGATTAAATAAAGATATGTCTGAAGATCCACGCCGGCACCACCGGCAAGCAGGGCCGAGAGATCGACCGATAGGCGCATGTCCTTCATAACCCTGACACATGTGACGGTTTCACTTGAAGGAAACAGCATTCAAGATTCCCGCTCTTGCACTTCTTCATTTTCCCTTTCTTCACACTCTTTTGCTGTCTTGTCAGCTGCCACTCATTCCTCGGTCTCCCACTGACTTCCACCAAATACCAATTACATCTAATTGATTATTTCTTTTCTGGCGGTGCTGCAAGTCTCACGCCAGAGTACCGCCGACCGCCTTGCTGTCGAGATTCGCACAGCTATGTTCTCGGTCAGCCACTCCTTCTCTCTGCGGGGTTGTGACTTGGACTGACCATCGTCTTAGAGACTTGTCCTCGCGCTGGTGGCGTGCTACGCATGCATTGCATCAGCAGTGCAGCCCATCAAAGTTCAAGGATCCGATTTTGTGAACAGCGTGACTGGAGCCCGATTACAAATTATCGGCGTTGCGTATGCTCAACCTTTGGTCTTTTCTGTGGAACGGGATCGACTGACAGCTTGAAAAAATGTAGATATCAACCCGGAGGCTCGTCTGGTTTCAAAGGGGGGTCTGACCCTCTAAGTAATGGGACAATCTGTCTGAGAGATGCTGCATTGATGCAGCAGCTGGGGGTTAACACCATCCGCGTCTACAACCTGGATCCGACAGTCAACCATGATGAATGTGCCTCTATCTTCAATGCGGTCGGGATCTACATGCTCCTGGACGTCAACTCCCCGTTGGGCGGAGAGAGTCTGGTACCCGGAGCACAGCTTGCAGGCTCGTACAATGCGGACTATCTCAGGCACATATTCGCTGTGGTAGAAGCCTTCAAGGAATATGACAATACACTAGGCTTCATCGGAGGGAACGAGGACATGGTAAGTACATCTCTTAGCCCTATCTGAGCGTTTCAAGAAGGTTGAATCAATGGATTAGCAGCAACGCTCTACAGACATGCCTCATCCTAGCCAGAGAAAGAAACGCTGACTCGGAAAATTACTTAGAATGATATTGCAAGCGGAGGCACTGTTCCGCCATACCTTCGAGCGGTGACCCGAGATCTGAAGAACTATATTGCAAAGAACGCAAAGCGAACCATACCAGTCGGCTATTCGGCCGCAGACGTCCGAGAGATCCTTGCGGATTCTTGGGCTTATCTATCTTGTGATATCAATGGGAAATCTAATGACATGTCTCGGATTGACTTCTTAGGCTTGAACTCTTATTCTTGGTGCGGATCGACTGCGACTTTCGAGACATCGGGGTATAACGTTCTGATGGAGCAATTCTCCAACACAACGATCCCGGTAAGCCGACAACTCGTTAGAGGAAATCTCTCGTTCCCTGGAAAAGATAATTGGTTCATAAGCGGCTGACTTGTTCACTGTCTGTTTTTAGGTTTTCTTCTCGGAATACGGCTGTAATAAGGTCCTGCCACGTGTCTTCGATGAAGTGCAGTCCTTGTATGGCCAGCAAATGACGCAGGTTCTGAGTGGAGGCTTAGTCTACGAATACTCACAGCAGACGGATGAGTTCGGGCTGGTCTCGATCTTCGATAATCACACAGCGCAGCTCATGGTCGACTACGACAACCTGCGGAAGCAGTTCAACAAATTGGATGTGAAAGCCCTCGGATCGGGCAATACAACAGCGACTAAGTTGACATCTCCAACATGCACGAGCAGCCTCATTTCTTCTGGGAGCTTCAATAACACCTTCACCATTCCCTCTATCCCATTTGGTGGACAGAAGCTTATCGACAACGGGATCAGCAGTCCCAACAATGGAAAGATGGTCCCAGTCACGCAGACTAAGGTGGCTCATGCCGTGTACGACTGCAATAACAAGGAGGTCAGCAACCTAGCCATCCGACCTCTCCAAAATGACCAAAGTAATGCTCCCAACGGCCAGGACACTTCAGGGCCGTCTTCGACTTCTAGCGGCGCAAGTCCCACGCCCACCAAGCCATCGGGCTCAGGACGGGTTGAGATGGGATTGTCCGCCGTTCTTGGGCCAGCGGCTCTGTTGTTGGCTTTTCAGTTCTTCTAGGAGCTGCGATATGAATATGATAGATGCCTCGATGGGATTCCAACCTTCATACTGCTGGCAGCGGCCGAAAGGCATTACTGGACTATATTCTCGTACATACTTGGTCCGCTTGGGGTTTGCAGCTGTTAGGGAGAGGAGTTGTCGGTGCCGTGTCTGTACATTCAGCCTGGAAGCGTTGTTCATTAGATTCGAGCAATAGCATCAACCTTATCGTGAGGAAACGTTGATAAAATGAATGCTTGTACCCATTGATCAGTAGACGTTCTTATGAGCGCGAATCACCCTCAAGATCTGTCCCAAACCACCACAGCCTTAGCCATCAACGATCATGCCGCCTTAGCTCAGAGCAGCAAGCACAAACGTGCCGTCCAGAACAAACCCCCCATGCAACCCCCTCACCCACAGCGCCCTTCCAAATGCAACGATTCTTTCCCCCCCACCCACCACACAACCCCTTCCCCCTTAATCGTCTCATTCAACCACCAACCGCGTACTCAACAACTCATCCACATACGCCCGCTCACTGCGCCTCCTCCCCGCCTCCTCCTCCCTCACCAACACAGCCAGCACCTCCACCGGCGGCGCCAAGCCCAGCCTGTGCGCACGCTTCCAGCGCTTCAGCCGCGCGACGCCGACGCAGGGCCCGTATTGCGAGGAGAGGTCGAAGTGCCGGAGGATCTTCTCGTGGAGGGCGAGGCCTTGTTGGTGGACTGTAGAGCCGTCAGGGAGAGTTGGGTGGATGAGGCAAGGGGAAAGGGACCTCGTGGCGCTTTCCGCTCGTCTTCTTTGGCTTGCCAATACGCTTGTATCTGCTTCTCCGGCAGCTTTCCTGCTTTCTCGTCGAGATCGTCGGGTTGCGGGTGGCCTTGCAGGCGGAAAGCGAGGCCCTGGTCGGGGTTGGGGATCTCGGTTGTTTCTTCTTTGGGCGCTGCGGGTGCAGATGCTGTGGCGGGAGAGGGGGAGGGGGTCTGGTCGGTGGGGAGGGGCTTGGTGGGGAGGGGAGGGGAGGTCTGGTCGAGGTTCTTGGATGAGGGGGGGAGGGAGGGTTTGGTGACTTTGTTGGAGTGGGGGCCGAAGGCGAGGGTTTGTTGGGCGTGCGGGGCGGAGGGCTTGCGCCGGGTGGGAGGCATGGTTGTTTGGCTGCTTGGGGTGGGGAGAGGTGTATGGTGGATGATGGTTTACAGAATTGAGGATTGGTAAGTCGTATGTCTTGGGGGTTGAGATGACGTTTTGAGACGCGCTTAGGGTTGGTTGCTGGGCAACGCTTCCCACACGCGGACTCAAGGTTTGCCGATTTATTTTGCGTTCTGTTTCCTGGTATGGATAATGCCGCCCTATTCTCTTGCCATATCATAGTCTACAATGTTGTGGTCCAAATCGGAATGCCTGCGCAGCTTCGATGTTCCCTGGATTAACTTCTTCCGGAAGGCTTATTGACTTCAGATGCTTTCCCTCCATATATCGCTGAGTCCGTAAATGTATCTTGATAATGTTTTCAATTCGCACAGCTCATTTTCCTCTTCGTACTCGCGCTGGCCAGGAAACTGGATTACAGTGTCGTCTCGCATTCCCTATCGGCGCTCGCTTTTTCTAAGTAACCGGTGAGATTCGAAGGCTACTGTCATCATTTATTATTATCCAATACGCCGGCGCGAAGTGGTGCACTTGATTCGCGGCACTCATAAAAGAAGTCACCAGTGAAGACCCATAGCTGAATAGGCATACCGTTACAGTATTTCTCTTACCCAATTACAATACGTTTGAGCAGGGCTCGTTGAAGGTCCTTGACGCACATGTGATACGAGGAACCCCTGAGCAGTGCACGGTGCCGGCGCTCGGGATAGCGGCTGCTAATAGGAAGCCGTGTTACTGGCTTAAGGAGTTGTGAACTCTTATACAGAGGCGTGACAGAGCCGCCCGCAGACTGGGGCTTAGCACTGCTTGCAAGCTTTGTTGCAATATAGACCGCTGGTGCGGCCGTCCTGGCGCGGCGCCAATCTCGCTGCCTCGAGACCAGGAGTTTTCAAAGGCTGTGATTGCAAGAAACCTGGAGAGGATCGCGGAGGTATGTATCGACTTGAAAGGGTACCGGGATGGAGGATCTTGTGGGGCTGGGTAATGGTTGATGTAGGAGTATTGATTGGTTGGTCAAACTGGCATAATCAGGAAAGAGTCGTATCTTGCCGCTACACGTGTCGAATGTCGTCGCAAACGAACTCCTTCTGCATTCCACTCGGGTCATGCCTTGCAATCCTGCTTGCTTAGCAATTTCGTACCACCGCGATGACCTCGAATGCAATGAGGCCTCGCAACCATACTGCTGTAAATTGTAGAACCTCAATATTGAGCTGCGAGCTTCAAATGTCGAGGCCCAACAGCTGCAATTAGGATTCAAGTCGATGCTTGTTGCTTCTCTGCCGGGGGCTGAGTGGACGGGTCCGGGAGAAAATACGCTCTAAGTCGTTCTATCGAAGCTCAAGTTTGTGAGTATGCCGCAGGTCGTCGTAAAATAGCTGGTCAACCGAGAATATGTCTCTGACTTCCTTCCGGCGTCATCGAATCACTCTTCCGTTCCTGAGCTTCCTTTTTGCTACGTCCTTGTCGCTCCTCCACCCATAAACCTGAACGTTTCTGTCTGCTTCAACCCACTAAGCATTCTGGAGATTCACACTGCAACCCCCCTGTTTGCTTACTTGGCCCTCATATGTCCCGCCGTAGAAGTCAAGAAAGTCCCCAACGACGATAAGATTGTGGATCCCCACCCAGGATCTTTCCCTCCCCTTGTCGTTCTAACATCCACTTAGGCATCCGAAATCACTACCAAGTCCGCCCCTAAAGGCCATAACGTCGCTTTCCAAGATTGCGCACTAAGCACTGCTTTGAGCCTTGCTCCCACCATGTCCATTTCCTCCGACATCACTCGGGCCTCCCACGCGGCCCTTTCAAGCCTGATAGATGCAGACATGACTCTCCGCTCCGGAACTGCCACCGATGCACCTGCCAACACGGGTGGTGTAAATGGAGCTTCGAATGCTGTGAAGAGTAGTAATCTGTCACCGACAAGCACAAGTTCGCAGGCTGGCGCGGCAGGCTAACCAACCGGGGTTGTGATATTGGCGGAAACTGCAGCGGCGGGAAATTTTGGAGTTGCTACAGTGTGTAAAAGGCGAAAAGCTTGACGAATGGTATCTCCAAGATTCTGGAAAAGTATATAGTAGGGGCAATGCTTCCTTAGTTGGATTCTTGATACGCGACCGTGAAGTCGCCAGTCCAACAGACCGCTAACTCTTTAATTCGTATCTCTCATCTGTTGTGGTACCCTATTACAAGTGTTCCGGGAATTCTGCAGCTACTTATTGGAAGAATCTTGACATCGGTCGCTGGATATTTGTTGAGACGAGCAATTTTCGCTGGAACCAGACACTCCCCGTCTAGAACTGCTTCTATGTCTTCATAGCCTTTCCACGTCTTTAAGTATCTTGGGAAACACTCCTATACCTTCGTTCCCTAGCCCTGTTCCCACGGCCACTGCGTCAGCTCCCACAGCTAGCATGCGCCTATAGCCACCTCTGTCAAAGACTCCACCAACACCAATGACACTGATAGGCTTCAGTTGCTCATACTCATCGAGCATAGATCTAACGATTCGAACATTACCAAGAGCCAAAGGGTGCAAAGCAGCACCGGCCAGACCGCCAATACCTGAGTAAACCTCGGAGTCAGCATTCCTCTTTTCAGTCAATGCAACAAGCAGAGAGGCATGCCTCAGGAACGCATACTGCTGGGACAAGGTTCAAGCTTTTTGGAAACCTCAAAAAGGGGTAAAGAGATGCCCAGAAATCTACTTACCAGCGCCGGTCTCAGAATTGAGGGCCGGTTTGAAGGAATCAGAAAGCACCAGACAAGAGCCAAGCGTGTTGGTTGTAGTGATGAAGGTAATCGGGCAGGGCTCCACTGCTCGTAAAGCAGAGATCATTGCGATGAACTGGTCCCGGTACGTGTAGGGAGGCATTTTGATACCAATCTCCAATGATAGTGGACCATTGTCTCTGGCCGGTTTCTCTGCTTGACTTGATCGCCGGGCTTCTGTGGCTTCGGCCGCTAAGGCTTGCAGGTAAGCACTCAACTCTTTCTCGGAATACGCAGGAGGCTGTTTTCCGGCGACGTTTGGGCAGGCGAGATTAATTTCCATGAGTAGTCTGCTATTTGTATCGCTACTGAGACGGTGAATACGAGAATAGCAGCTCCGTACTTCAGAAATAGACCCCGCCACTGAGAAAATTATCGGCTTTCTTGTAGCTGTCTGATCCGTGGTGAGGATGTCGCGAACGGTTTCAAGGTACTCAGCGAATGGTATAGGACTGTACACTAAAGTATTGACACTTGAGACACAATCTGCACCGCCACAAGCTGGTTTCGTTTGACCTTGGTCAACACTGTGGTCGACGACGGAATGCTCTGTGTCGATAAAGCAGAATTGATTCTTTCTAGCATCGTGAGGATAGCCCTTCGTCGTGCATGTACGGATGGTCACAGCACCGGTATACTGGCAATCGTATAGGCTCTGAATATCATCTCTGGTGGTAGCCCAAGGTGTTGCTGAATTCAGCAAAGGAGGATGGAAATCTAGCGGCATCTTGGACAGACTGCGGACAGGAAGGCAATTCTCGAGATGAGAAAAGCAAGCAAGAATGGGCAAATTGATATCAGAAACCTACTATGCTATTGCTAAAGGCGACCATAGTAAAGAAAGATTCATTTCAGGAAGGATAATGTGGCCCGTCCCAATCTGCGATTCTCGGACCTTATGATTCCAGATACCTCTATGGTTCTAGACGCATCAGAGTGCTCATCGGTAATACCAAGGCAGGTCTGTTAGTAGGATATCGATGAAAGTAGAGATCAAATCTATCCATCGACGACACCCTGGACCTCCCCGTGCCCTAGGCGCCAGCCGTGTACGCCAGCCCCCCCCGCATCGTCATATCCGTGCAAAGATCAGCACAAGATCCATCAGATATCTCTGTTCTACATTTTCTCGCATTTTCCGACCCAAGCTTCAAACCAAACAAACCGCCATCATGCCTGAATCCATCAACAGCGGCAACGTCTACTCCTACCTTAACCTCACCGAATACATGACCGCCTCTCTCCCCTCAACCCCCACCCCCCCCCACCAAAACCTCCGCGACCCCTACGACGCCCTCGGCCTCCTCTCCCACGCCTGCATGATCGCCGTCGGTTTCCGCCTCACTGGCGTCGGCGACGGCCAATCTCCCACTATCCCCAAATCCTCTCACCCCCCCTCCTCCGTCTTACCCCCCGAATGGAACCAATCCCCCGACAACAGCTACCTCTTCCGCTACGCCCACGACCAATCCTCCCTCACCTACCTCCTCAAAATCACCCGCCTCGGCTCCAAAGCCCTGATCGCAGGCCTCACCCTCCCAGACGAGCACCAAGTCCACAGCGTCGACGTCTCCGTCCGGGAATATCTCTCCCCCTCCGCCTTCCCACTTCCAAACCTCAACCCCGCCAACAAAGCCGAAACGCGGCAAAAGCTACAAGACGCCTTCCTCTCCGTCGGCCGCATCTGCGACCTCGCATCCCTGCTGAAACTCCACCTCATCCAGAAGCTCGCGCCGGGCCTGCACAAAGACGGCTACGAGGACTCCGCGCACGCAGCCTCCACCGCAGCACCGCGCTCGCGGGAGCCAGAGCGAAGGGGGAGGGACCCCCCGCCGGAGATGCCGCCCTATGCCCAACCGAGACTTTTCGACGATACACTTGCGGCTGGACCCCGACGCCGACCCTTTCCGGCAGGCGATTTCCCGCCCCCGGGTTTCGATGACGAGTATGAGATGAACAGACCGCCGGGCTTCGCTGCAGGGCCGTATGGCGGGGCGAGACGACCGCTGAATATCGGGGAGAGGGATCTGTATCCGCCGGGGCTGGGGCCGCATGATCCGTTGAGGATGGGGCCGGGAGGAGGTGGGCTGGATGGAGGGAATTATGGGGGAGGGGGAATGCATCCGACGTTTGATGATCCGATGTTTGGTGGGGGTGGG